>Ga0076930_100424_pt1 | contig 42868 bp, 37 predicted proteins | sample HotLakConsoUCCRE_FD_71149 | JGI IMG/M metagenome (GOLD analysis project Ga0076930, IMG submission 71149) | Hypersaline microbial mat communities from Hot Lake, Washington, USA - Hot Lake Consortium UCC-RE (version 3) (version 3) ...
TTTTCGGACATGGCAATTCCAATGTTTTTAAAAAGAAAGTTTAATGAAAGCCTCGAAACTTTTGATGAAATTGTTTACAAAACAAGAGAAATAGTCAGACCAGATAGGTCTGAACCTAGACCAAAAAAACCAAAAAAGCCTTATTCAATGAATTACAAGAGATTATAACCTTAACTAAACGACATTGATATGTATATAAATAATTTTGACAAATGTAAAATTCTAAAATTAACAGGAATATTTTATTTTAATTGATATTTCGATCCTATAATGTAAACTTAGTTTTAATTTATAACTTTAAAGAGGTTTAAATCAGCATATTTAGACACATTGTTTATATTGATAAGAGGATATAATTCAGTAAACTAAAATTAGGCCATCCAATTTTGGAAATTCGTACACCACGAGAAATTTTTAATTATGACTAAGAAGAAAGATATAAAAACAAAAGGATTAGTTGAGCAAATGCGTGTAATCAGAGATAAAATCAATATAGATTTAGAAAATATGTCTCCTGAAAAACGTTCCGAATATTTAAAAAAGATGAGAGATAAAAGTCGCCCATCTGTCAAATCTTAAAATAGCATGAATTCAATTTCTATTTAAAAAACCTCTTAAAGAAACTAATTATTCATATTAAACCCAATCCACCTTTTTTTTCAATAAAGCAATAGTCTCCTTTTCGAAATCCTTTTCTGCCTGATAATCATATTCCCAATTGGCTTGGGGTGGCATGCTCATCAAAATGGATTCAGTTCTACCTTTGGTTTGCAATCCGAATTTAGTCCCTCTATCCCAAACTAAATTAAATTCCACATATCTTCCTCTTCTCAAATACTGCCACTTTTTATGTTCATCAGTAAAGCTTTTATCTTTATTAATTTCCATTAAATGGCTGTAAACTGGGGCGAATAAATTTCCAACATCCTGAACAAAGGCAAAAATCTCTTCTTTGCTATGACTTTCATTTTCAGAAAGTCTATCGAAGAAAATCCCTCCTACTCCACGGGTTTCATTTCTATGGGGCAAATAAAAATAGTCATCCGCCCACTTTTTAAATTTGGGATAATAGTCCACATCATGCTTATCGCATACTTTTTTAATTTCTTGGTGGAAATATTGCGCTTGTGATTTATCAATAATGTGAGGCGTAAGGTCAATTCCTCCGCCAAACCAGTAAGTTCCGTTGCTCAATTCAAAATAGCGCACATTCATATGGATAATAGGCACCATTGGGCTAAATGGATGCATCACAATAGAAACACCAGTGGCGAAAAAGCTTAAATCATCACTCTGCCCAGCTTCAATTTCCAAAGTTTTTAATAATCCTTCTGGAGCAGGCCCTTCAACAGCAGAAAAATTCACTCCCGCTTTTTCAAGAATATCCCCATTTTGCAATAGGCGAGATTTACCTCCACCACCTTTTTCATGTCTCCAATCATCAATCACAAATTTCCCTTTACCATCGGCAATAGAAATTTCATCGCAAATATCAGCTTGTAATCCTTGAAGAAAATGTCCTATCGATGCTTTATCAGTATTCATTAAATAAGTCTTAAATGGATTCTAAAATTAAATTGCAAAAACATCTATCATTTGATTCTCCTTTTCAAATAGATATAAATGATCCTATTGTAATTACCTCAATACTATTAAGTTAAGCTTTGATATCACATGTTTCACTGAAATTCTAAAAAAATAACCAAGGTTATTTTCTTATGTGTTCTCTTGTCTCTTTTGTGGTTAAGAAAGAATGGTAGTAATCTGCTACAACCTTAGCAAATTCCAACCACATGAGATACAAAAGAAAACAAAAGTTTCTTCGCTTTAGCGAAAATAGCGTTAAGAAAATTTCCTTAACTTAATTGCATTGGTAATTGCCTAATAGGCTTTAATTATAAAAATTCAGAAACTGTTTTCATTAGTTCTTCCAAATATTTTTGATCTGTCTCATCAAAGGTATTGAGCTCATCGCTGTCAATATCTAAAACTAATGCCACCCCATTATTTCTGAAGCCTGGCACTACAATCTCAGATTTAGAGGCTGAACTACAAGCAATATGCCCTGGAAAGGCTTCCACATCTGGCACAACAATGGTTTGAGCCTCTGCCCAAACCGAGCCACAAACGCCTTTTCCTTTTTGAATGCGAGTACAAGCAATTGGTCCTTGGAATGGCCCTAACACTAATTCTCCATTTTTCACTATATAAAAACCTATCCAGAAAAAGCCAAACGCTTCCTTTAATGCCGCTGCAATATTAGCCAAATTCGCTACTACATCTTCCTCTCCATCTACTAAGGCATTTATTTGTGGAAGTATTGCTTTGTATTTTTCTTCTTTGGATGCGTTAACATCTATTAATAATGATTCTGACATATTTGTGAGATTATATGATATTAGATTTAAGAATATAGACTCATATTTTGATAAATACTCAAGACATCTGTTTGGTTTTTGTCTTGGATATCTTCTTGGGAAACGAGTTGATGATTTTTTAGTTCAGCTGCTTTAATGCCTTTTTCAAAGCTTATAGGCGCAGTAAAGATACGGGCTTCATCCCACAAACCAGCATAAATGAAAGATTGCACAGTTTGAGTTCCCCCTTCTATTAAAACTGATTGAATTTTTTCTTTGTGAAGATATTGCATCATATCTCCTAAGAAATTATCTCTCTTTAATTGTATCAATTCAACTCCATCTTTTTCTGTATTTTGATCTTGAGAATGAAATACAATGGTTTTTTGTTCATCATCGAAGATTTTTAACTCTTCATTTAAAGATAAATTATGGTCGATTATTAACCGAATAGGATTTTTTCCTGACCAATCTCGAGCTGTTAGTTGAGGATCATCATACTTTGCAGTATTTTTTCCTATTAAAATAGCATCAATCTCGGTGCGCCATTTATGCACTAATTGTCTTGATAATGGATTGCTAATCCATTTAGAATCAAAATTCTCTCTTGCAATAAAACCATCTGAAGTTTGCGCCCATTTTAAAATAATGTAAGGACGTTTTTTCTGCATAAAAGTGAAAAAGGCTTTATTAATTTCTAAACATTCCTTTTCCAAAACTGCAGTTTCTACTTCAATTCCTGCTTTTTTTAAGATTTCGATTCCCTTTCCTGCGACTAATGGATTGGAGTCAACCGCTCCGATCACTACTTTTTTCAGTTGTTTTTCTACCAATAATTCAGCGCATGGAGGTGTTTTTCCATAATGAGCACAAGGTTCTAAAGTAACATAAGCCGTGGCAGATTTCAATAGCTCCTGATTTTCGACAGAGCGAATTGCCAAAACTTCAGCATGAGGCTCACCGGCTTTCTGATGCCAGCCCTCTCCTATTATTTTATCATCATAAACAATCACACAACCTACCATCGGATTGGGGCTTACCGTTGATTTTCCGTAACCAGCCAATTGCAGGGCACGTTGCATAAATAATTCATCTTGTTTGCTCATCACAGGCAAAACTAAATAAAAATTCATGAACTTTGAGGAAAGGAATCTGAAATGAATAGTAAACTAGTCTTAGATAAAATTAAAAATTCAATAGCTGAATTTGAAACTATAGGTGAGGCAGAAGCCATTGCCTTTTTAATTCTTGAAGACCAATTTCAAATTTCCAGAATGGATGTTTTAATGGAAAAGGAAATTGAGACGACAAATTCCATAGATGAAAAATTAGCTTCTATTCTTTCGGAACTGAAAAGCGGAAAACCAATTCAGCATATTTTAGGAAAAATAGAGTTCTACGGTAGACAGTTTTTAGTCAACCCTAATGTTTTGATTCCAAGAAGAGAGACGGAAGAATTAGTGCATTTAATATTAGAAAATCATCCGGACTTAAGTGAGCAGATGGTGGTTGATATAGGAACTGGAAGTGGCATCATCCCAATAACTATAGCAAAGGAAAGAAAGCATTGTGAAGTTTTTGCAGTAGACATTAGTTCTTCAGCACTGGCAACTGCTAAAAGGAATGCTACACTTAACCATGCCAATGTAAGTTTCATTCAAGCTGATATTTTAGTGGAGGATTTGGATTTGCCTAAGTCAAATATTTGGGTTAGTAATCCGCCTTACGTAATGGAAAAAGAAAAAGCGGAAATGCATGCTAAGGTTTTTGAACATGAACCTGCCTCTGCTCTTTTTGTACCTGACCATGATGCGCTGATTTTTTATGAGAGAATTTCTCAGCTAGCCTTTAAACATTTAGTACCAGGTGGTGAATTATACTTTGAGATTAATGAGCAATTCGGACATGAAGTAAAAAAATTAATGGAAGAAAAGGGTTTTCGGAACGTAAAAGTAATGGGAGATATGCAGGGGAAAGATCGGTTTGTATATGGTTCTATATGAAGCTCACAGAAAGCACGGAATTACACAGAAAAATAAATGTGAAATCACTCTTAGGAGGTTTTAGAACGGGTAGGCATGGTAAATCCAACATCGCATAATTGGCTCACAGAATACACGGAAGATTACAGAAAAATATATGTATAGACTCTTTGGATGTTTTAGAACGGCTAGGCATGCTAAATCCGACTTTGCATAATTGGCTCACAGAATACACGGAAGATCACAGAAAAAAATATTTTTTACGTCTTCTAAAATGAAACTATACTTTTTTTTGCTAGCAAAATCAGACTAAAGTGTCAAAAAACAAAAATCAATAGTTAATCCATTCTTTCTGTGGTTTTCTGTGACTTCTGTCAGCAAAATTTCTGTGAGAGGAAATATTATTTACTTTTTATCTTCTCTTTTAACCTCTGAAAAAGCCCCTTTTTACTACTTTCTCCATCTTGGAAATTAGAATTGCCAATTAATAGGGCTAAGGGTTGTAATGGTTCATATTCTTCGCAAATCACTTTTAGCATAGCTGCAAAAGGAAGGAATAACACCATTCCAGCAACTCCCCAAATAGAAGCTCCAATGATCAAACTTAAAATAGCTGCAAATGCATTTACATTCACGCTATTCCCCACGACTTTTGGACTTAAGAAATTACTTTCTATTAACTGGACAACCCAAAACAAAATGGCTACCGCTAGTGGAACCCATAATTGGTCATGAGACATGAAGGCATACAAAACAGGAATAGTGGCTCCTAGAGTAGTGCCTATGTAAGGGATAATCGATAAAGAGGCAGCTAAGAACCCAAATAAAAATGGACTATCTATTCCGATTATCCACAACCCTATACTATTTACAGTTCCGAGAATCAATATAAGAATCAACATTCCAGAAAGATATTTTTGACCTACTTGTTGAACGCCTTTAAGCATTTTGAAAAACTGATCTTTTTTCTCAGCAGGGGAAAATTTCATAAAAGCCTTTACAAATCCTTTATGATAAATCAGGAACAGAAACATATAAATAAACATGGTGATTAAGCCAGTAAAGAAATTGGCTGTACTATTGAAGGTTCCTCCTAAAAGACTGCCCGCAGAATCTTTCAGCCAAGATTTTAGATCTTTTAACAATTGATCTTTATTCATATCATCAACCAAACTCACATTCTGATTAATATAAAAAATAACATCAGCATATAGCTTAGATAACTTTGATCCGAAATTGCTTATTTCATCAGATAAGGCTATAATTTCCGCAGAGAAGAAGGTAATCCCTCCTCCAATGATTATTACAAGGAGTAAAATTGATAAAAATGCAGCAAAAATATTTCCTACTCCCCATTTCAGAAATTTTTTATGGACAGGGTATAAAATAAATGCAAGTAGCAATGCTATTCCGATCGGAATTAAAATTTGCTTTGCCACCACCATAAAAGCTATCAATAAAGCGACAAATGCTAGTGTAAAAAATGAGTTTTGGAAAGAAATTTTCATGGTTCTAATGATATTAAAGAGTTGTGTTTAAATTCAGATTCTATTGCTTTAAGAGCTGGTTTGTTTTGTGGTGTATAGGCTTTAATAGTTCTTGCAGTCAGTCCATCCTTATTCAGATACCATTTCCAAATAAATCCTCCAATCCACCATTCTTCTGAATTCAAAGAGGTAAAAAGGGCTTCAAAGGCTGTTTTTTGATTTTCAAAATTTACAGACAAGCTATCTTTTGACAATTTCCAATGCCCCATAGCATTGTAATCAATGCTTTCGTAGCCAAACTCCGTGAATAAAATCTGTTTCTGAAATTTTTCTGATGTTTGCTGCATTTGCTTTTTGGGTTGTTCCCAAGCATCTATCAGTCCTTGTTTTGAAGGATTTTTGGCATCACTTAATGGAAAATAAGCATCCACACCTATATAATCCAATTTATCCCAGAATATAATTTGATCGTATTCGTCCCAATTGGCAGCATAAGTTAATTGACCAGAAAAATTATTACGGGTATCTTCAATTAAGCTGAGCCAGAATTCATTTCTATTTCTCGTAGAATTCTTTACTTCTGTCCCGATACAATATAATTCTATGTTCATAGAATCAGCAATTTTAGCAAAAGCGCCAATATATTCGATATACTGCTGTTCGAAAACTTGCCAAAGGCTATCCGATTCAAACTCTAAATCTCCTGCCCAGCCTTGTCCGCCTACCCACAAATGGGGTTTAAGCATGATTTTCAAATCTAAAGATTTTGCCATTTTGATTGATTCAATAACGCCTTCTGGTTTTTCACCCCACCATTGGCGAGGATGATCAAAGGTGATTTCAGCAGTTTTAGCATTGCAAAAGGCATAAGGTACAATAGCTACCCAATTGGCTCCTACCTTTTTTACATTTTCCAAAGAATCAATAGTAAAAGGTTTTGGCGGAGCAACCAGATTAAATCCATTGATTCTCTGAGATTTCTTAGTTGTTTCCTCACCAAAAAATAAAGAACTGCTAAATGCAGCGATCGCACATAAGCCAATAATTCCGAACAAAAGTTTAAACTTATTCGCCATCTTTATCCTTTCCGAAACCAATTTTTTGCCAAAGGTTTTTACCCTTTTTTTCTTCCTTTTCTAATTTTTCGATTCTACTTGCTTTTTTTACCCCAACAGTTGATTGAAAACCCGAAACCAAACTATTTGACCAATAGCTAAACATGGATTTTCGAGTATCTCTTACAAATTCAATTTTCCCAACTCTGAACCTTCCATTATTTCTAGGATTTTCCTGTGATAAAGCAACATTTGCCAACCAACTTAAGGCTTTATCTCCTTTTTCCTCTTCATTTAAAACTTTGTGGAATTTAATTCTTAAATCAGAATATTTAAATTCCATTTCACCACTAACTGCTCTATTTCCTCCTGAATAGCTAAAGAATAATTCATCTACATTCCCTGATATTATTTCTATAGGATATGATTTAGACATATATTGATTAATAGCTCCGATAAACATTGGTTCTAAACTTCCTGCTACAGTAAAATAGCCATATTTTGAATTGAGGTTATACCGTATTTCTGCATTTAGCTTTCCATCATCATAAAGATTTCCACTTGCTAAAATCACCAAATCTGTTCCGTATTTCTCAATACTATCTTTTCTATTGGTGATGTTTTCAATTTCGCCATGAATATTGCTAATACTTACTGTACCCGTATCTTGACTTCCAAGTGGTATTTCAAAATAGCTTAAGTTCATGTTGTGGATTATTAATTTCCTGATATCAATTGAAATATCACTATTTTTCAATAGCTCAATTATTACAGGTACGAACCTATCATCAGGTAACGGATAATTTTTGTCTTTAGTAACATTTAGCAAAATATTGTTTGTAAAGATATTATGAATACTAACCATACTATCTCCTTGCCATTTAATAGAATTCAGCTGAATACTATCTAGTACCATATCAATATGATTGCTTTCCTCTGCCTTCACTTTAAAAAAATCCTCGGGAGTATAAATAGGGCGAAAATGAGAAGAAATCAATTTGATGTCTTGCTTAAATAAATCAAATGATAGTTTTTTGATATCTACTTTATGGAGGTCATCTTTCAGGAAGTAGGTTAAATTGTGAAACTCCAAAAATATATCTTTTGCTACATCCTGAAAATTCTTTGGAATCTCGCCTTTTTCAAAATAAAGGTTTTGAACTGTTAAATTATAATCAGCATTAATTCTTCCTGATTTTTGATTGAGCATATCATAAAACAATATTTCCCCTTCATCTACTATAAATTCTTTGATTTCTAACTCAAATTCCCCGTCAAAAGAAGGTCTGGATGCCTGCCGCATTTCAATTTTATTAAAATCGAGCGGGAGCAACAGCCTTGCATTTTTCAACTCCAAAATATGGAATTTGTAAAATTGATTATTGAAGGTTTCCCAATAATCATCCCACGAAATACTAAGATTAGGCAATTCCAGACTGGCTAGTGTGTCTTTTTGATCTGCAATAAGGTTTATCTTTACTTGCTCTAAGATCATTTCTTTTTCCAAAAACCGAAAAGATATGTCTTCAATCTGAAAATGGACAGAATCAACAAAATAGTGATTCAATTCAGTATGCAAAGAATCGATCACAAATGCCTTAATTTTAAATTCTTTAAGCAACTGCCAAGCTATAACAAGCGCAATTGTGACACTTATCAAAATAATACCGGTTCTTTTAAGCGCCTTTCTTTTCGACATGGAAATAGTTCAATAAATAGTTTTATTGAAAATACGAAAAATATTTGAGGCTAGCCGTAAAATGATTGATTTTACATGCTATAAGTTTTGTATTGGATAAATTAAGAGGGTATAGGGATTAGTTTCGCCATCAAGACATCAGCTTTGCGAATTTCACCTTTTTTACTCGTCAATTTTAAAATATTGTATTTTAATAATTAAAATCGACTTTCTCATTGTTTCATTTATTCCAGATAGCAGAATTAGGCATTAAATTTCCTCTGTTTGAATTTTAAGCTAGCTTAATGCTTCATACTTTTTCCATTGATGAAAAAGTATGCAAAAAATCTAGGTAAAATGATGCTACTTCCCGCAAAGGCCAACGCCCGCCCGCCATTTTACCCTCCAGCCCGCTTTTTCGCTTAAGGCGAAAGTTGGGGAGTTAGCCATTAATCAACTCATCAAATAAATTCAACATTATCGTACCTCATTTAAACCGCTTTTGCCTTGTCTCTATATACTTTTAATCTTGTCTCTATATACTTTTAATTATTAACCGAACTTATTTTTACTTTAAAAAAGTTGGATATAAAGAGAAGAAAGCAGGAAATAGTTTTATTGAAAATACGAAAAATATCTGAGGCTAGCCGTAAAATGATTGATTTTACATGCTATAAGTTTTGTATTTGATAAATTAAGAAGGTCTTGGGATTAGTTACGCCATCAAGACATCAGCTTTGCGAATTTCTTTCCTGCTTGAAATTCGTTTAAAATTGTTTTGAAAAGCACTGTTAAGGGAATAGATAATATTAAGCCCGGAATGCCCCAAATAAATCCCCAAAACATCAACATTATTAAAACAACTATGACATTAATAGAAAAGGATCTACCCATTAAAATGGGTTCTAAAACTGATCCAAATAACACTTGCGCACCAGTAAATAAAATAGCCGCCAATAATAGTGTTCCAGGGCTTTCAATTTCAATAAAGGCAAATAACATTACCAAAACAGTGGCAATAACTGAACCTACCATTTGAACAAAGTTAATTACAAAAGCAAATAAACCCCAGAAAAGTGGAAAGCTGATACCTAAAGACCAGGCAATTATCCCAAAAGCTACGCCCGTTAAGAAACTCACAAATATTTTTACTTTTAGAAACTCTGAAACACTGCGCTCTACCTTCATAAAAGTTTTTACGGATTGAGTCCCCCCTGAAAACAAGGTACTTTGTAGAATATCTTTAAAATTTAATGAGCCAGCAAGCAGCAACATGAGGAAGAAAAGGGTCATTAAAATATTGACTAAAGTACTTTGCACAAAAGAAAATGTAATTGAAAAATTATCTAAAATAAATTCCTCAATTTTTTCGCTTTTTAATATGCCTTTTATGGTACTTTCACCCTTAGTAGGGTCTAATCCCAAGAACTCTGAAAAAGGAGTTACTACCTCCTCCACCTTATTATCCAATTTTCTAAATATATCATCCTTCCCTTCTTCTATTTGCTTTCCTGATAGTTGTATTACCTTAAATGTAGAGAAACCAATTAATGTCAAAATTAAAATTACTGTTCCTAAAGCAATAAATTGAGGGACTGTACGCTTTTTCATCCACCTCATCATGGGTGTGAAAAGTAAAGCGATGAAAATTGCGAACATTAATGGAATGAAAATAAAAGATAATAATTGAAGACTATAAAAAATTACAGGCAATACTAAAATCAGTAGTAATTTATTTGTGGTCGATTGATTGTTTAAATCCATTTAAATTTTAGTGTAAATCTGTTTGCAAGCTAACGAAGAACTTCCATTTAGGATATGCCATATTGAAATATTTATGTAAATTTTGAGCATATTTTAAATATCCAATGAGACAGACAAGCCTTACGAGAAATACTGTAGAGTTTTCAGCCTATTTAGTCGGAACTATGCGCTTAGGGAAATGGGGAGAAAATTTTAATACCAAGCAATGGATTGACTTTATTGAAGAATCCTTAGATCTTGGTTTAAAAGATTTTGATCATGCTGATATTTATGGAGATTATACCACAGAAGCTGATTTCGGGAGAGCATTAATGGAAAAGCCACATTTGAGAGATGAAATGCAAATCACCTCAAAATGTGGGATAAAGATGCCAGCAGAAAATCGTCCCGAATTTAAAATAAAATCATACGACAGCAGTGAAAAACACATCATTCAATCCGTAGAAAACTCACTCCGAAATCTTCATACAGATTATATAGATGTTTTGCTATTGCATAGACCCGATTTCTTGATGAACCCAAATGAAATAGCGGAAACATTTGAAAAATTAAAGGATGATGGTAAAGTAAAATATTTTGGAGTTTCTAACTTCACTCCTTCTCAATTTGAAATGATCAACAATGTATATCCATTGGTCACCCATCAAGTTGAGGCTTCTTTAGGACATTTAAACCCTTTTGAAGATGGGACATTGGATCAATTAATGATGAAAAACATTCGGCCAACTGCTTGGTCTCCATTAGGCGGAGGTCATTTTATGCGAAAAGGAAATTCAAAAGAACAACAGGAATTGAATCAAACCTTAAAAAATTTGAGTGCAAAATATGAGTTAAATACGGCTCAGCTAATGTTGCTTTTCCTTAAAAAACATCCATCTGGTATTATTCCGGTATTGGGAACTTCAAAAACTGAGAGACTAAAAGAAGCTTTAAAAGTGGAATCTAAAAGTATGGAAAAAGAAGATTGGTATGCTTTATATTCGGCTGCTAAAGGAGAAGAATTGCCTTGAAATTATTCTGTAGTATTTCAAGCTATACAAAATATCTAATGCACTTGATTTTTTTTCCGTGCGTCATTCCCACGAAGGTGGGAATCTAATGATTATAATCTTTGATTAAAATACCATGAAATAGCCAAATATGATAGCCAATAATCGAAAGTTGTCAGTTTTGAGCAAATGCTAAGCTATAATGTATATTTCCGTTTTATAATCGGTAATAATTCATGAAATTTGCAGCATGTTAGATCAGTTGAAGGAAACCATTATTGCATTATCTACAGCACCAGGAGTTGGGGCGATTGCGGTCATTCGTCTTTCAGGAGAGGATGCTATTCAAATAACCAATAGCGTATTTAGAGGAAAAAGTCTTTTACAACAAAAGAGCCATACCGCTCATTTTGGCACTATACGCAATGATGAAGGCGAAATTATCGATGAAGTAGTGGCTACTTTATTTATTGCCCCTCATTCTTTCACCAAAGAAAATGTGGTAGAGATTTCCTGTCATGGTTCCCCTTATATCGTTCAACGACTGATAAAATTATTTTTAGCCAAAGGCGTTCGATTGGCAAAAGCAGGTGAATTCACTCAAAGAGCATTTCTAAATGGTCAATTTGATTTGGCACAAGCGGAAGCCGTGGCTGACTTAATTAATGCCGATACAGAAGCATCCCATAAAGCAGCCTTGAATCAAATGCGTGGTGGGTTCTCAGAACAAATTAAAAACCTGAGAGCCGAACTGATTCATTTTGCCAGCATGATTGAATTGGAGCTGGATTTTGGGGAAGAAGACGTGGAATTTGCCGATAGAGAAGATTTGAAAAAGCTGGTCAATCAACTGCTCAGTGTGATTACTGCCTTGGTGAGTAGTTTTGATTTGGGTAATGTGATTAAAAATGGAGTACCGACCGTAATTGCAGGGAAACCCAACACAGGTAAATCCACTTTGCTGAATGCCCTATTAAATGAAGAAAAGGCTATTGTTTCGGATATAGCAGGAACCACCCGCGATTTTATTGAGGATGAAATCAATTTGGAAGGAGTCGTATTCCGATTTATTGATACGGCCGGACTAAGAGAAACCGAAGATAAAGTAGAAGCCATAGGAGTATCCCGTACCAAGGAAAAAATGAAGCAGGCCTCTCTTATCATTTATATGTTCGATTTGAAAAATGATACCTTAACCGAAGTCAATCGAGATATCAATATGCTCGAGAATTTAGGTATTCCATTCATCAAAGTCGGCAATAAACTGGACGAAGCCCAAGCTGATTTATACGAAGAAATGAAGAAAGATAAAAACACCCTTTTCATTTCAGCCATCAATAAAGAAGGCTTGGAAGCTTTAAAATCCAAACTAGTAGAAACCGTCAATCTTGATAATTTCAAAACCGGAGACACAGTAGTCACCAACATCCGCCACTATGATAATTTAGTACAAACGCAGAACAGCCTAAATGCTGTATTAAGAGGGTTAGGTGATAATATCACGGGAGATTTTCTTGCGCTGGACATCCGACATGCTTTAAGATTCTTAGGTGAGATTACTGGGGAAATTACTACTGATGATTTGCTGGCTAATATTTTTAGTAAGTTTTGTATTGGGAAGTAAAGTAAGATTAAGTATTTTAGTTAGTGTAAAATAAATAGCACTCTTTATCTTTATCAACATATATATTTAATGTAGTAACATAATTTATGTCTATTCACCTATACCAATCCAAAAAAGCTCAAAAATATGTAGGCTCTAAAATTTATAACTCAACAGATCCAGCTAAGACTGAAATTAATCCACTTTTAATTTGGTATGTGGATGTGTTTTTTATCAAACGTGAACGTTATTTGGTTATAGCTAATCCGCTCACAAAATTTACTTTTTTCATTTTCCGCTATACTAAAAAATCGCATCCCGATTTTCTTCAAGCTTTTAAGGATAAACTTTCCGATGCAATGAAAGCTGCTGCTATTAATCCTGAAAAATATTTAGAAAAATGTGATGAGATAGTTCCAGTTTATGAAACCAATAGATCTGCTTCTGCCCATTTGAGCCGAATAAAAGAAGAGTAGGGATATTATATAGCTGGACGTCTCCATGATATTTATCCTCCAGAAGATGAAATATTTTATAATAAAATTATAAGTGATTACATCACCACTTATAACAAAAAGGATTATGATTACCCAAGCAGAAGATTCCATCATGAATTGATTCTGAGAAGATGGGAATAATTTAAAATCCGTCAATTCTTTTCCTCTATTTTTTTACATTTACAGTTTTAAAATCCCTTTTGAAATTAGTTCTTTTATGGAGAAATACGTAGCCAAAGAGATTGCCCAAAATGTAAGAGGATGTCTCAAAGAAAATGCAGAGGCTCACATTCAAAACAGAGGAATTAATTATTTCTTGGAAGGGAACATAGTGGATGTTATTTATGAAGAGACTTTGGCCAGATTCAAGTTTCTAATTAAAGGCAGTAGTATTTATCAATGTTTTTACAGATTTGATGATTTCAATCAAGTGGTCGATTCAGACTGCGATTGCCCTTATGATGCTTTCTGCAAACACCAAGTAGCTGCTGCTTTTTGGCTGATTGAAAAGCAAAAAGAAGTGGTCAATCTACTAAAGGGTGAAAAGATTGAGAAAAATCCACAAGAAAAGACATCTAATTCAGGGTCGATAACTAATTCAAAGCCAAAAACTCAACCTAAAAAGCGTTTTAGTTCAGAACCCATTACTATTCCCAATTATTTGAACTTAAGCGAATTCGAAATGGGAAACACCCTAATTTCAAGGGATACTCAAAGACTAAATATACTTCATTATGAACTTTATAATACTGATGTAAATACTTTTTCAGGTAAAGTCGTTTTTGAAGACCCATATAGCTGGTCTTTTAATAAAGAAGAGAAAACATTTGAATTAACAATCCAACATCACAATGTTGAGGTAGCAATAAGCTGTAGTTGCCATGTGAGAGTGAAAAAACTATGTAGTCATGCTTTTGCATTATTACGTAAACTTAAGAGTCAAAAAATTTTGGAATATATACAAGATATGCCAAAAGAGAACTTAGAAAAAGCTTATAAAAATGCAGCAGAAACATATGGACTAGAAAATAATGAATCGATAAAGAAAGGGTTTCAAATTTCGATTATTGATGGCAATGTTGGATTGAGTCCTGTGGGAAAGTATAAAAATATAACAAATCCTTTTTTTCTAGATCAAGTTTTAGGAGAAGGAAGCTTAACTATTCAACCTGAAAAGTCCTTATACTCAAAAAGAAAGCAGAAACAAGTCGATAGTTATCAGTTGGGTTTTGCATTTTGGTTTCTGAATAATCAAACCTCTGAAATAGAATTAACACCAATTATAGGGGCGACCAATGCAAAGGGGCAACCCATGCAAATAAGATTGAAAGCTTATCTACCTCAACATCATCATTTGGTAGATTTTGAATATAGAGATCATATTTTGATGGATCTATCTAATAAATTAGAGCACAGATACCATGAAAATGATGAGGATAATTTGACCAAACTATCCGATTTAATCCATCAATATGGAGAATTCTTACAATCTCATCCCTATTTATACATTAATAATAGCCGATATAGTGATGATATTAAAAAAGGTCATTTGCAAAAAATTCAGTTTGTTCCTCATCAGCCGGATTTTAAAATAGAGCTTGAGCAGGGTGAAGAATTTTTCAATTTAAGAACATATATCATTCAAAATGGGGAGAAAATAAGTCTATTTGATAAATCTGTAAGAAGCCATAACAACTTATTTATTTCTGTAAAAGACCAATTATATTTTATTCCAGACAGCGCTGAGGCATCCCAAATCACCTTATTGCACCATATGGAAGAAAAGATGATGTCCATCAGTAAATTCCCGGAATTTTTCGATAAATATCTCAAACATATAGTTGCAAATAAAGAGGTAGCATTTAAAAACTTTACAGCATTTGAGGTGAAAAAGAAAAAAATTAAGCCTGTTCAAAAAGAATTATACTTATCTGAATTAGACAGTTTTGTCATCTTTAGACCATTTATTCGCTTTAATGATGATAGTTTATTAGAAGCTAAAAAAGAGAATAAAAAGTTAGAATTAAGCGGTAAAACTATAACGGAAAAGAGCTTCGATAATGGATACAGTGAACAGTTCGTAACCTTATTAGAAGAGTTACATCCTAAATTTGGAAAGCAAAAAATGGCTTCTTTTTACCATTTAAGCTATAAAGAACTGTTGGATAATAATATCTTCTTCCAAATTTTTTCAAGGCTTACTGATCAAGATGTCAAAATATTTGGACTTAAAAATCTAAAAAAATTAAAAGTCAATCCGCACAAAGGGAAAGTGATTTACAATGTTAAATCAGGGATGGATTGGTTTGATATAGAAGGGGGAATCTATTTTGGGGATGAGTTTATTTCCTTGAATGATCTATATAAAAAGTTTGTGCCAGGCTCATCTTTTGTGGAGCTCTCTGGTGGGCAAAAGGGCATGATTCCAGAAGAGTGGTTAAAAAAATTGGAAGCACTATTTACCCATGGAGAAAGCAAGAACAAAAAACTAAAACTCTCCAAAAAACACTTCAGTTTGGTAGATCGCTTGTTTGAAAAAATTGAAGATGAAAATGTTCTAGCTGAAATAGCTGAAAAGCAGCAAAAACTATTGAACTTCAATCAGCTCAACCACTATCCTATACCACAAAATGTTCAGGCTACTTTAAGACACTATCAGGAAGACGGTTTCCAATGGCTTTGCTTTTTGGACGAATTCCAGTGGGGAGGGATTTTGGCTGATGACATGGGATTAGGAAAAACCCTGCAGGTCATCACATTTTTAAGCCACATCTTGAAGGATAAAAAGCAGACCAACTTGATAGTTGTGCCTACTTCCTTGCTTTTCAATTGGGAAAATGAACTGAAGAAATTTTCCCCAAATTTAAAAGTTCATTTCTACTACGGTGCCGACAGAATAAAATCAACCGATTTATTTGACAATTATGATATTGTATTCACCAGTTATGGACATATGCTGGCAGATATAGAAATCCTAAAAGAATATGATTTTAATTATGTGATTTTGGATGAATCACAAGCCATTAAAAATGCAGCCAGTAAGCGGTTTAAGGCTGCACGATTACTACAGGCTAACAATCGAATTGCCATGACGGGTACTCCAATAGAAAACAATACTTTTGATTTATATGCCCAAATGAGCTTTCTCAATCCCGGCTTTTTGGGCAGTGCAAAGCATTTCAGGGATAATTATGCTTCCGCTATTGACAAAGATAGAGACCAAGAGAAGGCCAAAAACTTGCAACAAATGATAAAACCGTTTGTACTCAGGAGAACCAAGGCACAAGTAGCCACCGAACTTCCTGACAAAACAGAGGATATTTTATACTGTGAGATGGGAAAGGAACAGCGAAAAGTATATGATGCCATGCGAAATGATATTCGTGACAGCATTCAAAATAAAATAGAAGAAGAAGGTTTGAACAAAGCTCGTTTTTCCATTTTGGAAGGACTTACTCAGTTAAGACTGGTTTGTGATTCCCCCGAAATTTTGGCTGGTGAGGAAAAATATGGTACTGAATCCGCAAAGCTTAAAATTTTAAAAGATCATATAGCAGAAAACACTCCTAATCATAAGATTTTGATATTTTCACAATTCGTGAAAATGCTAAAAGTGATTGAAAAAGAATTGCAGGAAGAAGGCTTGGATTATGCATATTTGGATGGACAAAGTAACCAAAAACAAAGGCAAGAAAATGTAAGGAAATTTCAAGAAGAAGATGATTGCAGAATATTCTTAATCAGCCTTAAGGCAGGAGGTACTGGATTGAATTTAATGGCAGCAGATTATGTGTATTTAGTGGATCCATGGTGGAATCCCGCAGTTGAAAATCAGGCGATTGACAGATGCTATAGAATTGGGCAAGATAAAAAAGTGATAGCCTACCGAATGATTTGCAAAAATACCATAGAAGAAAAAATAATGGATTTGAAAAGCAAAAAAACTGCTATTGCTGGGGATATAATAAGTACTGATGAGAATACGCTGAAGCAATTGGATAAGGATGATATTATGGCATTGTTTGAGTAAGCAAAATAGTAATTGATAATCGTTTAATAAATTGAGTGGGTTGTCCCATTTAATTTATGTTGCTTTATCCCGAAGAACCCATTAATGTCGGTTAATATTATAGATTTCAATTGTAAAAAAGCTAGAAGATGTATTCATTTACGAAAGTTTGAGACTTCTTTCTTCATTTCTTTTCAGAAGCCACAAAATCAGCAATCACAGGTAAATGATCACTTACCGTCCGCATCTCTTTTTCATTAAGGAGCATTGGAACCTTTACTGAACCTTTTACTAGCTCAGGAACCATATTTTCATTCACTAAAATATAGTCAAGTCTACGCTTAGGATCATCGGCAGTATGTGTCATTACATCTTCAGGGAGGGGATCAACAAAAGAAATGCTTTTCACTTTTTCTTCAAAAGACTGGATCTCTCTGCTGTCGGGATAGCTGTTCAAATCACCCGCTATAATAATATTAGCATTTTTATGCTCATTATAGATTCGAGCATATTGTTCCTTTAAAAGGGCAATCTGCCCTAGTCGCATGGCTATATCACGCTCTCCTCTTCCAGCTTTTAAATGAGCTCCGGTGAGATAAAAATTGTAATCTTGATCAGCCATCACTTCAATCGTCCAGATTCTTGTGTTGATCTTGCTTTGTGTTTCATACTGCTCCTGTCCTTCGTCATCGGTAAAAGCTACCGGTGAGTGTACTGATCCATAGCTATACATCACGCCCAATGGAAGTCGGCTCATCACTACCACATTCTGATACCAATTTATACTTGCAGCGTCAGCAAAAAAGCTGTAGTTCAACTCTGGAAAAAGGTCTTCCGAAAGTTTCTTTGCCAATTGAATATGCTCAATTTCCTGCAAGACCACCACATCTGCATCTGCCTTTTTTAAAGCTTCAGCAAATAGTTTAAATTTCTCTTGAAGAAGTGCAGTATCAGGATTATTCTCTCTTTTATTATTCACGTAGGGATTGTCATACAGGTCTACAAAATGCTCTACATTCCATGTCATCACTCGAAAAGTGTCGGAAGAAAGGGCTTTGTAATCCTCTGGATATACTTGGGCATCGCTTAGGAAGGATCTATCCGAAGGTTTGCAAGAAATTACGCAAATGAACAATGTTATAAAGCCAAGTAGATTTTTCATATCAATTTTTTCTGCAAATTATGGGTTAAAATACCTTAAACAAAGAAAAAAGAAGTTATCAAATTATTTATTATATCGGGAAGTGACTTTTGTATTAGTAGCTAGCGGAAATTAAAAAGGATTCCTCTTTCATTTAAGCTAAGTAATCTTATCAATCTTCTACTTCTTAGAGTACCAACTCTCATTTTTGTACTCGACTTCACGGGATCCTATTTCCCTATTTCTCATTAAATAAAAGTTTTTATCTAATCGCTTGCTTCTGTAACCAAGCAGATGAAAGAAATCCTTAGTAAAAAAGCGGGCGATTTTGCGATTGACCCGAAGTGCCGATCCTTCGCTCCATGATACGCCAGGTAAAAGAGGGAGTATTCGGTCAAGCCTGATCTTACGAAGTATGGCTGATAATTTGAGGGCAAATTTCGATACTTTTTGTATAGCAAAGAAACCTTCAGAGCCCTGAGCTTGATAGAGTGGCATAAATATTCGTGCTTGAGCATCAGCGTATATGGGCTTTTTATTACTAATAGCCAACTGCTGGCCTTTCTCTACTAATTCAAAATTCACATAGCCCGGAATCATCTGGAAGTCCTCTCTCGGTTTTATTTTATAACGATATAAAATCTCGTAAAAATCACGGGTGTTCATGGTGTTTTTTGCCAGAGTCGCATAATATTTATTGAAATCTACAGCCTCTTTTTCAATAAGGCCGGCAAGTACAAGTGATAGCATGCTAAAAGCAAAATGATTTTGAATGGAGGAATTGTCATCATGCTGACCGGACTCAAAACCAAAAGCTACATAGCCTAGCTCATTAATATAACTTAGCAAAGGTCCCTCTAGATACTCTTCTACTCCTAGAATGGTAGGTAGCGGATATTGGCTGGTAAACTTTCTATTAAGCAGACTGTCATTCATTACTACAAAAGGCATTGTTTCGCTGGAAGTAGTATGGAGATCTAAAAAGTAAAAAGGGCCTGTATCTTGCTTTATAATGTCCTGAATACTTTCATTTAAACTTAGCAGTTCAGCGGTATCTTTATCATTAATTTCTAATTTCCCTTTCTGGAGGTGTTGCATTCTCTCATTTGTCCAAAGACGATTCAAGTCTTGTTGATGAAATCGCTCTCCATTTTCCAGAGCAGGAAGATTGCCGGCAATTGCATAGAGATTACCTTTAATTTTGATATTATTCATTTTAAGAAAACCTATCAGTTGATTTAAGGCAAAAACTCCTGCAGGTTCATTGCCGTGAATACCTGCCGTTAAAATCATAGAAGGTCCTTTGCTTTTACTTTTGAGCTGACCAATAAAGCGTTCAATATTAATTGTCTGATTAAGTGCTTTACTATAAACCTTGGTCATGGTTATAAGGAATTATATCGTCAATGGTAATGATTCCAACGAGATGGCGATCATGGATTACCGGAACACATCCGATAGAATTTCTTTTCATTAAATCCAGTGCGTTTTTGATGGTGGTTTCAGGTCTAACGGTTATAAGATCTTTCGTCATAATTTCCGAAACCAATAATCCTTCAGTATGGCCAATTTCATTTTTATAACGCTCTAAATGTGACCATGTGAGTAAACCGCAGAGCTCCCCTTTTTTATTTTCTACGGGAAGATGATGAATATTTTTCCAGAGCATCACACTTGTTGCCAGATCGGCCAGGTCATTTTCTGTAACAGTGAAAAGTTCGGTGCTCATAATATGACCTGCCAAATAGGAAGCTTCATGAGCTTCTAGGCTAGGGTCGACTTCCGGCCATTCATAGGATGCGAAACTTTTATTTTGGTTATTGTATATTGCCTTGGTCAACATCATTAAGGCATCATCCTTTTTATGAGTTTGTTTGAGTTTTCGATAGTTTCGGATGCACCATTGTGAAGCAGTTTCTTTAGCAGTTCTTTCTTCAATAATTCCAAGATATTTTTTGATGTCTTCCTCAGCAATTTTTGCTTTCTTTAACCCATTATAAGCTATAGGTAGAAGGTATTTAGTGATTAGTTTTCTGGCGGAATATTGTTCTCCTTTCCATCTCATAACAGACTCCTTACCGGTGCGGGCAGCTTTTATAAAATTGGATTTCACATCCCTAAACTCCATCACTTTAGCCATGTCGTCAAATTCTTTTGGTCTTCCCATCATCATCCCTATCCAAAAAGCAAAATTTGCAATTTCATCTTTCACGGTAGGTCCTGCTGGAATATAACGATTTTCAATACGGACATGCGCTTTACCATTCCCTACTCCATAGCAGCACCTGTTCCAATGGTACACAGTGCCATTGTGGAGATTCAAAGCCTGTAGTTTTGGAATTCTGCCTTGCGAAAGTTCCGCTAGAGAATTTTTATCAATTTCTTTAGCAATGAGAATTTTATGTCTTGCTATATCATCTTTAAATATTTCAGCTATTGATCCTGAAGCCCAGGAATTTCCAAAAGAGACTCTTGCAAGCTGTTCTTTCAATGCAAAAGAGGAGCTTCTGGTATCAATACTCTGCTGAAAAAGTGCAATACGAGTTTCGCTCCATAATTCGCGACCTAGAAGTAAGGGAGAATTACAGCAAATACTCAATAGAGGACCTGAAATGGCTTGCGCCCAATTATAGCTAGATATAAAATCTTGTGGGGCAATTTGCAAGTGCATCTGGAAGCTAGTATTACAGGCCTCAAATAAGACGGAGTCGTGTATAAGAGACAACTCATCTATACCTCTAATATGTAAGTCAATGTCTTTGCCGCGCTGTGCCTTAATCATATCATTAAGTGCATAATATCTGGGACTAGGCGTCATATATTCCATTTCCAATTCATTCTTAGAAATGGTGGGTAAAATACCAGTTAAAAGAACTCGATCACCATATTTTTGAGCGGTTTTAGCTGCCTTAGAAAGGTAAAAATTTAAGGATTTTTCATAATCACTGAAGCATTTCCCTTTTAATTCTAAAGGATCAAGATTGATTTCTAGATTATAACGTGCCAATTCGGTTGTGAAATGAGGGTCATTGATGGCTTCAAGTATCTCGACAGATTTTTTCGAAGGACGCCAGTTGTCTGTAACCAAACAAAATTCCTGCTCAGCACCGATTCTGCTAATATTATCTTCGATTAACCCCTGATCAAGCAAAGTTTCGAGCGACTTAATATCTGTCAGCAAATGCTCAATAAATTCTGCTCTCAACTCATGCCTTAAACTTGAATTTACATTATGATCTCCCATATTCTATATGGATTGTTTAACTAAATATACATATTATAGAAGATAATTTAATAGTAAGTATTCAGATTTTCGAAAAAATAAAATAAAATTTACTGACTTTGAATTAATTAAAAAGGAAGATTTTATATCGGATTTTCGTAAAATTCGTACTTATTCTGAAATTTTATTTATTCTAAATTATAGAGATGTCAGCTACCCATTTTGAATTACAACCAACGGACTTAAGTGATGAACTTTTAAGCCTGATACCTTTGAAAGCATTGGATTTTGAAATCCTTTACAAAGTAGCCTCTGATCCGGAAATTTGGGCTCAACATCCTAACAAAAATCGATATGAGCGTTCGGTATTTCAAAACTTTTTTAAGGGTGCATTAGAATCAGGAGGCGCTTTTCTAATATTAGATCAAAATAAAGAGCCGAATGGTAGCTCAAGGTTTTATGATTTTAAGCCACTAGAAAGTTCTGTCCATATTGGATATACATTTTTAGCTAAGAAATATTGGGGTAAAGGTTATAATAAGGCTTTGAAATCATTAATGTTAAATCATGCTTTTAAATATGTTGATAAAGTGATTTTCCATGTAGGATCCAATAATATACCTTCTCAAAAAGCAATGAATAAATTAGGAGCTTTAAAGACAGGCGAAATTGAAGTGGCGTATTATGGAGAACCCGTGCGAAAAAATTTCATTTATGAAATCAATAAAAAGGATTGGATTTAATTGGATCAAAATATTTAAGGCTAGCTTTTCTAGTAAATTTATAGGTGATTCAGGAAAATGAGACTCTCCTAAGATTGAAGTGTTCTGGCCATATTACTATATTATAACAATTATCCTTTGAAAGGATCTACCAATTTAAATGTCTTTTGATTTTCTCAAAAAATTAAAACAATCTGCTAACGGTACTGTTAATATGTTACTAATTCTTAACAAATTTTTCATTTTTTTAACTAAAATACATGTTATCACACCTAGTTTATGTAAGCGTCAGAAAAGAAGAATGTACAGATGAAGAAATTGATAAAATTTTGGCTGCTTGCAAAAGAAACAATCCTAAATTAGATATCACAGGAGTATTACTTTATTCCAAAACCCACTTTTTGCAATATCTAGAGGGAGATTATAAAGAAATTAGCGGGCTTTATGAAAAAATAAAGCCCGACACCCGACATAAAAATGTGGTCCTCATTACGACCGGGCCAATTGAAGAGCGTACTTTCCCTAGTTGGGAGATGGGGTCTAAAGAAATTGATGAAGATAAAGTAGAATTCCAGACGGATTTGAGTAAAGAGGAAGCGCAAGCATTTCAAGATATCATAGCGGGAAAAGATCAGGAAGGAAACAGATCAATTCAATTAATTAAGAAATTTTTCAAATAGATATGGATATAGCTAAAGAAGAACTAGAAAGAAAATTACAGGATATCGAAGCAATTGAATTTGGTGATACAGTAGAAGAGGTTTCTTCAAGTTTACTGATTGTAATGACCCTCTTTGAGATAGATGATCATCCAGAAGTCATAAAAGCTTGTAAATACAAGTTATTTGAGGGAATTGCCCTTTTGAAAAAATTTGGTGACGACTCAAAAGCTCAGGAGATAGAAAGTAAGATTAAAAAGAAATAAAATAGCACTAAGAAAATTCTTAGTGCTATTTTCATAGTAAGGCAATTCTAATAAAGAGTTAGTTTACTTCAAATACCTATCCAAATAATTGATATAATTATTCATTAATAATAAATAACTCGGATAGTTATAAGCCACTCCATGAGCGCCCGGAGGGAAAATCTTTAAATCATGGTCTTTCCCGTTATCAATCAAGCCTTTCACTAATTGAAATGTGTTTTGCACATGAACGTTTTCATCCATCGTACTGTGGGCAATAAACATATGTCCTTTTAGATTTTGAGCATAAGTAGTTGAAGCTGAATTGATATATCCTTCTTCGTTATCTTCTTCTAAGCCCATGTATCTTTCGGCATAAATACTATCATATAATCTCCAATCGGTTACCGGTGCGCCAACTAATGCCACTTTAAAAACATCAGGATGATTTAAGATTGAAAAACTGCTCATATATCCTCCGTAGCTATGTCCTCTAATGGCTACTTTATCAGCATCAACATATCCCTGATCAACCATATATTGGGCTGCTTCTGCAAAATCTTGTCCTTCGGCATGACCTAAATTTTTATAAACCACTTTTTCAAACTCGCGGCCGTAACCTCCACCACCTCTATTGTTAACTTGAATTACCACATAACCATTATGCACTAAATATTGATGCCAAGCACTTACGCCCCATTGATTGTAAACTGATTGAGCACCAGGTCCGCCATAAACATCCAAAACCATTGGATATTTTTGAGAAGCATCAAATCCAACCGGTTTATAAATAGAAATATCGATTTTATCTCCTTCACTATTTTCAAAACTGCTCAATTCAGGCATTACGAAAGCCACATTTTTTAAGGCTTCATCAACTTCCTTATTTTCTTCCAACATTTTCACCAATTTACCAGAAGCATCCCTCAGCTCAATTTTAGTTGGGGTATTCACATTTGAATATGTATCAACAAAATAAGTGGCCTCAGGTGCCATATCTATATTATGACGGCCTTCCATTTCAGTTACTTTCTTCTTCCCTTTTCCGTTGAAATTCACCACATACAATTGTCTTTCTAAAGGTGAATCTTCAGTTGAGCTATAATAGATTTTTTTCTTTTTACTATCTACAGCATGTACATAAACCACTTCCCAATCTCCTTTGGTTACCTGATTTTGCAATTTACCTTCATAATTATAGCGGTATAAATGCGCATATCCATCCTTATCAGTTATCCAGAAAAATTCTTTAGCATCTGTTGGGAAAAATGCATAATGCATAATACCTGCAAAGAAATCAAATACATCAATCCAAGCATCAGAAGTTTCTTCCAAAATCATATTGGCTTCACCAGAAGTAGCATTTGCCATATAAATTTTCATATTAGTTTGTGCTCTGTTAAGATGCATCACTGCCAATTTTTCCTTCTCAGCTGTCCAATATATTCTTGGAATATAACCTTCTTCCAATGGCACATTCATCCACTCTTTAGATTTTTCAGCAACATTTATCACTCCTATTTTTACTGTAGGATTTGTGTCACCTACTTGAGGATAAGGCAGTTTCACCCATTCTTTATGAGTTCCTTCATAATCTGTCATTTGGAAAATGGGCACTTCCCTTTCGTCAGACTGCCAAAAAGCTATGTATTCACTATCATGCGACCACTCCCAAGCTTGAGCTAATCCAAATTCCTCTTCATAAGCCCAACCAAAACGTCCATTATAAAAGCCATCTTCGGCATCATCCGTTAATTGGGTTTCTTGCTTGGCTGCCAGATCGAAAACGAAAAGGTTGCCGCCTCTTTCATAGCCAACCTTCTTTCCATTAGGCGATAATTCCGCAGTTTGAGCATCTTTCGCTACTAAATCTAAGGTTTTATCTTCTATGGAATAGTAGTAATAATCTGATATTCCAGATCTTCTCCATACTGGACGGAAATTGGTTTGGAATAATAAATATTTAGAATCATCAGACCATTGAAAAGACACATATTCAAAAGCGTCTTCGGATTCTGGGATTCTCATTCCTTCAGTGGAAAAGATCAATTTTTCTTCCTGTGTTTTGGGATTATAAGATTTAATTAATTGAGCTCCGTTTTCTCCTCTTTCAGTAAATGAATAGGCTTGCCCATCATTGATCCAGTTTATATTACTTGGCCCTGGGTTTCCACCTAAAGGACGTAATCCTTGCATAGCTTCCTGAAAGCTAGTGAAAGTTTGTTTTTCTTGTGCTTGAAGCGAAAAGCACACCAATAGTAAAAGCAAGCTTAATAGCTGCGTAAATCGTTTCCTTATCATGATATTATAGATCTATTTAAATAACGCCTGAATTTAGTAAAAATGAATGGGAAAATAGGTTGTCACGTTGGCAAGTTTCCAAGTTTTCAGATTTTGAAGTTGCAAGATAGACGTTTGGGTGATGGGTGTTGGGTGTAGGGTGATTGTAAAAACCAATAGACCATTGACAGTAGAAAAAATGTTCAAATCCATTATTGAGATTGAATTCTTGAGGAAGTGCGATAAGTAAGCTTTTGTCAACTGAATAAGTCAAAGACTTATTTTGTCTACTGTCAATTTACTGAATCTAATTGAATAGCTTTCCTCTTAAATATAGACCCTATTCTAAAACAAACTAAAAGTGCCTAATTGCTCAATAAAATGCATAATAACCCCTGGCCAGATGGCAACGGTAATAATTATACCATAAATTGCTCCAAATAAATGGGCATCATGATTGACGTTATCGCCTTGTCTTTTACCTTGGTAATAAGAATAGATAAGGTAAATAGCTCCGAAAATAAAGCCTGGCAAACATAGTAATCCATACAGACACAAATCGGTCATAGGATTGAACAAAATACTACTAAATACCACAGCCGAAACTGCTCCTGATGCGCCAAGTGCATTATAATTTGGATTTTCTTTATGTTTAATCAGGCTTGGAATATCTGAAATTACAATGGCTGAGAGGTATAATCCAACATAAAGTAGAGTTCCATAATTAGTCAATTCATTAAAATAATACTCTACCGCATCTCCAAAGAAATAGAGCGTAATCATATTGAAAATCAAATGCACATAATCAGCATGTAAAAAACCAGAGGTGATCATTCGGTAATATTGCTTTCTGTACACCACTTGATAGGGATTGAACATCCATGCATACATTCTAGACCGATTATTAAAGGCAGGGATGCTGATGATACAAGTTACTATGATGATAATTAAAGTAGTACTCATTATTGTTCTCTATTGATAAGGTAATTAAAGAATTCTTTAATGATAATTTTCTTTTCAGCAGGTGCATCCAAATCTTCTAAATTTTTAAATGCTTTTTCAAAGTACTCATTCATTTTAGTCTCGGTAAGCTGTTTGATATTCAATACATCATATAAAGATTTTACTGCATTCACCTTTTCTTCCTTATCAAAATCCTGAGCTTTTAGCCATTTATTGAGCTCCATTGAATTTTCGCCATAAGCTAATTCCTTTGCCTTAATTAATAAAAAAGTTTTTTTATTGGCTATAATATCCCCTCCTACTTGCTTACCGAATTTATCTTGATCTGCATAAACATCCAACAAATCATCCATCAACTGAAATCCAATTCCAGCATTTACGCCCATTTGATAAAGCAAAGCCTGATCAGCTTCATTATCCATCGCTAAAATACCGCCAAATTCAAGGCTAAAACCTAATAGAACAGCCGTTTTCAAACGGATCATTTCTATATAATCCGCTTCATGAACTTCTTCTTGTGCTTCAAAATTCATATCAATTTGCTGTCCTTCGCAAACTTCAATGGCACATTGATTAAATTTCTCTAATACCTCAGTCAATTTTTCTTTTGGACAATGTGCAATTATCTGCTGATAGGCTTTTACCAACATCACATCTCCAGAAAGAATGGCTACGGGATCATTCCATTTTTCATGCACAGTTTGCTGACCCCTTCTGAGAGGCGCATTATCCATGATATCATCATGCATCAAAGTGAAATTATGGAAAATCTCAACAGCCAATGCAGCTGGAATTACTTCTTTAGCATTCTCTTTGTATAATTGAAAAGACAATAAACTTAATAGCGGTCGCATTCTTTTCCCTCCCAATGACATGATATATCGAATGGGTTCGTAAAGTTCTTGCGGTTTGTCCCCAAAATGTTCTTTCTCAATTGCTGAACTAATGGAAACTATATATTCTTTGATGGATTGATTCATTAATGTATTAGAATTAAAAGTCTAAAGATATAGGAATATTAAGGGATATAAAAAGTAAATTTTATAAGAGGATTTCTATTCACTTATACTCCCCTATCTTCCCCAGTAAAACTAAATAATACACTTAATTAATTTTAGGGTACTTTTTCATTGTTATATGGTGTCCCAGAGAGCAGAATTAAGTATTAAATTGTCAACTTTGGAATTTTAATACTAGCTTAATCATTCATACTTTTTCCATTGATGAAAAAGTATGCAAAAAATCTAGGTAAAATGATGCTACTTCCCGCAAATGCCAACGCCCGCCCGCCATTTTACCCTCCAGCCCGCTTTTTCGCTTAAGGCGAAAGTTGGGGAGTTAGCTATTTAGAAACTCATCCACTAAATTCAATCTTATTATATACTTATTCAAATCAGATTTAACTTGTTACTAGATGCTTTTAAAGTAAAATAATTTGTGGTTTAATAACTACTGTGAAAAATCCAGAAAAGCAGGAAAAAGTAAATTTTATAAGAGTATTTCTATTCACTGATACTCTTTTTTATTATAGATTATATTGATAATTCGATTATTAATATCAATGGAAACTTTTGCGTTCTCAATTGCTAATGAAAATATTGGGGCTTACCTTTGCACCTTGATTCCTTAAGTGTAACAGTTAAAAGTAAAAAAACCTATCCAAAATCATTTAAAGAAGGTTTTGAGGAGAGTTGAATAAATAGAATAAAATCAGTTGATAAATTAATTCGTATACGAAAAACATCAAGTGTATTAATGCGTTATCCTAATTAAGAATCAGAAAAAATTAAGTAATAAATTTTAACAATAAATTAAACAATAGAATATGTCATTAGTAGGAAAAAAAGCACCAATATTTAAGTCAGGAGCAGTAATCAACGGAGAAGAAATTGTAGAAGAATTTTCTTTAGAGCAATACATCGGTCAAAAAGATGTGATCTTCTTCTTTTACCCAAAAGATTTCACTTTCGTATGCCCAACTGAGATATTGGCTTTCCAAGAAAAATTAGCTGAGTTCGAAAAAAGAGGTGTAGCGGTTATTGGTGCATCAACTGACACGGAAGAAACTCACTTAGCATGGTTATTAACTCCACAAGAAAATGGCGGAATTGAAGGCGTAACTTATCCATTGGTTGCAGATGCTTCAAAAACGATTGCTAATAACTTTGGCGTTTTAGCAGGTGACTGGAATTATAATGAAGAAGGTGAATTAATCTTTGAAGGTACTCCTGTTGCATATAGAGGAACTTTCTTGATCGACAAAGAAGGAATTGTTCGTCATGAAACTATCAACGACTTACCATTAGGTAGAAATATCGATGAGATGTTAAGAGTAGTGGATGCGTGGCAACACGTTGAGAAATTCGGAGAAGTTTGCCCTGCTAACTGGGAAGAAGGAAAAGAAGCAATGGAAGCTTCAAGAGAAAGCGTTTCTTCTTACTTAGCAAAAAATAAAAAATAATTTGAATTGATGGTAGTTTTTAAAACCTGCTTGGGAAACTGAGCAGGTTTTTTTTATTAATTACATCTTCACACACCAACTTATACAATTCATCAGCCCGCCATCTTTCCCAACTGCATCAATGTTAATTGGAATGATTTTTCTGTCAGGAAAACTATTATGCATGATTTCCAAAGCTTCATCATTCTTTTGTTTAGGATGATTAAAAACAGGAAATAAAATAACATCAGCTATTTCTAAAAAATTAACATAAGTCCCAATGGCCGAATAATGGTTTTCGCTATCATCTATGAAAAATGGCATGTCAATGTAATTGAATTGATACTTTTTTAGCATTCCTTCAATACTTTCTCTGATAGGTTTATACTCTTCGCTTAATCGATTACCGATAAGGGTGTTTTCATTGACAAAACGTAACATACCATCAGCATGACCAGTCATGTCATCCTTCTGACTATGAGCTTTGATTACAATTACCTCTGTTTGTAAATCTTCGGATATTCTGTCAAACAATAAATCAGGGTCATTTTTATAAATATGATTTTCCTTAACTACTCGGTCGGTTATGATGACTTTATCTTTCCATTTCACCACATTTCCACCATCTAAATTGATATTATGTTTTGAAAAATCAGCTAGTAATCTATTGGCTCTTAAGACCTTTGTTGGCTCCGTCCATTTGGCTCTTACCTCATAGCTTGGCTGATAACGAAATTTGACCAATCTCCTATTCGCAGTCTGAATAGGCATGTAATCCCGAGCCCATTCATCTTTAGTTGCTTTTAATAATTTGATTTTGATGTACTCAAAAGGAGAAAGCGCAGCAGAAATCCTATTAAATTCTTCAGGAAAATTTTCTTTAAGCTTTTCGGAAAAGTAAACGGTATTGCATTCAGAATCTATGATCATTTTTTTGATTTTGCAAAAATTAAATCTTCTCGACAAAAGGTTTTTATAATCCTAAAAAGTAGATCAATTAAACTGGAAATAAAAGGACTTTTTTCAATTCCCATTAAATTAACTGATTAATTTAAAACATAAGTTCATTCAATGATCTTTCAAGTATTCTACCAATCCATTATTTGAAAAACCTTATCTTTGAGGATGGCAAAATCCAAGAAATATACAGAGGGCAAAATTTTAAATTCCTTGGTAAGCTTGGCATTTCCTATCATCATGGCGAATGTGTTGCAAACGGCCTATCAATTGATCGATACTTTTTGGCTGGGTAGATTGGGTGCTAATGCCGTAGCAGCCGTGAGTTTAAGTTTTCCAATCCTATTTTTGGTTTTAGCTTTAGGCGGTGGTTTAACTTTAGCCGGAACCGTATTGGTTTCCCAACATAAAGGTGCTGAAAATCAAGTCAAAATAAATTACGCTTCCTCACAAACAGTTTTTGTCATATTCTTCATTTCCATTTTACTAGCAGCAGTGGGTTATTTTTCTGCTGAACCCTTAATGAAAATAGTAGGTGCTGGTCCGGAAATTTTAAAGGATTCCATCAGCTATTTCCAAGTCTCCTCTTTTGGATTTGTATTCCTTTTCATGTTTTTTGTTTTCCAATCCTTAATGCGAGGGATTGGAAATGTTTACCTTCCTATGTTCATCATTTTAGGAACTGTTTTCTTGAACTTGGTTTTAGACCCACTCTTTATATTTGGCTGGGGATCAATTGAGGGGAACGGAGTAGCCGGAGCGGCCATTGCAAGTGTTTTCACTCAAGGCATTTCTGCAGTTATCGGGATGGCAATTCTTTTTAAAGGAAAACGAGGCATCAAAGTCAGCTTCGCTCATATGAAATGGGATTTCCCATGGATAAAGAAATTATTTGAATTAGGAATCCCTTCTAGTTTAGACCAATCAAGCCGGGCTGCGGGCATGACCTTTATGATTATGTTGGTAACCAGTTTTGGAAGTGAAGTTGTGGCAGCTTACGGAGTGGGAGCCCGAATTCTAAGTTTAGTGGTAGTGCCAGCATTAGGTTTTGCCATTGCCACCACCAGTTTGGTTGGGCAAAACATTGGTGCCAATAAAATTAAAAGAGCTGAAAAAATTGGCGATTTAAGCAATAAAATCGGCTTTTTCGGTCTGACCGGGATTGGGGTTTTATTATTTATTTTTGCAGAACCCATTACCGCATTTTTTATTCCCAATGACCCTACGGTAATAAAAAACGGTGCACTATTCATTAAAATCATGGCGCCAAGTTTCGGTTTGTTGGGTGTTCAACAGATTTTGAATGGTGTATTTAACGGAGCAGGATTTACACAAGCCTCCATGCTGATTTCTATCTTCAGTTTATGGATAGTGCGTTTCCCAACTGCCTTTATGCTATCCAATAAAACTGATTTAGGATTTGAAGGAATATGGTGGGCTTTCCCCATTTCGAATTTCTTAGCAGCCATTTTAGCTTTCACTTATTACAAAATGGGCTATTGGAAATTGAGGGTAATTAAGAAAAGACACGAAATTTAATTCACCCGTCATCCGTCACCCCACACCCAACCTTAACTTGTCAATATGTAAACCCATCAACTTGCCAACCTATCCACAAAAATTTGTAGATTTGCAGCCTAAATAAACGCAAAAAATGAGCAAACAGAAACCTTCTATCCCTAAAGGAACTCGTGATTTTGGACCAGCTGAAATGGCTAAAAGACATTTTATTCTGGATACTATCAAAAAGGTCTATCAAAAATACGGATATGCACCTATTGAAACCCCTGCAATGGAGAACTTAAGTGTATTGCAAGGTAAATATGGAGATGAGGGAGATCAGTTGCTTTTTAAAATATTGAATTCAGGGGATTTCCTATCAAAAACTGAAGCAGGAGATCGCAATGATTCAAAAACCTTACAACCTAAAATTTCCGAAAAAGGACTCCGTTATGATTTAACTGTTCCCTTCGCCCGCTTTGTTGTGATGCATCAGCATGAGCTGACTTTCCCGTTTAAGCGTTATCAAATTCAGCCGGTTTGGCGTGCGGATCGTCCTCAAAGGGGTAGATATAGGGAATTTTATCAGTGTGATGCGGATGCTATTGGTACTAATTCCATGCTTTGTGAGGCTGAAATTGTATTGATGATACAGGAAGTTTTCAGAAGCTTGCAAACGAAAAAAGCCAACAGCTTAGATTATGCCATCAAAATCAATAATCGAAAAATATTATCGGGCATAGTGGAAGTGATGGGTGCAGAAGGCAAAGAAACTGATTTTGCAGTAGCCATTGATAAATTAGATAAAATCGGTGAGGAAAAAGTAAAAGAAGAGCTGACAGAAAGAGGTTTTGAACAATCTGCAATCGATACTTTATCCCCTCTATTTTCTTTAACTGGCGATAATAGTGAGCAAATTAACTTCTTAAAGGGATTCTTGAAAAACTCTGAAATTGGTCAAAAAGGATTGGCTGAATTGAATGAGGTATTTGAAATTTTGGAATCTTTTGGAGCCAAAGTCCCTCAGCTAGAACTAGACGTGACTTTAGCTCGTGGACTTTCCTATTATACAGGGGCTATATTCGAAGTAAAGCCTAAAAATGTGGAAATGGGAAGCATTTGCGGTGGCGGAAGATATGATGGTTTGACTGATACCTTTGGTTTACCTGATGTTTCGGGAGTAGGTATTTCATTTGGTGTAGATCGAATTTATGATGTATTGGAAGAACTAAATTTATATCCTGAAAATGCAGAAAGCACCACAGAAGTTTTAATGGTTAGTTTTGACGAAGAAAGTTGGAAATACAGTTTAAAAGTATTGCATAGATTAAGAACAGCTAATGTAAAGGCTGAACTTTACCCTGAACCTGTTAAGCTAAAGAAGCAAATGAAATATGCTAATGATAAGCAAATACCATATGTGATTTTGGTAGGTTCAGAAGAAATGAAAACAGGCGATTTGACGTTCAAAAACATGAAAGAAGGAACGCAAGAAAGCTTAAATGCAGAAAGCATTTTAAAACGATTTTTAGGATATGAGTAATTTTTTTGTACTTGGCGAGCACGACCTGACCCTCTCTGAAATCAGAACAATTTTAGCTGAAGATAAAAAGCTAAAATTAGCAGATAAGGCAGTGAACGCAATTGTAAATTGTCGGAAATTTTTAGACGAACATATTCAGTCTTCCGAAGCTCCTATTTACGGGATCAATACTGGTTTTGGTTCATTGTATAGTCGTAATATTTCCAAAGCCGATCTAGAACAATTGCAAGCTAATTTGGTAATGTCACACGCTTGTGGAACTGGTCCTGAGATTGACAAACGCATAGTGAAAATTATGCTTTTGTTGAAGATTCAATCTTTAGCTTATGGGCATAGTGGCGTTCAGTTAGCAACCGTTGAGCGTTTACTGGATTTTTACAATGAAGATATTTTGCCAGTCATTTACGAATCTGGCTCTTTAGGTGCCTCAGGAGATTTAGCTCCATTGGCACATTTATCTTTGCCACTAATCGGAAAAGGAGAAGTTTATTTCAAGGGAGAAAAAATTACCGGAGAGAATTTATTGGCTAAAATGAATTGGGAATCCATTCATTTAAAAGCAAAAGAAGGCTTGGCTTTATTAAACGGAACTCAATTCATGAATGCTTTTGGGGTTCATGCTGTTTTGGCTGCGGAAGACCTATTCAATTGGGCAAATACCATTAGTGCCTTATCATTAGATGGTTTTGATGGTCGCCCAGAGCCATTTGACGCTAAAATTCATAAAATAAGAAATCAGGATGGACAAAAAATAGTCGCTGAAAAGATTTTGCAGTTGCTAGATGGCAGCGAAATCATTAAGCAAAGCAAAGTACACGTTCAAGATCCTTATAGTTTTCGTTGTATTCCGCAAGTTCATGGCGCTAGTTATGATGCAATTAAATATGTAACAGGTATTGTGAGCAAGGAATTGGCTGGAGTTACGGACAATCCTAATATTTTTCCTGAAGAAGGCGAAATTATTTCAGGTGGAAACTTTCACGGGCAACCATTAGCGCTTTCCTTAGATTTTTTAGCAATAGCTTTGGCTGAATTGGGAAGCATTTCTGAAAGAAGGACCTATCAATTAATTTCAGGAAGCAGAGGCTTGCCAGATTTCTTGGTAATGAACTCAGGGTTAAATTCTGGTTTGATGATTCCACAATACAGTGCCGCAAGCTTGGTAAGCCAAAGTAAACAACTTTGCTCGCCTGCTTCGGTGGATAGCATTGTTTCATCAAATGGGCAAGAAGATCATGTCAGCATGGGGGCAAATGCCGCTACTAAATTGTATAAGGTTGTTGAGAATACTTATCAAATATTGGCAATCGAATTAATAAATGGGTCGCAGGCCTTAAAATTTAGAATACCACTAAAAACAAGTTCATATTTAGAAGAATTAATTCGTAATTTTAGGTTGCAAGTTCCGTTAATAGAGGAAGACAGAGTTCTTCATGCGGACATAGTGAAAGCGGTTCATTATATTAAAACCCATAGAGCTTGAAAAAAACACTCATCACCATATCAATTTTATTTAGTTGTTTCAGCTTGTGGGCACAAGGTAGCTTTGAAAGTGAAAATGGCTTGTTTACGGTAAATTATTTGAAAGGCTGTGAGTTTACAGAGATTGTAGTAACAGAAAACAACACGCAGGGCGGCACTCAATTTATATGCTTTGATGCCGATTTATCAGATATTGCAAGTAACAATAGTTGTTTTGGAAGTTCTGTACAGGACCCTGAAGATTACAGATTTATTTATCAGGAAGCTGGAACTTACAATATTTTATTTCTAGATCAAATAGGAAATAATCAAACCTACGACAGTATTACTATCGAAATCATAGAGCCTGAACCACCAAAAATCGCATTTGGCAATTGCGATAACGGCTTAGTCTTTGATTTAAATCCTCAATTAGAAGTTTTTGATATTTACACTATTGATTTTGGAGATGGCTCAGCACCGCAGGAATATCCTATAACAGCTTTCCCTTTTACTTACCAATACGGTGATCCAACTCAAGAATATATGATAAATATTGAAGGTTCTTTTGACAATACAGGAAACAGTAATTGTGCGAATAATTCAGTAAGCAAAGCCATTATTCCAGAAAATCAAATTGAAGAAGAAGCCAGTATTAATTCTATAAACTTATTATCTGAAAATAGCTTTGAAATAGAGTATGAAACAAATGAAAATCAACTTTACCAATTACAAATAAAGCAGAACAGTAATGGTATATATTCCACTATAGATAATATTTCAGGGACATCAGGAGGAGTATACACCTTCCAGAATCGAAATATAATGGATAACTTTTATTGTGTTAGAATTGTAAGTACAAACAACTGCAATGGTTCAGAACTTAATTCCAATGAAGTATGCACGGTACGATTTGAAGCAAGTGCTGAAAATAATGGCAACTTATTGGATTGGAATCATTTTAGTTTTGAGAATTCTGATTTACTTAAAAATGGCGAAATAATTCATAGTGGGAATGCACCCTATGTGGATGTAAATGTATTATGTGGACAGACAGATGTTTACTCTGTAGTTACAAGAGATCAAAACGGAATTGAATTGACTTCTATACCGATTGAAGTATCTGCAATAACAGGATCCCCTACAATTCCAATTACACAAATAGCCACTAATGTATTATCCGATTCAGAACTAGAACTAAGCTGGGAAGTTCCTGCAGGACTACAACCCTCGAATTTTATAGTTTATAAAAAAAGAAATATTAATGATGAGTATTTTGAAGTTGACACTACTGGAACAAACAGCTATATAGATATTGGCACAGCATTTACCACAAGAAATTTTTATTACTCCATAGCCTATACTAACAGTTGTGGCGGAATTTCTCCTCTTGCCACAACTGCATCTAATATTTTATTAAAAGTAAATCAGGTCGAATCTACCATTAATTTTACCTGGAACTCCTATACTGGATTTGATTCATTAATAAGTCATTATGTAATCAAAAAATATGATGAAAACATGACCATATTAGATGAAAATGACTTGGGAAATCAAACTAACTACAGTGAAAACATTGCTCAAAGCGATGATCAATTATCGTTTTATCAAGTCGAAGCCTATTCTGAAGGTGACTTGATAGCGTATTCAAATCTCTTGAGATATAAAATCCCATCAAGTTTTTTTGTTCCAACAGGATTCACCCCAAATCAAGATTCTTTTAATGAAGAGATAAAAGTAGTAGGGAAATTTATAGAAGAGGTAGAATTTAGTATTTATAACCGTTGGGGAACCTTGATTTTCAAAAGTAATTCATTGGAAGTAGGCTGGGATGGTTATTTGACTACACGACCTGCCCCGGAAGGAACTTACAGTTATACCGTGCGTGTAAAAGATAAATACGGTGAAGAATATTATAAAAGTGGTGTTTTTAATTTAATTAGATAGATATGTTTGACATGATGAAAATGATGGGGCAGATTAAAGAAGTACAGGGCAAAGTAAAACAGGCCCAAGAAAACTTAATTCACCTCACAGCAGAAGGAGAAGCTGGAGCTGGTATGGTGAAAGCCAAAGTAAATGGTAAAAAGCAATTAATAAGCATTGAAATTGATGACTCATTAGTAAATGAAAATGACAAAGAAATGATCCAGGATTTAACTGTAGCTGCTGTAAATAAGGCGATGGAAGAAGTTGATGGATTGGCTAAAGAGGAGATGCGAAAAGCTACAGATGGAGCTCTTCCTAATATTCCAGGAATGGATTTAGGCAATATGTTCAATGGCTGATAGCGTTGCGGTAGTCATATTGAATTATAACGGCAGAAATTTTCTAGAAAAATTTCTGCCGAACATAATTCAAAATTCCAATCCTCATGAGGTATTAATAGCCGATAACGCTTCTACTGATGACTCTATTGAATACCTGAAAACTAATTTCCCCGAAGTAAAACTTATCGAAATCCCCGAAAATCTTGGCTACGCTGGCGGATATAACTATGCTTTAAAGCAAATCCAAAATGAATTTTATATTCTACTTAATTCTGATGTAGAAACTACTCCTAATTGGATAGATCCAGTAATTAGCCTGATGCAACAAAATGATAAAATTGTTGCCTGTCAACCTAAAATAAAATCTTACCATAATAAAGAATACTTTGAATATGCTGGTGCAGGTGGAGGTTTTATTGATCATTTAGGCTACCCTTTTTGCCGAGGGCGAATTTTTTCTCATTTAGAAAAAGATGAAGGTCAGTATAATGATAATGTACCCGTTTTTTGGGCAACAGGAGCTTGCCTTTTTGTGAAATCAAAGGCTTTTCATGAATTAGGAGGCCTTGATGACAGGTTTTTTGCCCATATGGAAGAAATTGATTTTTGTTGGCGCGCTAAGAATAAGGGGTTCGAAATCTATTATTGCGGAGAAAGCACAGTCTTTCATGTTGGTGGCGGCACTTTACAAGCGGAAAGCCCCTTTAAAACCTATCTAAATTTCAGAAATAATTGGTTATTGCTTTATAAAAATCTCAATAAAGAAGAATTCAAATTCATTAGAAAGCGAAGAAAAAGATTAGATATTTTAGCGGCTATCCAATTTGTAGCCAAAGGCAAAAAATCTAATGCAAACGCTATTTTAAAAGCCCATCGCGATTTTAAAGAAATGAAGAAGCATTATACCCATAGTCCAAAATCTGGTTTGAAACATGCTGACATTTTTAAGGAATCAATAATTAAAAGTTTTTTTGTGAAAGGAAAAAAGGTTTTCTCTGAATTAAATTGAAAATAATCCAATCTAAAAATTGAAGGTAACCCCTTAATTTATTATCTTATTTTATCTTTTATCAAATAATTCTAAAAATATGGAATCTATAGCGTTAAGTGAAGATAAGTTAATCAATGATGAGAATATACTTAGGCAACATAAATTTGCTACAACCTACTACGATGAAGAATTGAAAATTGCTGGCGTTAAATGGCACGGTTCCTTTTCAACAGATGAATATATTGAATTATTCAATCAGTTTATTGAAGATGTAAAAGGTAAAGAAGTAATCGGTTTTTATAGTGATATTAGAGAACAAGGAGTGGTTCCTGTAGCGGCTAGAAAACATTTTGAAAAAGTTTTTTCTCCCAAGGGAAAGGAAATTGGTATTGACAAAACAGGCGTGGTTACGGATGCATCTCCATTTAAGAAATATTATTTAAACACGCTTATAAAAATGACTAATCGACCTGCAAAGCTTTGTTCCAACCCGGAAGAAGCATTGGAGTTTATTTTATCGTAGTGTCTTTTTTTTAGGTCTTCAAGAAATCTTTAATCCTACTTTTTCAGATTACTCAATTATCGCCCAAAGCTTTGTCTTCACAGGTCTAAACTGATGTTAGCTCGATTTGTGAAGACCTGTCTGCGCAGGCTTGTCTGTCCCCCAAGAAGGCAGGCACAAATCGGGAGCTTAGTTGTTGACTTGACAAAGTAGGATTAATTACTTCAAATTGCGAACGGATATTGGTATAAGTCTGGAAGTTGGAATAGCTGCTGCTTAAATTGAGTTGATCGGAAGGCGTATAATTTAAATTTACCGCCCCTACCCAACGGGTCATTTGGTTCACTTTCTGATCTTCGAGATTATCTCTTTGCAGGCCTACATTACTGCTAATGCTTACTTTATTTTTAAAAAGCTGAGTAGCGCCATTTACGGTAATATTCTCCAAATCACTATTAAAATAATAAGCCCCATGCGTTTTGTATTCAGGGTCTACCCTTTCATATCCTATTCCGATTGTATATCCATTTCCGCCATAATTTAAATTGGATTTATAAGCATGATAATAGGAAGTGGACAATCGATGCCTAAAAAGTCCATTACTGCTCGGAAAAGGAGCGAAAACTTCTCTATTTACACTTTCAGATTCCACATTTCGGCTTAATGCAGATTGTGCATATTCAAAGGATAAAGAAAAACGGCTAAAAAGAGTGGTGCTTCCATTTAAGCCGATCACCATATTTTCCTCAGGCAAAACTTCAGAATCTTGGGGTACAAAATCAATAGAATTGGGATCGTCTTTCGATTTAAATAAAATAAGATCCAATTGATAATCACCTCCATTATATCCGACTTTGGTACCATAGCCAAAGCGTTGGTACATGGGATCATTGCCGGCAGCAGTATCGGCTGCGATAGGCTTTTGTAATCTTCCGGACATGGCACTCACATTCCAAGGGTCATCAGGCCGTAACTCCACGCCTCCGCCTAAAAATAAATGCCCGCTTAAAGTATAAGGACTAAAACTCATGCTCGTATAGCCAGCATGCAAAGTAATCCATTTGTAAGTGGGGCTTACCCCATATTGATTGAAGGGCTGCTGGAAGCCGAATTGTTGGTTGGAGAAATTGAAGCAGAACGATTGCTATATGGGGCGTAGACGTCCCGTAGTGCGGCTATGACTTATATAGCTTGTTATAGGCTTTTTCTAATCAAATTGTGATCCTTTTTGATACCCATTGTTGATAGAGGGTTACTTCACCTGGTATTGGTTGAAGCAATAATTCATTTTTATTGGAGGTGATTTCATTGAATGTGCAAAATGATGGGAGTATTGCTATTTTCAAATTAAGCTGCTTTATTTCTGATTTTAATTTAGCAGCCCCAAGATTTGGATGCCATGAACTTAGGGGAAGTTTCAAGTGTATTGCTCCATCGAAGTCTTTTTTTGGTTTCACCTCTACAATGGCTGGATACAGTTCAAATGAAACCAATTCATCTACAGGGGAGTACCCTTTAATTATTGTCAAAACGCCAGATTCTTCTTCGAGTCTAATGGTATCCTTTGGGTCACAAAGCTGTATTCCTCCACCTGCAGGATAATACAATAGCCTGCTTAGAAGGTAAATTTTCTCATCGGAATTATTGATGATTCTGTAATTTATCTGTATTTCCGTATTTTTGACAGCAGTTGACAATACTTCAAGATTGATTTGCTCAATCAATTTGCGCGATTTTTCTATTCTCCTTTTTATTAAAACAATGTATTTTGAGTCCATAACTAGTTGTACGATAATCTTGGTTTATATTTATCCTTGATTGTTTGGTCGGCACCTGCCAATTTGGTATGTGCAGCTCTGTAGGCATTTTCAGTAATTTCATCATTAGCATGATTTCCAAGACCAACAGTTGCATATTCTTCTTTTTTAACTCCAATATCACTAAAGTCAGTTGCATCTAGAATTCCCACTGTTTGGTCATTAGTAATTCTGGTTCCTTGTCCGCTGTGGTAAGCATGAGTCATTTCATGAAACAATGCGGTGTCACTTGTGAAAGTCTTATTTTGCTCAGTAGAAATTGAGTGGGTAATATCTGCACCAGGTTGATAGTATACTGTTCCACCTGTACCTGTACCGTCAGAGGATAGGGTAGCATCATCAGAACCAGCTCCTGCTAATGAAGGGTTACTCACGGCTCCTAATTTAAACTCACTAGCCCCAGTTTTGCCACCTTGATGCATAGATGTAAGCAACTTACGACCTACCTTTGTTCTCAGTATTTTGGCAGTATCTCTTAAGGCAGCAGATTTATAATCTTTCAATTGGTCTGCACTCATTTGATCATTTTCAATATCTTGACCTCCAGTTCTTTTTGTGTTCTGGAACTTTATTTTACTATCTCCCTCTCGAATATGGCTATACATAAGAGCCAATTGCTCAAATTCAGCTTTACTTACTCTATTTTCAGCAGGTGCATCTTGAACTCCATCTCCAATATCAAATAAACCTTTTAAGTTTTCCTTATCGGTTGCACGTGCTTTTTGCTTTTCCCATCCCGCATTAATTTCACCATCGATATGTGTTATTGCATCTATAGTTATAATCTTATTATCTGCCAGCAAGTACTGTTTAAAACTAGTAGTAAATGCTTGTTTCGTATCTTTAGCTTCTGGGTTGGTTGCTAAAAAATCCTTAAATTTAGCAGAGGCTCCGTTCTTAAAAACCACTAAATTATCAACCACCTGCTGATACTCGGGATTTGTTATTCCTAATTCAATATACAGATTACTGTTTCTGGTAGCAGCTGCCAAAGATTCTGATAAAAGACTTCGGGTACCTAATCTATGTTTCACCACAGCAGATAGTATTGCTCTTGCTTCTTGGGTAAGTGCAAATCTCAGATTTGTTATTGAACCCTTTTGTGCTGTTTGAGCTCCATCATATTCTTGGTCACATGCCTTCCTTACTTTTATTAGACCTGCCATCTCTCCTTCAGGAGAATTTGCAGCTTCATAGCCTCGTAAAGCTTCTACGATAAGCGGCAACCTGTAATCACTAACTATCATTCTTTTAATGGTGGTAGCGGTGTCAAATTCATCTGCTGTAGTGTTCAATTTAAATTGTATGGACAAGGTAGAGAGGCCTCCGTTAGTTGACCATGAGTTAGTATTGGAATGGCTTGTTTTGTATATTGATTTGAATTGCATGGCTTTACTGCCCATCAAATCCGCCTCCTTCTCCAACCCTCTATCATCATTCACATTCACTCCACCTTTCATCTGCATAGTAGGCTTTACCCTTCCCTGCTTTTGCTGCACCACATGCCAAGCCTCATGAGGCAAATGTTTTTCTTGTCCTGACCCTAAATGAATATCTGTTCCTTGAGCATAAGCGTGGGCTTGTAATTGAGCCGGTTTATCAGAATTGTGATGCACTTTCACATCATCCATAGACAAACCCGAAAGGTTTTCTATACCCGATTTAAGACTATCAGGCAAGCCTGTGTCATTTTCTTTCTTTTGAATAGGTGGTCCTGATACTTCGGGAGACTGTTGCTGTTGAGCTGAATGATGCTCAGCCATTTCCTTCAACTTTCGTTGCGCAATTGCTTCAGGTCGGTTATCCTTAAACTGAAGAGCAGATTTCCCTTCGTTTTGATTGCTTGATACTGTATTTGCTATCGATTGGCTTTTCTTATCTTGTACCTTGTCAGATTGAAGAGACATATTTGATCGTTTTCAGGTTTTGGTTTACAGCTTAAAATTTACAACTAACTGTATTGTTAATATAAACATAAGTAATTTTCATTACAATAAATATAATCATCTAAAAATTAACATGATGCAATCTTTCTAATCCTCCCAACCATTCTCATATCACTCCGTCTTCGAAATCAAATAATCCAGCAAAGCGTTATAATCTTTAGTCAAAACAGAAAAGGAATTTTCTTCGGCTAGGGATTGCAAGGTTTTCGCATCAATTCTTTTGGTTACCTTCAAACCTTTTTCTTCCTGATACTCACATAAAGCTTGAATCAGTTCTTCATTGGGCACTGGATAATTATTATAGCTGTAAGTTCCATCCGGCACATTCAAGGCAGAGGCGGTATATTTTATAGTATTGACTCTCGCTCTATTTCGGATGGAATCTGAGAATATATCTAAGTTATAAATCTCATTTGAGGCTAGGGCTGCTTTACCATAGATTGAGGCCTTCTTTTGCGAATCCATTTCTGCTAGGCATTCTTCGGGGCAATCGTCTATGAAAAAGGCATTCTTTAGAGCCTTTCTTTTTTCGCTTCTGGAATAGATGACGATTTTCTTGCTAATCGCATAACAAGGAAGATTTTTTCTACCTTCATAGGTCAATGTCGTTTAGTTAAGGTTATAATCTCTTGTAATTCATTGAATAAGGCTTTTTTGGTTTTTTTGGTCTAGGTTCAGACCTATCTGGCCTGACTATTTCTCTTGTTTTGTAAACAATTTCATCAAAAGTTTCGAGGCTTTCATTAAACTTTCTTTTTAAAAACATTGGAATTGCCATGTCCGAAAA
>Ga0076930_100426_pt1 | contig 42744 bp, 26 predicted proteins | sample HotLakConsoUCCRE_FD_71149 | JGI IMG/M metagenome (GOLD analysis project Ga0076930, IMG submission 71149) | Hypersaline microbial mat communities from Hot Lake, Washington, USA - Hot Lake Consortium UCC-RE (version 3) (version 3) ...
GATGACGTAAATTCTAACCAACTGAATTTATTCGATTTTTAACCGGACACTAGTGTAGTTGCAGCTTTAACGAACGATAGTCTTTGGATTGGTAATGCGCTTTAATATATCTAACAAATCGGATATCGCTCTGTTCCTCAACCTTTTCTTGAACGTACGCTGAGCCCCGAAACAGTTCAAAAAATCCCAAATCATAAAAGCGGCGTAGTATATCGGGAGCCCAACTGTCTATGTCTGGCTTCAGTCTATTCCTGACTGAATCATCCCATCGCGATATTTCTGCAGTAAGCAAGAGGGCTGCAGACAACGAAATTGACGTTAAATTGCTGAAATCTACATAGCCTAGTTTGTAACAACGATAGGCGCTGCCACTTTTTGAAAGAATACGTATAGTATGAATATACTTCATTGTTGCTGCATATTCATTTGTTGAACTAAACCGCTTCGCGGTAGCTTTCCCTATCGGATTTTGTGATTGTTTGATCGTTGATACTTCTGGTTGACCCATGTGGGTCGATTCTCAAAGGAGTATTGACGATGACACCATTACGCAAGAAGATGATCCAGGCCATGCGTCAGCGTGGCTTTTCGCCCAGGACACATAAGAGCTATCTTGCTGCTGTTGCGGATCTTGCTCGTTACTTTCACAAGTCCCCGGACAAGATCGTGGCGAGCGAGCTGCAAAGCTACTTTGATTATCTGGTTCAGGATCGTAATTTGTCGCCGGCTAGCTGCCGAGTGTATCTGAACGGTGTTCGGTTTCTGTACCTCAAGGTCTTGGAGTGGCCATCATTTGATGTCGAGCTGGTCGTGCCCAAGCGATCGCAGCGCATCCCGGAGTTGCTGACACGCGCCGATGTAAAAGGCATCCTCGCTGCGTGCCACAACCCGAAGCATAAGATGCTGCTGGAGCTGACCTATGGCTGCGGTTTGCGAGTGAGTGAAGTCGTCAATTTGCGGGTCCGTGATATCGATGGAGACCGTTGCCTGCTGAGGTTGGTCCAGGCCAAGGGGGCCAAGGACCGGATGGTGCCCTTGCCGGCCACATTGCTGCAGCGATTGCGTGGTTACTGGACACTTTGCCGGCCAGACCAATGGCTGTTTCCGAGCTCACGCGCAACCGGCGGACCCATCTGCATTACAACAGCACAGCGGATCTTCACCAACGCCAAACGTCGAGCGAGTATTGACAAGATTGGCGGTATTCATTCACTGCGCCATGCCTACGCCACTCATCAACTGGAAGATGGTTTGCCGGTGCATGAACTGCAACGCCTTCTGGGTCACGGCAATCTCCAATCGACCGAGCGCTATCTGCATTGGTTACCGGGCTGTTGTGACAGCAAGCGCGGTTATAGCGACTTGCTTGCCCACATTGGAGCCCGGCAGTGAGTGGCCCGGCGACCGTGCAGCTAGTGTTGCAACGCTTTGCACCGAGCGGATTGGACGCTCATCGACGCAAGATCACTCATCGACTATGCGCCTGTCACACACTTGCCATGGGCGGCATCGAAGCCCATTGCGAGCACTGCGGCGCTGATCCGATGTGGTATCACGGTTGTCGCGACCGGCATTGTCCACAATGTCAGGGACGTGCCACCCGGCGCTGGAGTGAACGACAGCAAGACCAACTACTGCCGGTGCCGTACTTCCACGTGGTATTTACCTTGCCGCACGATCTCAATGGCTGGGTAGAACTGCATCCGGAGGTGATCTACCGGCTGTTGTTCCAGGCTGTGTGGACCACGCTGGATACCTTCGGGCATGATCCCAAGCGCCTCAACGGGCAGCTTGGGATGAGCGCAGTGCTTCACACCTGGGGCCAGAACCTGAGCCGACATGTGCATCTGCACTGCCTGGTGCCTGGGGGTGCCCTGGCCCGTGATGGGCGTTGGCATTCGGCGCGCAGCAACTATCTGTTCCCGGTCAAGGCGCTGTCGCGCCACTTCCGTGGCACGATGGTGCGCCTGCTGCGACGGGCGTGGGTAGGCGGGCAACTCAAACGGGTGACCCGGCCGGGGGAAGTGGACCAGTTGCTGGATAAGGTGATGGCGGTCGACTGGGTCGTTTACAGCAAGCACTGCCTCAAGCACAGCGCCACTGTGGTCGAGTACCTGGCCCGCTATACGCATCGGATCGCGATCACCGATGCCCGGATAGTTCGGGTGGACGACGACAGTGTCACGCTACGCTACAAGGACTATGCCGATCACGACCGAGCCAAGATGTTGACACTGGCGGGTTCGGAGTTTGTCCGTCGCTTCCTGATGCATATCGTGCCCAAAGGGCTGATGCGGGTCCGCCACTATGGCTTCCTGGCTAACCGGTGCCGGAAGCGCAAGCTTAACCAGGTTCGATCGGCTCTTGAATCGACGGACTCGATTCCGACTAAGCGGAAAGAACCACAATCTAGCGAGGCTAAGCTCTCAAGCCAGAATGAGCCATGCTGCCGTCGCTGCGGACGGGGCCCGCTGAAAGTCCGGGCCATCCTGCCACCGATACGTCCCAGGAGAAAACCGCCAAGTCGAATCGCTGCCGGCTAAGCTCAGCGGACCAGCCGGCCATGGGGGTGTTCTGGACCCGCCTTGTCACGGGTTCCGGCCGCACTCGGCTCAATGCTGGAATACTGAGCCAAATTCGGGTACATTCATCCAAGACAGGCATTTCAAGGCAAGGGGAAATGGCAAAATTTCGCACGAACAGCCAGCCACTGGCCCGAATTTTTCCCGGCTATCGCACTGCCACTGCCAGCGAAGAAATACAATCCCCTATAGATAAGTCTGCGCAAGTCTGATGGGCGGCTTAGTCCAACAGACATTTATGCGCCATGCTGCGCACAGCGCATAAATGCTTAGTAGACAGATTCATAACATCTGGGAGTCGGAGAGTAACTCTTTTCCCTTTTGATATATATGCATCTAGTCCGTCTTGATGAAGCTTTTCGAACTTACGATTTATTCGCTCATGCCGGCTGTCTACTTCCCCTCGCTTTTTCCTAGATGTTCTTAGAAAATAAGACCCGCCATGCCTTCTAAGCATGATTGTTCGGCGGACATCGCGCTCTCGCCGCTTGCGAGGATATTTCTTCATGCAATAAGCGGTCTGGAGGGCCGGACTTTAGTGAACCGGAACATCAGAACATGTCCTTGGCGTGCAACTCAGTCATGCTTGCTTCTTTGCTCAAAATCTCTAGTAGAGAAGTGCGTCCACAATGTGCAGCACGAAAAAGCGCATTCCAAGCAATTACACAGCGCAATAAAGGTATTGACCCTTGCCAATATGCAGCGTTTCTCAACCAACGATGGGTGGGCAATCGAAATGCTGTTCATTTGGGCTTGCGCCGTGTTGCAAACGTCACGCTCGGAAAGACTCGCTATTTTCATTGTCCACCCCTCCTGAAATGCAGCGACGCCGATTCTGCGAATAACCGAGCGCAGATATCCTCACATCATGTTAGCGAATGTTTGTTATCCCATCAAAGTGGCGACGCGGAATTGGAAGTCGTGACTTCCACAAGAGATCTGGTTTGTTCGTCCAAGCTCATTTCTCCGGGACATGTTCGAACAGATCGCCGACCTCGCACTCAAAAAAGTCGCACAAAACACTAATATTGTCCAGATCGACCCGAGTCGCCGTCTCGTGGTAGAGACGCGTAATGGTATTGCGGTTGATCGCTGTCTCCCTCGCCAGATCGGAGATCCGGAGCTTCCTTTCGCCCATCAATTTTGATAGATGGCACTTGACCATCTTGCCCTCCAACTAGAAAAAATAACCCACAGTAGGTCAAAATGACTTGCAAAAGGTCAACTATGCCATTAATATGACCTACAGCAGGTCAATTTGAGCACTTAAGCATGCAAAACGACCTGCTCCAGCATACCACTTTCAACTTGGAGTAGTCGATGAGCAATGAGTACCTGACCACCGAGCAGCTCGCTGAGCGCATCCAGTACGAGCCCCGCACCATTCTCACCCGTCTGAAGGATGAGGTGATGAAAGAGGGGATTCACTACATCCGGCCTTTCGGCCGCCGGAAGATTCTGTGGCTCTGGGGTGCCATCGAGCGGGATATGGCCGATTTTTCCCAGGCCCGCGCCCCGATCATTCCGATGGCAAAGGGCAGGGTGGCTGGCCGTGGGTAACGTCCGCGTTCGTCCAGAAACCGGCAAGCTTTATCTGGATTTCATGTACCAAGGTATTCGCTGCCGGGAGTACACGGCGTTGCCTGACAAGCCGGCCAATCGGCGCTCGGTTCAGAAGCTGATGGAAAAGATTGAGCGCGAAATCACGTTGGGCCGGTTCAGCTATGCGCAAACCTTCCCCGGAAGCAAGCTGGCCGAGAGGTTCCCGGATGAATCCGTGCCTGCCGGCGCTAATGGTCGGTCGGACCATCTCAACGGGGTCGACCACACCCCTCGCTTCCGCGCCTTCGCAGAAACCTGGATTGACGAGAACCGCCCGGCCTGGCGTCTCTCCTACGAGGAGACGGTGGTCGGCACGCTGAACCAGTACCTGTTGCCGAAATTTGGTAACCGGACGGTAGGGTCGATCTCGCGTGCTGACTTGCTGGCATTTCGGGCGGAGTTGAGCAAGACGGTCACTGCGCGCGGCAAGCCGCTGAGCAACACCCGGATCAACAAGATCATGGGATTTGGTCGCCAGATCCTGAACGAGGCAGCCGACCGCTACGAGTTCCGGCGCTCCTTTCAGGGGATCAAGCCGCTCAAGCAGAAGAAGCCGGATATCCATCCGTTCACACTTGACGAGGTCAATCGCATTCTCCAGAGCGCGCGGGTGGATTACCGCAACTATCTGGCCGTGCGTTTCTGGACGGGCCTGCGAACCGGTGAGGCGAATGCGCTTCGCTGGGACCGGATCGATTTCGACAACAACGTGATCCTGGTTCGCGACACCCTGACGCGCGGGCAGTTGCAGGGCGGCACCAAGACCTACGAGTCCTCGCGCGACGTACCCATGCTTCAGCCGGTTCGCGATGCGCTGCTCGACCAGCGACGCCGTGTTCCAGAAGGCGTGGAGTGGGTGTTCTGCACACGCCGCGGCTCCCCCATCGACAACCAGAACTTCACCAAGCGCGTGTGGGCACCGCTGCTGGAAGAGCTCGGCCTGAAGTATCGCCGACCCTACCAGACTCGTCATACCGCAGCGACCCTGATGCTCGGTGCCGGCGAGGCCCCCGAATGGATCGCCCGGGTGCTGGGCCACACAACCACCGAAATGCTGTTTCGCGTCTACAGCCGCTACGTCCCCAACCTGACCCGCCAGGACGGCTCGGCCATGGCGCGCCTGCTGGCCTCGCAGGCCGGCCTGTTCGACCCCAACGACAATAACAACAAGGAAAACGACTGATGTGCAATCCCAATCCCCGCATCCGTCCGCAAACCGTTGCGGACTACCTCTGGCACCGCTTTCAGATCCAGCCTGGTCTAGCGCTGTGCCTGGCGCTGGGCCAGCCTGACTCCCGCGACAACCATGCCGCGCTAACTGCTTGGACGCGCGACAGACTGGAAAGCTCCCACGATGCCGAACTCGTCGAGCAGATCTCCATGATCGAAACCGACCTTTACCAGTGCCTGCAGGATGCTGGTCTGGTTGGCGACACGATCGAGTTGCAGCCAGTTCCCGACCGGTTTGCCGCTGGCCTGTTCCAGCCGACCGGCAACCGCGCCGGAAACCGCTCGGTCGGCCCGGCAAGGAGCCGTCCAGCCCACACCACCCAGAACAACATCCTCACCTTTGCCGGGAGAACCCACCATGACTGATTTTCAGGAGCTTTACTTCCACTCCAAAGCATTCCGGAAGCACAACTTCAAGCGCATGCTGGATTTCGCGATCCGCGGCCTGCCACGCCATGTCCTGCGGGGCGAACAGTATGTCGACGCCAACTGGGCGTTCGGCATCTATGAACAGGAAATCCGCCAGCTCGATGCCTTCGAGATTGATCCCCAGTGGTTTTCATCCGGCGTGCTGGGCGCGGCTCTGATCAGCCTGGCGCTCCGTCCCGAGACTCTGGAGCTTTGGCGCAGACTGGCCCACAACGACGTGTACCGCGACGAGAGCGGCTCAGACGCGCCGGGTTTTCTTCGAGAAATCATCGAGCGCCACCAGAACGACCGCCGCCTGACCCGCAATCAGTATTACCAGATGTTTCTGTTTCAGGCGTCACTGGGCATGGCTCGGGCCTGGGTCCATCACGCTGACTCTGGCCACCGCTACCTGCACTTACCCCCAGTGCCTGATGCGGCAGACCTGATTGCCGAAGTTCGCCAACTGCGCGGGGAGCGCCACTCGAAAACGGGGTTCAGGCCGCCGGCTGTCACGCGCCAACACTGGATCGAGCTGGGCATGCCACAGGTGATCCATGAGCCGAATTTCAGTCAGGTGATGGCCCTGGCCAAGCGGGCATCGACCCTGGAAGAAGCACCACCGAGCGAGGAGGCCCTGAAAGCAGCACTGGATTGGGTGACTAAGCCTCATCCGCCCAGAGAGCTGGAGCACCCTGCGGCCATGGCGGCTGCAGTGGTCACGATTGCCCGTTTCCCGGCCTGTGAGGATCTGTGGGACCGGGTGTTTGCCTTTATCGGTTGCCGCAAGCCCAACGACGGCCACAAACCCTACTCGGACATCTCGGCCTGTTTGTTGGACTGCATCCTGCTGGCCAACCGCAGCAACCACCCGAAACGTGACGCGACCGCGCTCTACGATCGCGCCAGGATGCTGGTGAACCTGTGGCTCGAAGAACCGGACCAGTTCCGGGTCGCCCTGCCGCGAACCAACAAGAAGCGACCGCTGGACAGGTTGTGGGCGGACTTGAACGTCAACTTCACCCCAAGGATCCTGTTTCACAACGAGCGTCCGTCACCGATCCTGCGCTCAGATTCCGATGACTCCGGCGGCCAGGAGGGCGGCAGTTCAGCGTCCACCCGCAAGAAGACTGATCCCGACACCCCCGGCAAGCGTCTGCGCACCGGGAGAAAGGCCGAGCAGTGGTTCATTGAGAACTACCAGTCCGTCTGCGCGGCGTTTCAGGGTGTTTCCCTGGTCGATCGGCGGGAAGCTCAGACCGGGTATGACTTCAAGCTGAAGCCCGATGAGGGGTTCTGGTATGTGGAAACCAAGGCCGCATCGGACGGCAACGGCTCAGTCTCCCTGACCGATTGCCAGTGGGCCCGAGCGCGCCTGGAAGGAGACAAGTACTTTCTGGTCACGATCCGAGGAATCGACACCAGTCGACCCGAAGCCATCGTCATCCGCAATCCGGCAGCCCACCTCAAACCACACCGGCGCGAAATCCTGGTCCCCCGCGTGGACTGGCACGTCGAAATCGCCGACCTGGAAATGGCCGCCGCCCGCAACCCCCAATGAGTTGCGCTTCGCCGGCCCCGGGCTAGCCTGAACAGGCAGCCTGGGGCCAGGACCCCCGCGCCAGCACCCGAAACCAACAACCAAAAAGGACACTTGCATGACCTTGAAAAACAACTTCGTAATCTCGGAAGGCATCTTCGCCCGCCGACTGGCGCACGGCCCACTAAACGACCAGGAATCACGTTACCGCGCCTTCCTGTGCTGCGAGTTCCATGAACTCCTCGACGTCGATCCTTGGCTAGCCACCGCCTGGCCAACCGCCCGTGGCCGGAGAATCCTGGTACCTCTGATCCGGAGGGTACTGCGCCACCAAGAAGAACTCCCGGCGAGCATGATTGACTGGGTCCGCCTCTATCGGCAGCTGGTCAAGCACATCCTGAGCTACTTTGAATCCTGGGATGATGAGTGTCAGATATGGCAGGACGCGACGGGGCGGACCCAGTTGCGAGTGGTCGGCCAGTGACCGGCGTTCGAGCAGCGGAAGACTGAAATTCAGGCGACTTGGCAGAACGGCTGCCCGGTCTAGGGGCTTGCCGATTGGCGTTGGCAGTAGGGGGCGACCGGGCAGCCTACCTTCAAGAATATCATGTTCAACTGTCGCGTATCATTTTTACTTATTCGGATTGGCGGGCTTATGACAAGCGCGTCCCAGCTAGCAAATTTGACACGACATAGTTTGGTTCAAACGTGCAAAACACTACCTATTTTCGAGAACAGATGCTTCGTCTGAGCTTTGGTTTTCAGACTCGTGATGAAGCATCTATCGTTTACGCGTGCCTGACAGTCCGGAAAGTAGCTCGTCCTTATCCAGTTTTGACAGATTTTCAGCGGTTGCGGAGTGAAGCTTCTCAGCGATCAGTAGCAATTTATTCATAATTCCGAGTCCAATTCAAGTTCATGACAGCATACTTCCTGCTCAGAACAAGCACCAGTGGCCCTGATGAGCCAATTCGGACACATCGACTTGACAGCGCCTCAAAGCTTGGCCAGAATCGGAGTTACTGTCTTTATGGCTATTATGGAGATAGTGAGGAAGTTTGAAGAGACAAAACCATACATTTGGTTTGAAACGTTAAGTATGCAATCGACGAGCAAGAGGGAGTTTTGGCTATCGGTCTTGATTGGGAGTGGTTGCAGATTGATGAACAAACTGGATTTTTTAGATTGCATGGGGATTTTGGGCCTAAGAGCCTCTACGATGAGGCGAAAGAGGTTTCAGCTGTAACTCTTGGTCAGGGTCGAAATAGGCTTCTGATATTTATGGATGGATTTGAAGGCGCTCGAAAGGCATCCGAAGTTGGTCCGCAGGGGGTATTTCAATCGGTTAGAGATGGTGTCTTCATCTTTTGTCGATGAACGCTGGACACGCACCTAGGCGTCTTGATTACATCGCGGGGCGAATTGCGTGCCGCCCGATAGGCACTGCACGATTCCGGACTGGCGGCCGCACAAGTCCAGTGAACGAATGCGGCGCTGACTGGCCGAATCAGAAGAAGGTCGACAGTCGTCCAGGCTGCGGGGTAACGGACGTCAGATCCACACAGCAAACCGAATTGAGCCGTCGGTGAGCTCGGGCCGGGCCAGTCCTTTCCGTCGCGCTGACACCGTCCAGGATCCGCCGAGCCATTTTCAAAGCATCTGATGGTTGCCACGCACGCATCATTCCGCGCGCGCCGACGTGTCCCACGCTCAGAGCCGCGATGGACTGCCCAAGTCGCAAAGAACGATAGATGTCGTTGTAGCCTAGATTGCTAAGCTCGTTGGCATCACGACTAGCAAATAGTGCGTGAAGGAAGCCAGCCGTACACCAGTCGCCGGCTCCTGAGGTGTCGGCAACCGATCCCGCGCGAAGCGCCGGCAGGTGGACCCAGTCTGGCACAAGAGAATGCTTTCGGAAACATAGGCCCCGTGCACCCCGTGTTTGGATCTCGACGAAACCTGAAGACAGACGGTGATTCATCGACTCACGAATTCGGTCGGCCGAGTACTTCACCACATGCGCGCAGCTCAGCGCAGCGTCAAACAGGCCTCGGTCCACAGAGATGAACGACGGCTCAAAGAACACGAAGGCACCACCAGCGCGAGCGGCTTGAGCCATGCGCACAGTGCTAGCGGTGACTCGGTCAAAGAAGAAGACGTTGGACTCGGCGGCGCTGCGTACGAACTCATCACCGCCGCTGTCCACGAGGTTCTCGTGGAATCGGCGCGTCTGACCGCAGACAGGGCAGACGAAGCTGTAGCGAGGCGCCTCGGAAGGCTCGCCAGCAAACTGATAGAGCAGAGGGCTCATGAGACCACGGTTCAGCCGCACGTGGCGCACGTTCGCACCGAGCTTGGTGAATTCTCGGTGGATGGTTGCGCCAACGTGGTCGCGCCCGAGGTTCACGAGCGGAAGACTTTCCCAACCAAGGTAAGCGAGGATCGAAAGCACGTTGCCCGTGGACCCGCCGATGCCTGCGTAGACCAGTTGGGATCCCGCGCCCAGCATCACGTCCAGCGTGATGAAGCCCGCCCCAGATACTCGGGAGCGCAGCCCTTCAGTCGTGAGTCGAAGCGAGCTTGTCAACACGGAAATGCCATCTGTGAGTAGGGGTGCCTCGGACGTCAGGAACTAAGTCTCCGTGAATATCATAGCCGACTGTCTCAAGGTAGAAAATTGGGAGATCGTAGGAAAGCGCTGCAAGAAGCATACCGATGCCGGAGAGCCTGCGTCCGATAGGGGACAATACGGTTTGTGAAATCAGACCGGAGCCGGTAAGGGCTTCCACACGGGTCGTGTGAAGGCTCACTATCGAATTAAAAACATCCATCGGGTCTGACTCATGCGCCCGGATGAAGTTCAGCGGTGATTCGAACCACTGCCGCTGCCAGTACTCACGATGTTCGAACATTAGCTCGTCGGCGCGGCGCGGGTTCACCGCCGGGAAAGGCAAGACCGGGCAGACCTCCTCCGGTGAGTCCAACTCCCGAAACATTGTTTGCAGCGCCGCGCCCCCTTTCTCGGAAAGTTGCACGACCCACAGCTTGAGCGCCTTGGCGAATTCGTCGGTCTCCGTTTGACCGTGAAATCCGTGCATCCAGCCGCCGCGGTCGCTGGACACCGACTCGATGGTTGAGAAGGTTTGGTCACTTTCGGCCACCAGCAGATGCACACTAATCGGAGTGTCTCGTGACAGCTGATAGAGCTGCTTTATTATTGGAAAGGCCGTGCATCGCGACATTCCCGTGGCGTCGACCACAACGTTTGTGTAGGCCTTCGCGCTCAGCCAATGGTGCACTTGCGCGCAGGCATTGCGGCCGCCCACAGGTGCGCCGTCTTCGGCAAGGATTGCGACGTCGACAATCTGCATGGGACACGCCGCGAGGTCGCGGAGCTGTTCCTCACGCTCGGAAGCCAGTTGCATGATCACCTCCGGAACTGCGGGGCGCTTCTCGTGGAAAAAGCGCATATCAACGTTGGGAAGCGGCCCAAGGCGCTCCGGAAAATACAGTACGTCGGGGCTGAATCCCACGTTGCCAACTATAAGGGTGGCCCCAGTGGTCGGAAAAAAGTCAGCGATGAACTCGTCGACGGCGTCAAGGGAGAGGTTGGGCACACGAATCATGTGGCACTCTCCACCGTGGTCTTGAGTTGGTGAAGCGTTCCTTCAACGAATCCGCCGCGGCTGTGCGTCAGGCCCTTCGCGATGATGGCTATGCCACCAAGCTCGAACAACGCCCAAGTCTTGCCTTTGCAACCATAGGGTTCCACGAGCACCAGTGCCTGATAGGCCAGCGCGTAATGAAGCACGCGTGCGAGTTCATCGTTGGAACCGAGATTGGTCAGGTCGGAAAGCAGAATACCATAGGCATTCGCGCCGTCGGACAGTGGGGCATTTGGCCGGAGGGTCAGCTCCTGACACCTGTCACCGATGAAGTCAATCAGCTTGCGCACCTGCGGGGCGTAGGGGAAGTCCCACTGGACAATCAAATTCCCGGCCTGCTCTCGCACGGCTTTGTGCTGCTGACGCGCATCCAGCGCCAGCTGCTTTCCGCGGATCGCCTGCGTCTCCAGACGATCCACCAACACGCTGGCTAGGGTCACGAACTGCTCGATGTTCTCATTGGCAGCATCGGCCAGTCTCTCGAATCCGAAGTAGAAGGGGCGGTCAAACCGATGGAGCATTTGGAGCTCGGCACCAGTGACAACGGCACGCTGCACCTTTGATACTTCTGCCTCGGACGAATCCTCCGCAGGCGCGCCGAACAACGATCGCTGTGGCGTTCGCTTCAGTTCCCGTTCCAGCATGATGTGGGTAACTGCGGCCTTCACGTCGGGCGAGAGGTCCGTCGGGTAGGCCGCCTCCATGGCCTCTATCTTCTCGCTGGTCAGTTGGTTTTCTTCGGCGAGACGGGCGTTCTCAGACTGGAGGATATTTAAGTCGGAATCCGACAGCATGGGTGGGCGGGCCGTGTTAAGCAATGTCTTGAGGTTGAGAGTGCTGCCGCGTCGATGAAATGCCGCCAGGGGCTGCAGGTAGCGTCGAGCGACGTCCTGAGCTGTTGAGCGGAATGCCTGGCGGTTCCGGTTATCGGTCTCTTGAAGCAGGATGCGCACGCGGTCTCGACCCGGGTTGGTGCCAGGCGAGAGGGTTTCTTCATCACGCAGGACGCGCCTGAAATCCTCCAGGTTTAGTGAGTCGATGCGTGTCAGCATCCAGCGCGCGATCTTGACCTCCCGATCCCGGAGCCAGATGTCGACGTCTTCCAACTGGACCGGATGCAGTTCGTGCGCGTCATCGATGATGACCATGGGCTTGAGACGCAATGCCCTGCCGCGCCAAGTGGCGGAGATCTCAATCGACTCGATGATGGCAAATGGCGCGTATGCCACGTCGATCAAGTGTTCCCCTAGTTGGTCTTCTGCGGGTGCGACCAGCGCATTGATTAGCTTGAAGATTGCACGCTCTGTCATGCGCGCTCGCTCGCGGAACGCCTTTACATCGTCGGCGTCGACCGCGTCCCGCGCCGCTTCAGCATTCGGTGTAGTGATGATACGGACCTGCTCTTGGTCGACGCCGACATCCTCCATTGCGCGCAGCCATCCCAGCACAGTCTTCGCCTCAATCATGGCTCGCAGGAGGCGGTGCCTCAGGCGAGCCTCGTAGGGCAGGTCCCAGATTGATCGAAGCTGGCCACCGGCGGGAAGCCGCAATGCGAGAACAGCAGGTTGGAGATCATCAAGGACGTCTGCCTTTGCCAATGAGGCCAAGAGTTCTCGAACGTCGGTATTGTTCTTGAAGTCCGGAACCGCCGCGAGTGTGCGAAGTTCGAGCAGGCGAGCGAGAGTGGTCTTGCCCGAGCCAGGTGACCCGACCACCACGACCAGTCGATCAAACAGACGAGTCGACTCGCGCTGGAAAAAGCGCTTGATGGGCTGAGGGCTGATAAGCGGCAGGAGCTCGTTGGCGTCGCGGATGAACTCGTTTGCCCGTTTGTGCCAAGGATTCATGATCGGACGTCCGAGTGACGCTGACGGCGGGGGAACAGAGGCGCCATGTGGTTGTCTTTATCGTATTTTTCGGCCTTGGGATCGCTTCGCGCCCACAGCGTCGCCAGTGAATTATTAGGCGTGTTGTGGTCGAGCACGAGCGGCAGGCCGCACTGCTTGTATCCCAGCGCGATGTTCGGACCCGTGTGGGTGGTTTCTATCCCGGGGTCATAGCTCTTCTCCAGAACCGCAACTAGATCTGGATGCGTTGCCGAAGTAACCACGAGGTCATCCGGAAGTACGTACGAGAACGATGGAATGAAGCGCATTCCAGACGACTGCGCCTGAAAGGTCTCGAGTAGCCCGGAAGCCCTAATACTGGCTGCCTTGGAGGCCAAGTAATGGTGGACTTGAATGTGGGCATCGTCAGTGATCAGAGGCGCCTCTTCTCGCGTCTTTTCAACCTCTGTGATGAAGCGTTGCACCTTGCCGCCCCACTTGCTGTCTCGATCTTGCCGGATCGACGTGGTGCCGGATGCGGTGAAGTCGTCTATCAGACAGACCCACTCGAATGTGGCCGGCGCGTCTGAGTTGATTGAGTCCAGTCGTTCCTTCAGCTTCTCTTTCAGTCCGGCCTGCTTGAGTTCCGAGATCTCGATCATGGCGACGACCTGCTCGTTGTTGACAGTACCCTCGTTGTATCGGCGAAAAACGTCGATTCGAGCTCCATCGCTGACACCGACGTAGAGCGTACGACACTGGATCTCCGCTAGGCGAAGACTAGCTTTAGGATCATTGTCGACTCGGTAAACAGGCAGGTTGAGTTGCTTGGCGACGGCAGAACGCATTTCGCGTTCGATTGCGGGGCCAGTGAGGCTAACGAGGTGATGCATCTCGTCTTGGCTGATGTAGACCAGTTGTTCACGGAGGAGCTTCCAAATGTGCTCGCGTTCCGCCATTTCGTACTGCGATAGCCACCGCAGCAGATGGACATAAAACCGGTGGCCAGGGCCGTACTGTTGGTAGCTATTGAACTTGTAGTTCACCATCAGGTCGAGCCAAGCAAACTCGCTCGTCGCGCGCTCAAGCTTCCAGTTCATCATGTCGGCAACCAGCCGCTTTGCCAGCGTCTCCTTCATGTAATCATCTCCCTTGTGGCTTCTTTTTCCCTGTCTAGCCGAGGCTGAGGCCATTGCATACCGCCATTTCAGCGCGCTTCGAGAACTCGTCTGAAAATCTGACCTCACCGTCCGCAGCTTTAAGGCTTTGCAGGTAGTACTCAGTGCCGCGTGCGCCGCTCAGCATGCGCGGTAGGAGGTTCCAGCACTGCTCAACGCCTGGAGGAACTTCATCGACGCTCAGCGCAAGCCCCTCAGACAGCAGCTCATAGTCGTTGCCGCCGAAATCGCCCCCGTCGCCGACACGAAGAACCTGCATCAATGGATCCAGCCCCAACCGATGGCATACATCCTGCAGAACGAGCAGCTTGCCTGCCTTTTCGGTAACGATGTCCACCGAATGGGCAGAACTGAACGATCGCCATCCTTGGTAGCCCTGGCGGGCGATCCACTCATTGATCGCTGCGACTAGTCGCACCTTATCCCTGCCAGAGATGCCGCGCAGGCTCAGTTGCCCAGCATCCGCAGACGGATCCACCCGCGTCGACAGCACGCGCGTTTTGCTTAGCCATTGCGCCAGGTCCGAGAGGCGCGGGTCAGCAGGAGGCGCCGCGACATGTATGTCAGACAGGCTGAAGATGAAAGAGCCGCTGTAGCACCCCATGGTCACCATGGGCCATACATCTGCAGGTAGCTTGTCTTGCAAGTCCTTCCTGAGCTTTACTCCCCGCCCAGTGGCGAAGGCCAAGTGGATGCCGCCGCGAGCCAATCGCGTCAGCTCGGATGCAATCTTTGAATCGATGCCGTCGAAACGCTTAACCGTATCGCAAAACGTGCCGTCGAAGTCACCTACCAGAAGCCGGAATCGGGCGGCCTGCAGACGTTCAATATAGCGTCGAGCGTGCTGAATGAGTAATTTCGGAGGGTCACCAGAGTCTTGCTTTCTTAGCATCGCCGGGCTGGGCGGCAACTCATGCGGCACGAGGGTCGAGACGTCCAAGGCGTGAAGCTTACGGCCGAACTGGGGCACGGTCGGCTGGCCAAGATCGATGTGCTCGCCTGCCCATGCACGCGTGATCACCATCGCAGCCAATACGCCGGCGATCGCAGCGCCCGCGTCGCTAATGCGAGGTAGGTTCACGTCAACAACTGGCCCGACCGCCGTCGGCAACAGCCCGATAGTCTTGGCGGCAAGCGGGTCGCCTCCAGTACTGAAGTTCACCAAAGTAACTGGTTCGCTGGGCTGGTACAGCTGAAGGTGTCGGCCGTGTGCAAACTGCCTGAAGTTGCAGACTTGGCCAAACGCCAGCGCTCCCTCTGTTAGCTTAGATTCAAGGTCGATGGCTCCGATACGACCAACGGCACTGTGCAGGATCAGAGCGCGCTCTGAGCGACTTATACTGCCAGCCTGCTCGATTCGGCGATCGAATTGCTGAAACCAGTCCACCAGAGCTGGCAGCTCGGCGGCGACGCTGCCATCGCTACCATATGCTCGCCAGAGCAGGATCAGCGTGGCGATAAGCGAGTTCGTTGCAAGGTAGCCGTCCTTACCCCATGGCATGTCGTAAGCCGCCAGAGATGCCGCGCCAGTCTCGTCACATAGCTCAACCAACGGGCTAATAGTGCGCAGCGTCAGGCCGATACTCGGACAGGCACGCAGCCGAAGCTGCTTTGCTGCGGCCAGGATGTCGTGGTTCTTGCCTTCTGCGGACAGCAGTAGTCCTGCGGCATTCGTTGCCGCGTTGGTGGGCACTTGAAAGACCTCGAGTGGCGTGATGGCCTGCGACGGGCGGCCGTACACCCGAAAATGTTGATCCGCGGCATAGGCAGCCGCTGTGAAGGAGCCGCCCGAGCCCACAGCCAGGATGCCTCGATTGCCGTACAGTTGAACTGCTCGGCGAAGCAGCGCGGCATCCTGCTCGGCCGCCCAATACATGGTCGCGGGAAGCTGTTGGAGTTCGTCGATGAATCGTTTGCCCATTTGCCCCGCCGATTAAAGTACCCAATTGTGGGTGAGCGATTCCACCCGCAAAAGCGGTTCGTTGCTAGTCAGCACATTGGACGGTACACGCCCGATATATGCCTGATATGCCTCACTCAGCAGTCTCGTCGCCTCACGAGGCGACGGGTTCGGGTTCGGCTTTTGCCCTTCTCTTTGAACGGTTCACATTGCTTGCAGTCGCGCTCGGCTGCGTGGCGCGGCTTTTGGTCGCAACCTTCGATTGTGGCTTGATCTCCGGGGGCGCTGTCTCTGCAGCGAGTTCGGAGCGCACTTCCATGAGCAGCTCGCCCAGTTTGTTCTTGCCGACGCCATTGACCTCGCCCCAGAGGCGATTCACTGCGTTGTTAACTGTGGCCGACTCGACCAAGCGCGCCGTGCCGGTACTCAGGAGCAGATCTTTCAGATCCTCGTGCTGTGCGAACTTGGCCTGCAACACACGCTTCATTCGGTCGAACTTAATCTTCGACCAGTCGGGATTAATGTCCCAGACGTAGAGGCCATGGGCGGCCATAGCCAACAGCGCGGGGGAGGGGGCTTGCATCAGCCACTTCCGAACTTCGGGCTTGCGTGCCTTGCCAGCCTGGTAGGCGTGCTCCGAGGTCGCGAACTTTTCGCCCTCAAATTCGATCTCGCGCCGGTATAGATTGCTGAAGGCACCGTACGGCTTCTCGCTTGCTCGGTAGAAGCGCACTTCGGTCGGCTTGGACTCGGTCTTATTCACTTCTGAATCTCCTGGGCTCTATCGGCTCTGTTGGTGGCTTCCTGTGCTGACTCGCGCCAAAGCGCCAACACCTGTAGCGCGTCGTCCGCCTTCAGGGCAGCCAATAAATTAAGTAGTCCACTCATTGCCATGGGTGAGGTGGCGCCCCGCATCCACTCGGCCATCGTTCGCTCGCTTATGCCAGCTATCTTTGCCAAATCGCCATAGGTCAAGCGGCGGGTCTGAGAAACCTGGAGCCGCCGCATTATGTGACCTAACGTTTTCTTAATTTCAGACACAGTGAATTGTATGGTTTGCGCACATAAATGTACCACGAATACAGAAAATTGTATCTTGTTGGAAGGGTCGCTCTTACATGGCGTGGTAGCTTTCGCGGTGAGCTCGAGCTCCCATTCACTGTCGGCAAGCAGGCTGATGCCCCCTAGATTCTTGGACGGTCGCCGCTGGTTACTCACACTGCGTGCAGTGAGTATACTCGCCTCAGGTGTGCGATTTCCAAAACCATTTGCCCCCTGCTCGAGCCTGCAGCAGGGCTGTTCTCCTCATATTCTACCCTGCAATTACCATTCAAAGACATTAGCAGCAGGCCAGAGGCGGGTGCGATGATGCTTCAGAGAGTGTCCATCTCTGCGAGGATGTCTCTGCCAAACCGAATACAACCGTCTGATTTTGGCTCGTGACAGTTTTCACGCACGAACTCACCGGGCAGGGGAAGCAGAGACCGCCTGGTTATAACTACTATCCCTTGTTTATGATGAAGCCTCCGTTCGTGACGCGGCGGCTCGATTCGTGGCACGCCGAGTGGACGAGGGTGCCGATACGCCAACTTTTCGACGTGCTTTGGGGCGCATCTGTATCGACGAAAACGTTTTTGTTCCCCGCGCCGTAGTCACTGAACTCACCAATCGATGCCCCGCATGAGCTAGGGCAATGACAGAGCCACTGTGCGATCATCCTGCGGCGTCGGTGGGTGCTGCAGCTCGCAGTGCCCTGGGCCTTTAGCTGTGATGGGCCCTGCTACTCCAGCGAAATTTGGTGGACACCGTTGAGTCGCGAGCCCAAGTAGCCTATGCTGGCCATTGAAACATGAACCATGTCGACCACGGCCGCCATGGGTGTGTAAATGCCGGCAGGTCCAGAGTTTGCCCGGTCGTCAGGTCGGCTGCCCGGAATCACCATTGTGTGACGCACTAAAAAAGCATGGATCAAGGTACGTTGTGTGGTGGTCAGTAAGAAAGTCGCGATAAACGGAAGGAAGTGCAGAACCCAGAGCAGCTTCGAGTTTACTAGCCGCGTCAAAAGTCATGATTGTGATGCCGAACGTCCCGCTTGCGCCGCGGCTTGCGCGGGAGCGCAGCGAAAGGGCAAGCAGTCGGACTCAAAGCGGCTGTTATACATCACGCCACATTGGTACGCTGTTGGCTCTGACGAAAGAAACTTCCCTGTCGTCTGACTGCATCCAAGCACCGGCTGAAGCGCGTATTTGCCGGTTATCATCGCTATTCGGAACACCGTAAATCGAAACGTAAACATGACTAATGTTGCTATGATCAATTGCCTCAAAAATGTGGCGATCAACATCTGCAAAACCATGCCCGACTATAAACATTCTGCCTTCTTCGCGCCGCAACTTGCGAAGGCAGTAGCTCAGATAAGGATTTCCGGTAATTCGGCTTAGCTTGGCATCGGAAGTCGGCTCGGAGACAAATAGAGGAAAAATATCTTCTTGTAAGTTCTCTTGGACCTTGTCGATTATTGGCTGACCGTATCTTGAGAAAGAGTGCTTTTTAACTCCTTCCAAAGCTTCATATAAGTGAAGCGCTCCATGGAGGAAGAAAACCTCCTGGTCTGTTTCCGGGCCAACCCACAGTTGGTCTTCGCGAAAGCCATCATCTGTATCCCATTCAGTGGGCGCGACATCATTCTGGTTTCGGGCCCAATACATCAGCAGATCGTAATTAACCGTGTAGATGTTGGTGAACTTCGAAAAGAATTCTCGAACATGGCGATACTCATCCTCAGTGACTTCATTGGGCCTGGACGGATGGGTGTTTGCTATTGCCGCGACAAGACCATCCTTTATTCTGCCAGCGTCATCATCCAGCCGCTCCATCAGCTCCAGATCATTGAGGTATAGACGCATCAGATCTCTTGACGCTTCTAGTCTACTTGTTACCTTTTCGAAGTCCTGCGTGGTTAGTGCCTCAAATAAACGGCGGATTTCCTGATCTCTGTCCCCGAAGTTGGCCGCTTGATACAGCGTCTCGTAACGGAAGGGTTCATCACGCCAAGACCGCGAAAAACCATTGCCCAGCAAAACGGAAATCCTTCCGTTTTCCCCGACTTGTTCTCGCATTTCGTTAAAGGTCAACACTGCACCTGTCTCCATTGGTAAACCGTTTGGGTTAACCGGCCCCGCTACGGAGCCAGACCGGCTTAGCCGTCGCGGAGGTTACCCGGTTGAACCTCTTGTTAGGCTAAGATACTGCAAAAAGGAACTTATAAAAAAACTCTCTAGTATTCTGTATCTTAAATATGAGCGTGCCATCTAAAAGCTCGTTTTGGCAATTGAGTGCGATTTTTTCGACGTCATCTTTAAACAAGCGAACATTGATTCTCGCTATGTTGTCGCCTAGTGAATCATGATATGTACCGTCCCAAGGCTTTTGAGGCATAGTTAAAGTAGCAGAGGAGTCGGGGTCAAGACGGAAGACAACATTTGTTCTTCCATCTCTGCTTTTCGAAATCAAACTCCCATCGTGATACAGGCCATTACGCAACGTGACAAGGTACTTAATCTCATCGTCCGTGTAACTTCCAAAAAGGTTAAGAGCCAACTTGATTCCATTAGAAGCATTTACTGACCTTCGTTGGCTTCCGTAGGCTCCGCCTATTTGGTCAAGCACAGCAAAGCACGCAAGCAGTGGGGTGTAAATTCTGGTTCTATAATTGATAAATGAAGCCTGAGCAGTTTCAATCAAGTCAAATAGGCTTGATGAAACTGATGCGCATTTTATTTCAGTATTATGTTTTTTCCGATTGAGGTGGATATAAGCCAGTTCTTCTATTGAAAGATCGCTGAGAAGCTTTGATTCGAAGTGTTCATCAATTTCAAAGCCGTTTGCATTTTTGAAGTCGCTGAAGTTCATTTCATCAAGATCCTATTTGAAGACCTAGTAAACTTGTGGTGAAAGGTGCTGTACCGGGTACTGCAGCTAAACGCGCTGTAGCCCGAGTTCTCGGGGGCCCGAAATTTTAGAGTTGTCAGAAAATACAGAGTCTTAGCCTGATTTGTAATCCACTACGAGCCGTTGATATGCTGCATTTGTGCATGTAGAGCGCTGACTTCCATGGTCCCCCGCGCAGAATTTACTTTCTGACTAGCAATATTTCCCGAAAATGACCGGGTTTGCAAGTCGTCGCCAAGAAACGAATTTCTCGCAGTTTCCTGGTAGAGTTGAACCCTTGGCCCCAAATCTGTTTCTCTCCAAAGACTGGCTAACAAGAATTCGCGTATTGGCTGGCTGATTGTGCTCTGTCTGTCCGGCCTTTGCCCCTGACTAATGAGTTTTTCAAGTGGATGAAGTGCCAGGTCAAGGAGTTCGATACAGCCTAGTCTATGAGAATACTGGAAAGCCGCTTGGGTTTATAGATCTCGATACTCCTGGTCGGCCGGAGAGCACCTTTCATTGAGGGGAATCAAGCCCAATTTCGTGAAAGTCCTGGACGTTTTGCCACAAACTCCAGACGTGGGGTTCACCCTAAGCTCTCTTTACCAAAGGGATTTTTCTTATTTGAGCCTAAAGAGGGTGCGAAAACGGGCTCCATGAGGACTTGTGGGCATCGGCCTCATTAAGCTGAGAATCGGTTAAACGTCCATGGAAATGGGTCTTTTGGCTACGAAGCTAAGATCGTTACAAGCAGTTCTTTACAAATCGGGAGCGACTCGGTCAGCGAACCTGACCATCGACGCGGACTCCGAGCTTGACCCCTGCCCTTATGGTTGCGGACCTATCTTTTTTCGGCAATCTCGGTAGAGTTTGCTTCTTTTGGCGTTGCTCACATGTAACCGTATTTCGAGCGACCTCGAACTTTCGTCCGGCCTTGCGTCTGCAGCATTTATGAGTTTGACGGTCCGATTTTTTGGCCAGTTCAATGAAAATCAGCCAGGTTTTCCGGACAGCCGTGTCATCGCCTGTCGCATGTCGTGCAAGTCTCGTTGATCATATTGCTGGGTTGTCGCTACGGAGCTGTGGCCGGCAAGTTGAGACACGATTTCGATCGGCACGTTATGCAACAGCAGCATAGTGATGCCAGTCGCCCGCAACGCATGACAGATTCGGGTGGTTCGGATGTCGGCGCGTGCAAATCGCCGACGGGTCATGGCATGCAGATCCTGGCGCGAGAGTCCTCGTTCCGTCACATGACCCTGTCCGCCTCCTTTGCCCAGGCTCCGGAAGAGCGGTGAATCGAGCTGCTCTGCGATGCCGGCTTCGGCGAGATAGTTGCTGATCCAGCTGGCGACGGCGGGATTGAGTGGCAGGACGAGCTCCTGGCCGCGTTTTTCCAGTAACCGGATGGTGGGCTCGGTGTCTTCCAGGTCCACGTCGTCTACCCTCAGATGGGCGACAGCGCTGACGCGGGCAAGGTTGAAGGTCATGATGGCCAGGGCCGCCCGATCGCGAAGGTCCGTAACGGTTTCATCGTCGATGGCATCGAACAGCCTGACTACCTCGGCGGGTTTTAAGGCCGGAGATCGGGCCTTGCGCCGGGTGAGTCGAGGTGGGCGCACCGGTTGAACCGGGTTGCTGTTGATGATGTCGCGCAGCTGCAACCAGTCAAATAGCCGCTTGACCGCGCTCATGTGCTGTTTCACCGTGGTTGGTGAATGGGTCTTGAGCAGGAGGTCGCGCCATTGGGCGACGTGGGTGGGTCGGATGGCAGTGAGCCTGATGTCCTGACTGTCGCACCGTTCCAGAAATCGCCGGCAGGCGCGCTGGTAGGATGAGCGGGTGTGAGGGTTGACCAGTTGCGCCAGAAAGAACTCTTGCCAGGCATCCATGGCGGCCGGTCCGGCCTCCACCATCAACATGGGCACCGAGGGTTCGTCGTCGCCAGCGTCGTCTGCGGGGCAGAAGTCACGGTCGCTCGAACTCAGTCCCTCCAGATCCTCAGAATGGATCCATCCAATGACCGGCTCCCCCTCGCATGGCGAGGCTTCAACTTCGATCCAGTTTCCATTCCGCCGTCGTTCGATCAGGACCGTGCCCGGCTCCGGCTGTATCACAATCTGGCCGTTGCGCCGGGGCGCAAATCTGAGCACCAGGTTGGATTTCGTTTGAATCATCCATCGACTCAATTGGGCCGCAACGTGAGGTTGCTCTGGCAGTTGGTCCGACTTCTTTTTGGGTTCGCACTGGTACAGTTCGAGTACGAGTCCAATAATCATCAGAACGACGATTAGGCGATCAGCTTTCGACCACTGCTGAGGCTGAGCGAGTCTTTCCTTGTCTGGTAAAGTCTGGTGGTAGGCGACGACCAAATCCCGCTCAAGTGCTTCCAGTGGGATGGTTTCACTCGACTCGCCATCTGGATTGGTCAGCTGATCCATCAGCTGCCGCCAACTGGGTTGCTGACTGACCGCCTCGGTGACGGCCTGCTGGAGGTCTGCCGAGAGCCAGCTGACCGATTCGTCGATCTCGCCGACCGCGTCCCACAGTGATGACTGGTTGAGCTGTTGGACCAGGTCGATCAGAAATTCCGGGGGATTCAGGGCCGGGGTGATCTGTCGCTCGAACGCATCGATGGATTGCACCATCTGGGCGATGGATTGGCTGGCCGCTAGCGTGGTCTTGGCCGAAAACTGCTCGACCAGCGTGTGGTAGTGGTCGTGCAGTTCGGTGATGGCCGGATGGATCGACCGGGCGACCTCGTCTGCCAGCGAGGGCCTGGCCGCCATGGCCGTGACATCCAGCTGATCGTAGAAGTCAATTGAGGCTGCCCGCACAACATCCTTACAGTGGCTGGTAACTCGCGGCAGCGATTCGGCCGTTGCGCTGGCCAGCAAGTTTTTGCGGGCAAGCTCCATGGCCGGATCGGCTTGTGCGGCCAGTTGCACCATGTCGCTGAGCCCGGTGTCGAGCAGCGGGCGAGTCAGGCGTTCGACATCACGAACCTGGCGGTCGATTCGGTCAATGTCGGCCAGGTGCCGGGCCAGGCCGGGGCCGAGCAGGTCGGCGAGAGGATCCTTGATCACGGTCATTCCTTTTGCCATCGATATCCTGCATATAATACTACATAAAATGAATTCTGTATGGTATTAGGCCCCCAAACCGAAGAACTGGCAAGCCCCACCGCCAGCTGCTAAAGTCCAGGCATGCCTGTTCCATCCATCAAGGTCCGGATTCGAGGGTCCCGTGCTCATCGACCGAGCAACTGAGCGAAACTAGGAGTATTTCTCCGTGAACAGTGTTCTGGCGCTTTATCTCTTGGTGCATAGTCACTGCTGCTTTGATCAGCAATCTGCCGTGCGAAATGCCGCAGAATTAGTAGTCGCTGATTTGGGTGTCGAGACAAAGGCTCTGATTATCGAAACACCGGCCGACTGGATCTATTTGGTGTTTGATGAACATCTCGGGCGAGGCATTCGAAATAGCTTTGGGTTGCATGGTGGGCTCGGGCGAGACGAGGATCTGTGGGAACATTGTGAACTGGCGTTTCCAGACGTGCATGCCGATCAGTTTGCCCACCAATGTAGCGCAATGGTCTTGGAGGAAATTGCGCAGGTGCTTCGAGATTCTGCAGACCAATCTTTGATTTCTTCCCTGGACTCACAACTAGAGGCGCTGAAAGGCACTCCTTTGCCCGAATTCAATTATTTTGGCGAGAAAGATTACGAGCTGACGGAGGTTGTCACTCGACTCAATGAAATACTTGAGGCAAGCGGAAATCGCGTCGATATACAGATTGATCCTGAAGTATTGAACCGAAACATCGAGATCGGGGGAGGTCATTTCTGGAAGCCAATACTTAGAAAAAGGCCGGAGTTCGAGGCCGACAGTGTTCTGGACATTCTAAGTCGAATTAAATTTGAGCTTTCTACCTGTCTTCGGCGCTCTCCAGACGTTGTTTGGATCGGTGACGACTGTTCTAGCTTTGACGGAACCTCCTACCTATTTTCAGAAGATGCTTGACCGTTCAGCCCATCGGCATTGAGCGAACGAAGCAGGTAGCGCCTGCGCCCGTTTTAACCAAACCCTTTTTGATAGTTGACCAGGCCTTCAGGGCGATTCGAAGCGGTCTGCGAACATGTCCGTTATCTGGATAATTACCGGGGCCGAACGGCTGGCTTCATAGCGTGCGCTGCCGGTGTAATAGGCGGTAATCGCGCGTCTACCGGCAGTGGTCAGGGTGATTTCACAGGAGAAGGCGACCTGATTGTTCCCGGCTGGTTCAACCAAGTCTTCGCAGAATTCTCCGCTGTCGGCTTCAATACGTCCACGATAGCCTTAATCGGGGGCGCTGACCGGGCCTTGCGAGCGCGCTTCTACCAGCACGGTGTCTCCGATATCGGCCTGATTGGGTTCAACCCGAAGCATTTCCGTCATCGTCGCCTCGCGGCGCCAGGCCCCCATTCGGGCGGCTGGTTGGCCGCCGGCCGTTGAGAATCTGCCACCAGCCATCAGGTCTCCATTGAAATCGGCAAACGCAAAGACTGCGTCGTTCGTGCCCGTGTCGTCCGGGCCGCTTAAGTCCGACCAGCTGATACCATCCCATCGGGCAATGCGATTGACGGTCTGACCGCCAGCCTGAACGAACGCTCCGCCTGCAATCAGGTCGCCATCGTGGACTGCCAATCCACAGACCGCTTCGTCCACGCCGGTGCCGTCCGGGCCGTCCAAGCCTGACCAGTCCACACCATTCCAACTGGCTACGTAGTTGACTGTCTGACCGCCAGCCTCGCTGAAATGATCGCCAGCAATCAGCTCACTACCATGGACGGCCAGCACGATAACTGGGCCGTTCACGCCGGTGCCGCCAGGGCCACTCAAACCTGACCAGTCCAGACCATCCCAAGCTGCTACGTTATTCACCGTCTTGCCGCCAGCCTCGCTGAAATGACCGCCTGCAATCAGCTCGCCGTCATGGACGGTCAGTGCCCGGACTGTGTGGCTCATGCCGGTGCCGTCCGGGCCGCTCAAGCTCGACCAGCTGTCACCATCCCATCGGGCAATGTTATTGACGATCTGGCCCCCGGCCTGAGTGAAACCACCTCCGGCAATCAGATGGTCGTCATGGACGGTTAGCGCCTGGACCCAGCCGTTCATTCCAGTCCCGCCCGGGCCGCTCAAGTCCGACCAGTTGGCGCCATCCCAGCGGGCAATGTACGAAAGACGAAGCCATAGTGAGACGCCATGGGGGCGACTGGTTATCTCACCCGCCGTCTTTATCGCCCAATTGAGCATCCAGTTTCTTATGACCCATCTACGAGGAAAATCGTCGAATCATTTTTCAAGACGTTTACGCAACTAACCCCAAATGTGATGGCAATAAAATCTTCATTTGCAAGCAAGCTGGGCTGCAAATTGTTGATCCCCTTATTAGTTTAGCGATATTTTTTCATGCCCACCTACGAGTTTTTCTCTTCAACCTTGACATTAGAAATATTTCTGGCTAACTTGACAGCACAGCGTGGAGTTAACTTGGGGGCTGTATCCGCGCTTCGGAAATGACTAAATCGTCGGCTTCGGCTTGACGGAACTTCATTTTGTTTGTTGGCTGAGGGAGAAAAGTCAAATGTCAAGCCGTGGCAGCGCCTTCAAGGCGCTTGGGTGGGTTGTTTTTGCATTCATTATAGGTGGGTATTCCGATTTGAACCGGGCCGACGAGGCCGAGCGTCAGAATCAGCACCTAGATACCGACCGAGCTCGGTTGCTTTCGGAGTATCGAGATCAGGTCTATTCGGCCAGTCGTTCCGGAAACTCACAAGTCGTACAGACCCGTTCGGCAGGGCGTCAACTCGCAAGGGCACTGTTCGAGATTGATCGCCAAGGCAGGCAGCCGCTACAAGCCAATGGTGAATTGCTTGAATCCGGGGAATGTCGCGAGATGCCTTGTTCGTCTCGGAGACTAGTCGAGTTCGCTAGGGGTCAACGCGAGCTCTACCCAAAGCTGCTGGGTTCCAGCGCTATTTCTCCGACGGACGACCAGCCTTTTCTGGCAATTCGATGGGCGCATATTCCATGGAACGGTCCGGAGTTCGGCTTCCAGGTCGTTGACTCCTACGACGTCCTGATACACAACCAACGAACGGGCGACTATTGGCTCTATCGCGTCAATGAAAAACTGGCCTATCCAGTTCCCTACTCGCGAGGGGCCCGCTGGACCAGAACACAAGGTGCCCGCGGTCAGCTGCAGATGATGGAGTCGGCGCCTGAGGCGATTACGCCATCGAGTTGGGTACGCAGATCACTCCAGTTCCCCGTTGACGCCGGGATTGAATATAACATTGAAGTCAGAGCCAATTTGACTTCCGCCGCAGGCGTCGTAGTAGCACCGGATTCGGGCGGCGCAAGAAGCAGGTCTGGTGAGTTCTCAACCTATTCGACAGTAAGGCCAGGTGCTCCCATGGAGGTCGGCGATGTCCGCTTCGCTGATCGGGCTCTGGCGAATTGTGTGCTGACGCAATACACCAGCGATTACCCCGTCACGCAAGTCGAAGATCTGGATTGCTCAACTAAGGGGATTGAACTTCTTGGGGGACTTGAGCACTTTACATCGCTTAAAAACTTGAATCTGGCCTTCAACAAAGTGGCGTCACTGCAAGTGCTGTGGGGCCTGGTCGCGCTCGAAACTCTGAATATTTCAGCAACATCGGTAGCAGATCTGTCCGATCTGACTCAGCTTTCAGGCCTGCAGCGCCTCTACATGAGCAATACACCGATCTCCAGCCTTGTCCCGCTGCAGTCCATGTCGCAACTGATCCAGATTCAGGCAGACGGCAGCGATGTGGAAATCATTCCTGATCTACAGGGTACTGCAATCCAGATCCTGGATCTGACCAACGCGCCGGTGATCGATATTGGTGGCGTGAGCCAATTGACTAGCCTTCAAGAAATTTACCTTTCCAACGATTCAGGCCCAGCTCCTGCTGACAACATGTTGTTCGGCGATCTAATCCCACTCATCGATCTAATTGAAACCCCGATGACAGGGCTGAATCGAATTGATCTTGATCCTCATCCAGGCCTGTATTGCTTTCACCTGAACGAACTCAACGCTCTCTTGGGTGAAGGCATTCTGGATGCACCATCGAACTGTCTGTCGATTCCGCTCCCGAAAAACCTAGGAAGTACGAATAACCCATCGCAATCTGAAGATTATAGTCTGGCCTGGACAGCAGAAGGCCTGCTTGATACTTCGGAATTCGAAATCGAGGAACGATTTCTCGATCTAGGTGAACTGCAATTCCATGAATCTGAGAGCACAAGTTTCTCATTTTCTGACGGAGATCCAAAGCGCCCTGGATTGATTGCATATCGAGTACGTCATTGTCACCCTTTGTCAGAGGAGTGTAGTGGTTGGAGCAGCCAGATGCACCAGATAGTAGTGGGATCGGCTATTGCGCCGGCCTTCGACGCACTGGATGGAGTTGCCGATCCGGCCTTGCGCAACTGTCTCGCGGAAGAGATCTCCAAAATTAAGGTTGAGCCGGAAGAGGAGGTTCTTTCAGGTCAGGTTGCGTCTCTTGATTGTATGAATGAAGACGTTAGCACGCTTACCGGAATCGGCTACTTTCCGAACCTGACCCACATATTGCTGAGCAATAATCAAATTCAGGACCTAACTCCCTTGACTGCGGTCCTTGCAGAGCCAGAACCGTCGATTGGTTTACAGCCTTTGTTTGATCTTCGCTTGGCAAATAACATGCTGACATCAACTTCCTTGCCGATGATGGAGTTTCCAGATCAAAGGTTTTCAATGCTGGATATTTCTGACAACCAGATATCTCATATCGGGATGTTGAGTGGAATACAGCAAGTTCAGACACTTCGGATCTCCTCAAACAATGTTAGCTCTTTGAGTGCGCTTTCGGACGCACAGATTGGAAGCCTCTATGCAGAGCAGAATGCGATTCAGAGTCTTTCCCCTTTACAAGTAGACGAATCTCTCCAGCTTTCGAACAATCAAATTTCCAGTCTCGGTTCGCTGGTGCAATTCTCTCCCGAGCTGCAATCACTATCCTTGTCAGGGAACCCGCTTGGCGCCATTTCCAATCTGGATCAAGTCATAGCCACGGGCGTGGGACTGAGGCACCTGTCTCTCGACCATACTGAGGTGGACTCCGCTGACTTTATTTCAGATCTACCCGAACTTGTCAGTCTGTCAATAAGGGGGAACCAGGTTGATTCATTGGCAGTCGAGCCAACCTATCCGGGAAGCCTTGCAGAGATATTCGCCGGTGGTAATCCGATTTCAGATGTGTCCATTTTGTCTCATTCGGCATCGATTGAGCTGCTCGACTTGAATGATACCTCGCTGACATCCATCCCCACACTGGCGAATGGCGCTCAACTGGTCGAACTGCATATTTCCGGTGGAGACTTCAGCGGCGAAGACGCATTGAATGAACTTTGGACTGCCGGTGGGTTGGAACGAGTAGCCATATCTGATACTGGATTGAAGAACGCTGGTTCACTTGTCTATTTGGCAACAAATAATGATACTGCTTTGTCAATTGGCTCTTTGCCCGATCAGTTTGTTGATCTTTCAGGTGAGGAGAACGTCTACTGCGATCAGATTTCTCGTTTGATAAACGAAGGTATTCTTCAAGAAGATGATCAGCTGGAAAAGTCTTGCTCGTTGAGTCCAGTAAGCATCACCAGGGCCGAAGCCAATGAAGAATTGAACGAATATCGTCTCTATTGGGACCCGCTCGACATTCCTGACGGGTACCGAGGCGCCGATTATCTGGAATTTGAAGCGAGAGGGATCGAGTCGGGCAATTCGTATCAGGAACTGCTTCGTCTCAGTGTATCGGGAGTGTCCGGGGGGCTGCTGCAAATTGCCGCACCTCCAGCCGGAGACGTTTGGGAATTCCGCGCTCGAGCGTGCCGGGACGACCAGGGTTGTTCCGACTGGGGCGCATGGGCTGGGTCTGAGGTTCCGATCTTTACTCCGCTCGAATTGACTCTGAACGCTAGCCAAACGATAGTTTCCTGGAGCTATCCTGATCTTCCCGCGGGCGTGATCAATCCAACGCTTGAGTTCGAGCTCTCTCCTCTATTTCCGGTAGCCGAACCTGTGTTGCTACCGTTCAATCCATCTGCAGGTGAGTATCATTGGAACACGGCGCAAACCTCCGATTGGCCTGGTGGATGGATCCGTCTCCGTGCCTGTCAGACAGAGAGTGAGGTGCGTAGATGCAGCAGCTATGTGTCGGTTCGGCCGGATCCCGTGGTCATTGATCCGACGATTCCCGCGCCTACTTCGGTTAAACTCCGGGCGTATGAAGAAGGTGGTGCTGGAGGGAAACAGGATGGTGAGTATAAAGTCACATGGACCATGCAAGATTTAAATGATATTGACTACTTCCGAGTTGAAGAATGGAGCACTCAATACACCTATCCTGAAGTCCCACAGCGAACGTATGCGATAGAAGCAGGTCAGATGGGTATCCGACGCTTTGCCGCAAACTCTGATTTTGAGTTGAAGGTGGCAGCATGCATTCGTGATCGCGAGAATGGCGATACGTGCTCGATTTCTGTGACTTCGGATGAAGCGACGGATGGTCAGCAACTCAGTCCATCGATGTCGCCGCCAATGAATCTATGCTGGACATCGGACAAGCAATTGTTTGACACTCAGGGTAACGAGTACGCTGGCGTTGGTCCGGCTATCGCTTCGATTGATCTGCACTGGGAGCATTCTGGGCGAAACGATACACCGACCTATTTCATCGTCGATCGGAACGAAAACGGCCTCGAGCCCTCCGAATTTGCAGCCCGACCGAGCCAAGCGATTCCTCCTGTAACAAACTTTATCGATGCCCATTTCGTTGCCGGGAATGATGATCCTTTCTGGATCAGTAATCCTGGTGAGCCTACTGGAGGCGTGGCAGGCGAGGTTGCTTGGCCAGGCGCTCCCGGTGTTGCTGTGGCAACCAGTTCCAATGCTGATTGGTCAATTCACGTCAGCTCTGGCATCCAGAAACCCGGTGTTTCCAGTATTAGCCAACCCAGCGCGGACATCTATCCGCTTAAATGGGAAAATGGTCCCGTTTGGGATGAAACAACAGAATGCTCGTACCTTTCGATGGAGCCCGATTCGGGCCCGGGTCGTACAATCGGCGGACCCGAGATGATTAGCCCAGGCCAATGGGTGCCTTATGAGACCGAGAATCATCTATTGGCCGGGGTACGTACAGGCTGGCGGTTCTATTGGACGCACGATATTGAGCAATCACAAACTGACGGAACCTTCGGTTTGAGTTATGACTTGATCGCGTTCTGGAATACCTACCGACTGGATACCGCATCCGGAGAGTGGGTGCCCGTTTGGTACTACTCTCGAATGCAAGTGGAAAATCCCACTGATGGGGCAGGCACCTATCTGGAGGGCAACTTGATGCTGCCTCAGAAAGGCTCGCCGGACCGTTCGGTCGGCGCGCTTCAGATCTATCTGGAAGAAAGCGACTTGCCGGGCGCGCCTCCGACCACTCCTACCTCCCCTATACCTGGACAACAAGCCTGGATCAACTTGTCCATCAATGATATTGGCGGGATGGTTGTCGAAGATTTTCAGTACGCTATTCAGGATTTCACACTCAATTCTGACATTTTTGAACCAGGCTTCGACTTTTTTAATCCTTCAAAGCACTGGCGAGGCATCTGGGTTGAATCGGGAGACGGGTTTTTCAATGAAGATGGCGAGATTCTTGAGGAGCGTGATTTCTTCATGACCGAGTGGGTGGTCGGACCCATGGTTTCAATGTCACTGAATGGCTTCGATGACGCAGGCGATCCGGTGTGGGTGATCGCCTTTACCTGTGACCTGCAGGCAGGCGACGCAGACTGCAATGATGTGGATGAGCCCTACGATGCGGGGCAAATTCAACAGGTGCCGTCCAACGAGTTCAATTTGATCTATCCGGGAATTGGTCCTTTCTGGAGCGCGGATGACGATGACGAATTCGATGTCATGTACAACATGACGGATGAGTTCGCGGACCTCGCGGGTGGCGGCGTCATCAGACAGTTGTTGAATCGACCTTTTGATTCCTCTGAGCAAGGATTGTTTGATCCGAGGACCGATTTCTGGACCGGTAGCATGTGCGTGGATATTTCGACCGCGGAGTCCTATAGCTTCGGTCGTGATTTCAACCTGTTACTGAGCACAAATCCAGAAGCGCAAGATAAGTGCGTTAACGAAACAGATTGGGTAGGTATCGAGAAGATTGCCAATCTCCACGGAATTGATTTTGATCTCACAACCAACGAAGATCCCGAAGCCTCCGTGTGTGACGTCACTGGTGTGGAAGCAAGCCAATGCGAACTGAGCCTGAGTTGGCATACCGATGACTACTTTCCGAATGCCATTCCCATGTTCTCATCGGCGACAAGCAACCAAGAACTGCGACCCATAGATGAGCTTTGCATTGAGAATTCAGGTACGGATTTCGGATATGTTGTCATTGACCGTGCTTGCACGATTCTCGATGAGAACATTGCTTCAGCAGGTGAACCTTTCCGTTTTCATCTGGTGGTCAAGAACTCCACTGTCCCCGGGTTTCAGCCAGAGCAGGACGCTGTAATCGCGTCATCCAGAACATTGACGGTGTATGGCGGGTCGGACGAAAGCTCTGTCGAAGATCCGATAGACCCCGTGCTGGCCACTTTGCCGCCACCTGATCCGGAAAGCAGTGCGGTTGGCGCGACTCGTGGGACGTTCAGAGTGAGTGAAAGCGGAAGCGCAACCTACTCGATTGGCCTGCTGACAGCGCCTGGTTCAGGCGGCGTAGCACCGGAGATCAGCCTGAATTACAGCTCTGATGGGGGTATTGGCCCTCTGGGCAGGGGTTGGCAGATTGGCGGTCAGTCAGTCATTACGCGGTGCGGCCAGACTATCGAGTCGGGAGATGGAGAAACTCGTGGTGTAGAACTCAACCAGCATGACCGGTTTTGCCTTGATGGGCAGCGACTAATGTTGCAGGACGGCGAATACGGTGCGGACGGCAGTGAGTATCGACTCGAGATCGATTCATTTGCAAGGATCGTAGCCTACGGAGGATCAGTGGAGATTGGTCCGCAATACTTTGTGGTTGAGAAAAAGGACGGATCAGTAAGCATATTTGGATCAAACGACGAGGCCAATGAATCATCGCACGCAATTACGGTGCCCCAGGGATCAACGGTTTTTGCGTGGCCCATTATCAGGTTTGAAGACAGCGCTTCGAACTACATTCTGTATGACTACTATCAACCATCTCAATCGGAATCCATCGAATGGTATATCGATTCGATCCATTACACTGGCAACGCACGAGAAGGTCTGGAACCCTACGCTGACATCTACTTTAACTATGATCCCAGAGATGAGGACAAGAAAACCACGAGATACCTCGCAGGCCACAAACTCACTCTTTCCCAAAAGCTGACGTCTGTTGAGTCAAAATGCCCAGGCTGTGCCTATGCTGACCCAGAAGCGGGACCAAACCAAGGACCGAGTAACGATTGGCTTCGTTACTACAGGCTTAACTATGCAACTGATCAGGTCGGACAGTACGTTCTGACCTCGCTGCAGGAATGTTGGGACCATGTTGATGGAAATTGCTTTGATCCAACAGTCTTTGACTGGAGTGATGCGGCATTTGAGGTCGATGTACCGTCGGCGAATGACAATGACAGCGTGAATGTTCCTGACTTTCTTGGTGGGCGGGTTGTCGATATCAACGGTGACAATATCGGGGATTATGTTTACCTGAGGAAGCTAAACAGCAGTAGTGCTCGATTCGAATACGCGCTTGGAAACGTGAATGCACAAGGAGATATCGCGTTTTCTTCAATGGGTCAAGGTCCAGTTCTGTCTTACGGCGCAGGTATCGATCGGCCTCCCCCTTGGGCGGTGCTCGATTACAACGGAGACGGCGTACCCGAAATCTTCTACATCGTAGATGGATTTCTTCGTTCATTGCGGTGGCACAACGAAAGCTTGGCTCTCGGCCTAACGGAATTACAAACTGGTCTACCTGAAGGCGCCAAGAATCCGGGCGATCTCTTCGCGGCTGACTGGAATGGTGATGGACGAACAGATCTGGTAATGGGCAAAAAACACGCTGACTCCGGACCAATCAGTGGGAATTTCGAGTCAATTTATGTGTTGAAAAACACCAGCGGTCCGAATCAGCCCAGTTTCTCCGAAGCGAGCAATTATCCCTACCGTATTGATGTAGGACAATTCTATTACGCAAGTCCGGGTGATGTGCCTTTTGCCTGTTTAGAGGTTGCGGCTTCTGATCCTTCTTGTCCGAACGGAAAGATTGTTCGAACAACCAACGTGTCGATTGTCGATGGACAGGCATTGGATTTCACCGGCAATGGCCGCGTAGACTTCATCGTTGAAGTGAGTGGGAGATATTGCGATCCTAATGAGGCATGTGCAGCCCCTCCAACTGACGGCGATTCGACCCCGTCTAATAATTTGAACGCAGGAGAAGGACTCTACTCGTTCTTCGCCATCATGACTATTGATGAAATTGAAGATCCAAATTGCCAAAGCGATTGTGGTCGCATGGTAGTTCAGAACTTTATTGGTCAGGGCGACGACACCTTGGCAGGGGAAGAGCCAATACTGTTTATTCGTGGCGCAGATTTTAACGGTGATGGATTGACAGATCTTCTGTATCAACGCAGAATTGATGAACAATTTACAGTGTGGCAGCAACGCCTCAATACAGGTGGTTTAACCTCAAACGCATCTTTGTTCACTGAGCAAAGAACGGTAGTCGGCTTGACAAATCACGTTCGGCGCGGACAAGCAAAAAGCCTAAGATTTGTTCCACTTCGGGGAGATGGCAGCCTGGATCTGGTTGCCATCGAATACTTCAACAATAGAATTATGCGGTTTGAATGGAGTTGGGAGGATCAGCGATGGGCCTCTGAATTCGAGACTATCGGAGGGGCACATGGAGCTAGTAAGGAACAACTCTATTTCCAGGACCTTAATGGAAATGGAGTTGTTGATATTGTTCGTCTATACAATCCAGATTTGGAGGATCCGGACTGGCAATTGGTTGTTGGACGAGGTCAGTCTCTCAACCCGAACCGCCCGACTGGGGATTTTGGGTACCAGGCCTGGCATCGTATATCTAAAATTACTGATGGTTTCGGTGCCTGGACGGAATTGGATTACAAATCCCTGGCGCAATCTTCCGTCTACCAACGCGGCTCGGGTGCCGGCAGTATGGATTTTGGCGAAGGGTCAGCCGTTTACGACATTACCCCGTCGGCTTATGTAGTGTCGTCTGCGACAAGTCTGGCGCCACAGGTTCATATGAGTTCAGGCCTGATTGCCAGCACTTACATCCCAGATGGTGAAACAAGAGTCGATTACTTTTATCGAGGTGCTCGAATTCAGGGTGGCGGTAGAGGCTATTTGGGTTTTGAAGAGATTGCCAGTTACGACCCACAGGCCGGGATGTTGACTCGAACCCGCTACCTTCAGGAGTTCCCACTCATTGGCCGACCCGAAGTTACTGGAAGTTGGCATGTTTCTGGGGTTCCTTTCGGACAATCACCTTCCTCTAGTCTTCAACGGTGGATCAATCCCACCTGCCTGGCATCTGTTACCTCGCAGCTGGGGGTGCTTTTGGGTTGTAGCGAGAATTTCTGGGACTCTGCCCACACCACAAGCAGTGAGAATGCGCTCCACGTTTTTCTGGGGAGCAGTCAGGAGTGGAACTATGTGCCAGATTCCACTGACGGAGTCGTTACTGGTTCGACATTTACACATAGAGTAGATACGCTCAATCAAACAGAGCATGTCTCCGGAAACGTTGAATTCTCTTCGGTTGAGACCTACACATCGCTGACAAGTACAGATATAGCAGATCGCTATGCCGCCCAGTCTGTAGACAATTACTACGATGACACAACAGACCCTGGAAAATGGCACCTAGGCCGGTTGTATTGCTCGATCGTGACCAGTCAACGAAAAGACGAAGATGTGGAGCAACGAGCATCCACATTCGGTTATGACTCAGAAACCGGCATTCTTGATCGTGAGACGGTTAACGCGAAAGGCGCTGACAGTTGTCAAGATGAAGAGGGAGATTTAACGACCATTTACGCGTTGAATGACTTCGGTCAGCGAACAGAAGCGGCAACAACTGACTTTACCCAGACACTTCTGGAAACACGGAGCACAAAATCGGTATATGACGATCTGGGTCGCTTCGTTGTTGCAGAAAAGGTGCTCACACCTGCAGGCTGGCGTGAGACCAGCAAGGTTCTCGCTAGAGACCGGTACGGAAATGTAACCGAAGCAATAAATGCGGAGGGTGTGCTATCAATACATGGCTTCGATCCGATGGGCCGCCCCTATGCCAGTGCTTCCGAGGACGGATCCTACAGTCAAGTGACCTATCAGGCCGGAGGCGATGCCCATTGCCCGGCAGGAACGGCATTTGTCAAAATTTCGGTCTCGGCAGGTGCGCCGGAAGCGCGCGTGTGCAAGGATGTCCTCGGCCGCGAGGTGCGTTCGGTGGTTCAGGGCTTCAGCGCAGGCCAGTGGGTCTATATGGACACCTACTACGACTACGCGTCGCGCCCGGTGGAGGTCACGGAGCCGTACGCGGATGTCGTTCAAAGCGCCGCCTATTGCAATAACACGGCTCTTGATGCCGATGCAACTTGCCTCACGGCTGCGACTGCCTACCGCACACGAACCGCCCATGACGAGATCGGCCGGCCCTTGGCCATTCGCTTGCCAGACGGCGGGCTGCAGACCTACGAGTATGACGGTTTGGTCACCCGCCAGGTCAACCCTCTGGGCCAGAAGACCGAGACCGAGCGCAATATCCTCGGCAACACGATCCGTCAGTCCCGGTGGCCGGATGGGCCAGCGGGGACGCGGGCAGACACGATATTCGAGTTTGATGCCCTGGGTCAGCTGCGGGCCACCGATGGCCCGCTGGATGATGATGACGAAACTAATTTGGATCGCATTGAGCTGCAATACAACGACCTTGGGCAGAAAGTGCAGGTCGATGACCCCGACAAGGGGCGCTGGAACTATCACCACAATGGATTTGGTGATCTGATCTGTCAGGTCGATGCGAAGAATAATGCGACCAAGTTCGACTACGATTCTCTCGGCCGCAAAAAATCTCGTGTGGACTCCACTGGTTTTACTGCGGGCAGCATGGAAGATTGCGAGGGCACTGTCACCAGTACAACGACCTGGGACTGGTCGGATGATCAGGACAACACCTTTGGCCAATTGATGTCCGAGGAGACAGACAACCTGGCGGATTTCAGTCTGGCTACAGTAGTCCCCCGATCAGGGATTGAGCGCGTTTTTACCTATGACGATTTCGGCCGGGTTGATAAGGTAACGACAACCATCACCGAAGGTACGACGTCGATCACCTACGCCCCATCCCAGACGCGATACGACCACTTCGGTCGCGTTTTCCAGCAGTTCGATGCGACGGGAGAGGATCGGGGCGAGCAGTTCGTGTACACATCCACCGGCTATCTCTCGACGGTTCGAGACGCACGCATCGCCCGCAACTATCGCCAGGTGCTGCAGATGGATGCGCGCGGCCAGGTTCTGCGAGCGAGTCTGGGAAATGGAACCGTCGTCAGCAATACCTATTTTCCGGCTACCGGTCGCCCGGACATTCAGTCCGAACAGGCGCGCAACAACGCCTACGCCGTTTTCTATCAGTACCACTGGGACATGCTGGGCAATCTGCGCAAGCGCGAGGACGTGGCCGCTGGTCTGCACACCGAATACTACGAGTATGACGCGGTGAATCGCCTGACCACCCATTGGTCCATCGACGACATCGGCAATCCAGCGTTGCCAAGTTTGGGTTCGCCCCGCAACTGGACTTTGCAGCAGCACCTGCGTTACGACGTGTCAGGGAACATTCTCTGCAAGTCAGACGTGTATGCCATTGGTGGAGACTGTACCGGTCAGGCTCACTACATCTACGACGGCAGTAACAATGCCGGGCCACACGCGGTAGCCAAAATCACACAGTCGGACGATGATCGGAAGTTCCACTACGACGATAACGGCAATCTGATCTACGACGTTGTCGATGGTCGTGCTGATCGAGAATTGGTCTATACGGCCTTTAACAAACTGAAGCAGGTGCGCCGTGCTCAGGCCACGAGCGACTTTCACTACGGCCCTGACCGCAGCCGCTATCTGCATCGCAAGCTTGATGGTGACACGATCTTGGAGCGGATCCACTACGTCGGCGGAGTGGAGTTCGTCTACGAAGGCAATGACCTTCCGGGGACGGGTCAAAATACCCAGTTCACCAGCGCCCGGCGGTCGATTGCTGGCGTGGCTTTAGAGACGCTGAGACGGCACTCCATCGACGAGCTCCGCTACCAGCACGTGGATCACCTAGGCTCGATTGTTGCCTTCTCGGATGCGTTTGGTGATGTCACCGAGCGAATGAGCTTCGATGCCTGGGGTGCCAGGCGTGAGCATAGTTCGGCCTCCGGCGTCTGGAATCAGTGGAGCGACTTTGACCCGCTTGGATGGGCTATTGACATGCTGGCGGTCACACCCCGCGGCTACACCGGCCACGAGCACCTTGACCGATTCGGCCTCATCCACATGAACGGCCGGATCTACGACCCGCGTCTGGCGAGATTTTTCCAGGCCGATCCGTTTATGGAGGATACCGGGACCTTGAACCGGTACACTTACGTGCACAATAACCCGCTGGCGTTTACCGATCCCAGTGGGTATATCAGTGTCGGGCAGGCATTCAGGTTGGTTGCATCGATCGCGGTGACCGCAGTAGCGCCCTATTTGGGCGGATCAATCTATGCAACGATGGCCGCCGGAGCGGCATCAGGAGCGCTAGCGACGGGGTCCGTCGAGGGCGCGTTGTGGGGTGCGTTCAGCGGGGCTGTGTTCTGGGGTATTGGCGACTATTTTCAGGGAGTTGCACACGCGAATGCAGGGACATCTGAGAGCCTGGTAATGAGTACCGGATTGACTTCGAGCCAATTCGCTGCCCAGACCGTTTCTCACGGCATTGCGGGAGGCGTGATTGCGGAAATGCAGGGTGGCAAGTTCGGTCACGGGTTTATTTCGGCTGGGATGAGCAAGGCAGTGACCCCGGGGATTACGGACAATTTCAAAAGTACGTTTGGACAGTTTGTTGCAATTTCCGTTTTGGGTGGTACGATTTCTCGGGCGACCGGCGGGAAGTTCGCAAATGGGGCGGTTACGGCTGCTATGGGGTATGCGTTTGCGAGCATGGGATCACGGAGCGCTGGACCAAGTGGCCCACAATCTGCATCCGATGCGACCGATGCAAGATTGTCTCAAGGGGTTTACGACCCTAATTTTGAGGGTGTGGATGGATTTACTGTTGTCGAAAGATTCTCTGATGAAACCGGGCTTTCTGCCGTGCTGTTTACAGATGGAACGGCTAATGTACTCGCTTTTGCGGGGACAACTCCAATCTCTTGGGCGAACTGGAGGGCGAATTTGGCACAGGCGTTTGGTTTCCGGAGTGCTCAATATGAAGGCGGTCTTGACATTGCAGCGAAGCTACACGCTGACCTAGGTGGGAACTTAAGATTTACTGGTCATTCTCTTGGCGGCGGACTTGCGTCAGCTGCAGCAATCATTACGGGTGGCTCTGCAACCACTTTCAATGCGGCTGGTGTGCATAGTAATACATTACGTGGCTTTTCTCGGTCCAACGGAACCATTCGTTCCTACTACAGCCGGTTTGATGTTCTTAGAATTGGAAATGCTTTGACTCCAGCAAGTGTGCCTGGTCAGCGAATTCCTCTGGGCAATGCCGGATTCCATGGTATGTCCGGTGTTTGCAACGCAATGGGGTGTTAGCTATGAATCAGATGATGCTTAAGACTATTGCTGGTGTGCTACTGTCTGCATTGGTTTCTGGATGTAATGCTAGAACTGACCCACCAATTGAGATGGACGAAAAAATGCAAAGAATGGAAGCCTCTGAGCAGCGCGCAAACGAACGTGCCAGCAATGAACTAGTTGCATTTATGTCGTTTGATTCGATGTTCCCTAACTCGAGTTTGCGTTCTCTAGCCAGTGCAGCAGGAAAAGGAAATGTTACCGAAGTTAGGTCTTTGGTGGAGCAAGGCGCGGAAGTTAATGCACAAGGAAATGGAGGTGCGACTGCCTTGTTCTGGGCGATGCGCGAAGGAAGTGTGAGTGGATTCAGAGCGCTTTTGGAACTTGGTGCTGATCCAAATATTGTTTTCGAGGACGGTGGGACCGTGATGCATTGGGCGGTCAGAAACAGAAATTCTGCCTATCTAGAACTTGCACTTGAGCATGGTGGGGATCCAAATCTAAAGGCGGGTCAGTTCGACAGAACTCCTATTTTTGAAGCGCTTGGCGAGCGCCGAGATAGACTTGATATGCTATTAAGTGCTGGCGCTGATGCCAATGCACAGTCTGATTTGGGAACACCAGCATTCGTTGCGGCGCGCCGTGGTTCTTTCGATGTTGTGTATAAACTGTTGGAACATGGTGCTGATTACCGAATGGAAAGCAGTGCTGGCCAGACATTGTTGGAAATTGCTCTGGAAAAAAAGCCGATGATGGATCCAAGGCATGAACTTTATCAGTGGCTGGAGCGAGTGATCGGCTGGCTGGAGTCGAGGGGCAGTTGAATCCCATGAATCTCAGATGCCAGTTATAGGCTGCCAATCTGGGACAGCCACAAAACGGATCGCTACTGAGCGCGCCTGGTACTGCCGGGCGTTCCTGTCATTTCTTCCTTAGCCGCGCTGCCCTTCCTGCTGCAGCACGGTATCGATCATCTCACTGATAAACCGTTGCTTTGGCTTCGGTAGCCGGCTGAGTTCTTCGAGCTGCTGTTGCAATCTGGGCTTGGGTCCGCGCTTGGCCGGGCCCGGCTCGGCGCCGATCAGGTTTTCTACCGACACCCCCAGAATCCGCGACAGTTCCGGCAGGGCCGAGGCCGTCACGCGCCGGCGCCCCTTCTCGAACGAGTTGATGGTCTGCTGAGACACGCCCAGCAGCTTCCCCAGTTCAGTCTGGGTCAGCTCCTGGGCCTTGCGCAGATCGGCAATCCGCTGCCCGAGGGCCTCGAAAAATCCCTGATCGTTGTTGCTCATTGCGGCCAGACAGGTTGAAAGCTCGGTCATTACATTAACCCCGGTTTGCGGACTACCAGTTGCATTTACTCCGAAACGAAGTATACTCCGGAACGAGTTATTTTGTTGAAAAACCCCTTGACAGGGTTTTGGGAGAACCCCGCTTATGGCCCGCATTCCTGACGAACAGGTCACCCGCCTGAAAACCGAGGTATCGATCGTGCGCCTGGTCGAGGCCGCCGGCATTGAGGTGAAGAAGCACGGCGGCAATGACCTGGTCGGCCGGTGCCCCTTCCACGACGACCGCACGCCGTCCCTGGTTGTCTCGCCCGAGAAAAACCTCTGGCATTGTCTCGGAGCCTGCGGGATCGGCGGCTCGGTGATCGACTGGGTGATGCGCTTCCACAAGGTCAGCTTCCGGCATGCCTGCGAGTTGTTGCTGAAAGACCATCCGGCCCTGGCGGGAGGGGACGGGACGCCGCCGACGGCCTCGCATGTACGCCAGGCGGCGTCCCCTTTTACGCTGGAAGCCGGCGACCAGGCGTTGCTGGAGCAGGTCACCGACTTCTATCACCAGACCTTGCTCGAATCGCCCGAGGCACTGGCTTACCTGGAAAAACGCGGCATCGGAGACCCGGAACTGATCCGCCGCTTCCGGCTGGGTTATGCCAATCGGACGTTGGGGTATCGCTTGCCGCCGAAGGCGTTCAAGGCCGGGGCCGAAATCCGCGGGGCCTTGCAGAAGCTGGGCGTGCTGCGGAAGTCCGGCCATGAACACCTGACCGGTTCGCTGGTGGTACCGATCCTGGACGAGGGCGGCCAGGTGGTTCAACTCTACGGCCGCAAGCTCCGCGACAACCTGAGAAAGGGCACGGTCTATCACCTGTATCTGCCTGGCCCGCACCGGGGCGTGTTCAACCGGGCTGCCCTCGATGACCAGCCGGAAATCATCCTGTGCGAGTCGCTGATCGACGCGCTGACCTTCATCGCGGCCGGGTTCGACAACGTGACCACCAGCTACGGGATCAACGGCTTCACCGATGAGATCCTGGCCGCGCTGAAAGACGCCGGAGCCCAACGCATTCTGATCGCCTATGACGCGGATCAAGCGGGCAACCAGGCGGCCGAGAAGCTGGCCAAGCAACTGACCGGCGAAGGCCTGGACTGCTTCCGGCTGAGCTTCCCGAAAGGCATGGATGCCAACGAGTATGCGGTGAAGGTGAAACCACCGTTGAAGTCTCTCGGTCTGGTCATCAGAAAAGCCGAATGGCTTGGGAGGGGCGAGCGCCCGGACCTGGACACGGCCGCGCCGGCGATGCCAGCCGACGAATCAGAACCGGAAACCCCGCCTGAAACCCCGGCATCGACCCCGGAACCTGAGCCCGCCGAATCTTCTTCCTTAGCCGCTGATCCGGTCGAGCTGGCCCCAAAGCCTGAACCCAAACCTGCCCCCGAACCCGACCCAGTGAGCGCGAACGAAGCACTAGCCGAGTTGCCGGCTTCAGCCATCCCCGAGCCACCCGCGACCGACATCGAGGCCGAAGTGACCGAGCGCGATGTGGTGATGCGGTTCGGCGACCGCCGCTGGCGTATCCGGGGCTTATCACGGAACACCAGCTTCGACGTGCTCAAAGTCAATCTCCTGGTCAGTCGCGGCGAAGCGTTGCATGTGGACTCGTTCGATCTCTACAGCGCCAAGCACCGGCAAGCGTTCGCCCGCCTGGCTGCGGCCGAGCTCGAGCTTGAAGACTCGGTGCTCCAGCGTGAGCTTGGAAAAGTGCTGCTCAAGTGTGAAGAACTCCAGGAACGCCAGATCGAAGACGCCATGAAACCCAAACTCCCGGCCGAGGTGGACATGCCCGAAGTCGACCGGGACGCGGCCTTGTCACTGCTGCGCGAGCCGAAGCTGGTCGACTGCATCCTGGAAGCCTTCGAGGCCGCCGGCCTGGTTGGTGAGCCGGTCAATGCCCTGGTCGGTTATCTGGCGGCTGTCTCTCGGAAGCTCGCTCAACCGCTGGCGATCATCATCCAGTCGACCAGTGCCGCCGGCAAGTCGGCGCTGATGGACGCCGTTCTCGATCTCGTGCCGGAAGAAGACCGCATCCACTACTCGGCCATGACCGGCCAAAGCTTGTTCTACTTGGGCGAGCATGACCTCAAGCATAAAATCCTGGGCATTGCCGAGGAAGAAGGCGTGCGCCAGGCCAGCTACGCGCTGAAGTTGTTGCAGTCGCAGGGGGAACTGACCATCGCCAGCACGGGTAAAGACCCGCAGACCGGCAAACTGGTGACGGAGGAATACCGGGTCGAAGGCCCGGTGATGTTGTTGTTGACCACCACGGCGATCGACATCGACGAAGAACTGTTGAACCGCTGCCTGGTGTTGACCGTGGACGAGTCCAGAGACCAGACCCGGCGCATCCAGGCCCGGCAGCGACAGGCGCGGACCTTGCAGGGGTTGCTGGCTGGCGAACAGTCCAAGACCATCCGCACCCTGCACCGGAATGCCCAGCGCCTTCTAAAGCCGCTGGCCGTGGTCAACCCCTATGCCGAGCGCTTGACGTTCCTGGACGAGCGGACCCGGACCCGCCGCGACCACCAGAAGTACCTGACCCTGATCGACGCCATTGCGCTTCTTCATCAACACCAGCGACCGATCAAGACGGCCGAGCAGGTTGGTGAGCGGATCG
>Ga0076930_100429_pt1 | contig 42622 bp, 44 predicted proteins | sample HotLakConsoUCCRE_FD_71149 | JGI IMG/M metagenome (GOLD analysis project Ga0076930, IMG submission 71149) | Hypersaline microbial mat communities from Hot Lake, Washington, USA - Hot Lake Consortium UCC-RE (version 3) (version 3) ...
CCAGTCGCAGGTTGTCGCGAATCGCGTCCGAACGGCCACTATCGAGCGCGAAGGCGCGTTCGAACACCCGCCGTGCCTCGCCGTATTCCGCGCGTTCCATCAGCGCCACGCCCAGGTTGTTCCACGCCGGGACGAAGGTTTCGTCGAGGTCGAGCGCCTGGCGGAATTGCGTCTCGGCCTGGCCCACGCGCCCGAGCGCCAGATTGGCCGATCCGATCGAGGTGACGACATCCGCGGTCAGCCCGCTGCTGGCCGCCGCGCGGTAGTAGGCGCGCAGCGCCAGCTCGTGCTGGCCCGCATCCATCAGGCGGTCGCCCACCAGGATCTGGTCGACCTCATCCTCTAGCACCACGGTTCCGGGTGGCGCCGCGACCTCCAGGTCGCGGAGGATCGGATCGAGCCGGTCGTCGTTCGATGACCCGATGCAGGCCGTCAGGCCTGCTGTGGACACCAGGATGATGAGCCCCCTCATCATGCCCTCCCTCTGGTTTTGCGCGGGTCTTGCCTGCCCTTGTGGCTTACATCCCCTGCAGGTTCTGCGCGATACCGTAGATCGACGGACCGATCAGGATGATCAGCAGCGGCGGCAGACAGAAGATCATCGTCCCGAGCGTCAGTTTCGTGGGCAGCTTGTTGGCCTTCTCCTCGGCCCGCATCACGCGCTTGTCGCGCATTTCCGAGGCATAGACCCTCAGCGCCTCGGCCACCGAGGTGCCGAAGGTGGCGGACTGGATCAAGGTCGTCACGAAGCTGTTCACATCCTGGACTCCGACACGTTCGCCCATGTCGCGCAAGACACGCGACTTGTCCTTGCCCGCCTTCATCTCGTAGGCGACGATCTCGAACTCCTCGGACAGCGCCGGATAGCCGGTGCGGATCTCCTTGGCGACGCGGATGATGGCCTGATCCAGCGACTGGCCGGCCTCGACGCAGACCAGCATCAGGTCGAGCGCGTCGGGAAAGCCGCTGGTGATCTCGTCGGTGCGGTTCTGCACCCGCCGCTGCACCCAGTATTTCGGCGCATAGTAGCCGACACAGCCGGGGATCAGCACGGTCAGGATCGAGTTCTGCGCCGATCCGCCGCCGCCCGACAGGATCACCGCCAGCGTCCCCAGCAGCAGCCCGCCGATGCCAAGCGCGAATTGCGCAAAGTGAAACGTCTGCACCGCGCTCTTGGACCGGTAGCCGGCGCGCACCAGCGTCAGCCGGGCGGCGCTGAATTCGGCCTGGTCCTGCGGCTCGAGGTACTGGGAAAACCGGTCGAGCCGCCCGTCCTTGCCGCCCCGGCGCAGGGTTGCGGCAGCGGCGCCGGTGCTGTCGGTGCCAAGCCGCATCTCCTTGATCCGGTCCAGCGGGTCCTTCTTCTTGAACAGCATCGCCGGCAGCGCGAGCAGAACCAGCAGCAGGCCAAGCCCGCCCGCCGCGATCAGCGGCCCCAGTTCCCCCAGCTGCGCCACGAGGAATTCGTTGGCCTGGTCGAAGAGCGTGGTCAGAAATTGCACGGCGGTATTCCTTCGGGTCAGACCTTGATGTTCACGAGCATCTTCATGAAGATCATGTTGAGAAACAGCATCACGCCCACGACGGCACAGGCCGGGATGAACACGGGCGACAGCATCACCTCGTCATAGTAGTCGGGCTGCATCACGTTGATGCCGACCAGCGCCAGGAGCGGGAACACCGACAGGAAGGTGCCCGACCATTTCGCCTCGCCGGTGATCGCCTTGACCTTGCGAAACAGCTTGAACCGCGCGCGGATCACCTCGGACAGGCCCTGCAGGATCTCGGCCAGGTTGCCGCCCGAGGTCTGTTGGATGCCGACGGCGACCGCCAGAAAGCGCAGATCCTGGCTGTCGAGGCGTTCGGCCATGGCCCGGATCGATTCCGACACATCGCGGCCATACGCGGCCTCGTCGGCGATCACGCCCAGCTCGGAGGCGAGCGGATCGGCGATTTCCTTGGACACGGTGTTGATCGCCGAGACGAACGGGTGGCCCACCCGCAGCGAGCGCACCATCAGCTCGATCGCATCGGGCAGCTGTTCGTCGATCATCGCCAGCCGTTTCTTGGCCTTGGAATTGACCCAGTAGACGACACCGCCCACGCCCATGCCGACCGACACCAGAATCCGGATCGGCAGCGCCGCACCGGTCAGGATGGTCATGCCGAGGAAGGCCGCGACGCCCAAGCCCACCATCACCATGATCAGCTGCGGCGGGGTGAAGGCGATGTTGGCCTTCTGCGCCTTGTCCGCGATCAGCGTGTAGAGCGGCAGCCGCACCGATCCCTTGTGCTGATCCATCTCCTTGCGCAGCTTGGCCAGCACATCCTCGCGCGAGGTGCCCTTTTCCAGCATCGACAGGCGGCGGTTCACCCGCGCGTTCAGGCTGATGGATTTGCCGAAGATCGCCAGGTACACGCCCTCGACCAGCATCACGACGCCGACGAAGATCCCGATATAGATAAGCGGCTCGATGGACAGCTGCATGGGGCTTACTCCGCCGCGATGGGCTCATAGATGGAAGCGGGCAGGTCGTAGCCCCACTGGCGAAAGCGTTCTGCGAAATGCGAGCGCACACCGCAGGCGGTGAAATGACCGATGATCGTGCCGTCCGGCTTGAGGCCGGTGCGCTGGAAGCGAAACACCTCCTGCATCGAGATCACCTCGCCCTCCATGCCGGTCAGTTCGGTGATCGACACCATCCGGCGGGAGCCGTCCTGCAGGCGCGAGGCCTGCACGATCAGGTTGACGGCGCTCGCCACCTGCGCGCGCACGGCCTTCAGCGGCATCTCGATGCCGGCCATGGCGACCATGTTCTCGAGGCGCGAGATCGCGTCGCGGGCGTTGTTGGCGTGGATCGTGGTCATCGACCCGTCGTGGCCGGTGTTCATCGCCTGCAGCATGTCGATGACCTCTTCGCCGCGGGTCTCGCCCACGATGATCCGGTCGGGCCGCATCCTCAGCGCGTTCCTGAGACAGTCGCGCTGGGTCACCGCGCCCTTGCCCTCGACGTTGGGCGGGCGGCTTTCCATCCGGCCCACATGCACCTGCTGCAGCTGCAGTTCCGCCGTATCTTCGATCGTCAGGATGCGTTCCTTGTCGTCGATGAACGAAGACAGGGCGTTGAGCGTGGTGGTCTTGCCCGAACCCGTACCGCCCGAGACGATGACGTTGAGGCGCGTGGCGACCGCGGCCTGCAGGTAGGCCGCCATCTCTTCGGAAAACGCGCCGAAGCGCACCAGGTCGTCGATCCCCAGCTTTTCCTTCTTGAACTTGCGGATCGACACCAGCGACCCGTCGACGGCCACCGGCGGCACCATCGCGTTGAAGCGCGAGCCATCCTTGAGGCGGGCGTCGACATAGGGGTTCGATTCGTCGACGCGGCGGCCGACAGCCGACACGATCTTGTCGATGATGCGCAGCAGGTGGCGTTCGTCCTTGAAGCGCACGTCGGTCAGGCTGAGCTTGCCGGCGCGTTCCACGAACACGCGGTTCGGACCGTTCACCAGGATGTCGTTGACGTCGGGGTCCTTCAGCAGCGGCTCCAGCGGGCCGAGGCCCGTCACCTCGTCGAACAGCTCCACGTTGAGGGTCTGGCGATCCTCGCGGTTGAGCACCATGCCCAGCTCGTTCAGCTGCTCCGACACGATCGACGTGATCTCGGCCCGAAGCTCGTGCTCCTTGGCGCTTTCCAGTGCCGAGAGGTTGAGGTTGTCGAGCAGGCGGGAGTGCATCTCCGTCTTGATCTCGTCCAGACGCTGGCGGCGCTTCACGTCCTTGTCGCCATCCGCGGTCTGGGCGGGCGTCTTGGGCGGCGCGACCTCGGGGCCGGGCTTGCGCATCACCCTGGCCAGCGCACGCTGTTGGGCGGCGGCATCGACCTCGGAGACGGGCGCGGGGTGCCCGGCGCCCTCGGCGGTCGATGAGGGGCGGGCAGGTTTCTTGTATTTGGCGAACATCTGGCTGCGTCCCTTGGGTTACTTCTTGGCGACGGCATCGCCGAGCATGGCCTTGTGCAGGCCGTCGGCCAGCTTGGCGATCTCGCGGCGCAGGGCGTTCTTGCGGGCGGTCTGGGCCAGCGGCTCGCCATGGTCACCGGCCTGCGACACCTGCTTGCCGCCGTCGGGCAGCAGGGTCGAGATCTTCACGCCAAGGCTTTCGGCCAGCTTCTTCACCCGGCCCTTGCCGTTCAGATCGGTGATCCCCGGCGCGCGATTGAGCACGAAGTTGAGCTTTTCGATCGGCAGGTTCTCGGCACGCAGCGCCTTGATGAAGCGCATGGCGTTCTGTGCCGAGCGCATGTCGAGCTCCATCGTGGCGAAATACACATCCGCCCGGTTCAGCACCGTCTCGGTCCACATCACCAGCGTGTGCGGCATGTCGATGATGACGATGTCGAAACACTGGGTGGCGAGGTTCAGCAGCGCCTGCACGTCTTCGGGGCCGATCATGTCGATCGGCAGCAATTCCGGCGGAGCGGGAAAGATCGACATCTTGCCCTCGTAGCCCAGAAGCGCCTGCTTGAAGGCCTCCACGTCCATGGTCTGCGCGTCTTGCAGAAGCTCGATCACCATGTCGCGGCGCGGCAGGTCGAGATAGGTCGAGATCGTGCCCGCCTGCAGATCAAGATCCATCAGGCACACCGATGGCGCCTTCTGCCGGTCGATGCTCGCCAGCTCCCACGCCAGGTTGACCGCGAGCGTCGATGCGCCGGTGCCGCCGGCAAGACCCTGCACCGCGAAGACGGCGGCCTGGCCATCCATCCGCGGGGCGATGTCCGCGGGCCGCGCGGCGTTCTTCGCGTCGGACGCGGGCTCCGGCTCGGGATCGGGCTGGGCGGCGGGCTTGATCCGCGCGGTCTGCACCTGTTCGGGCTTGGCGTTGCGCATGCGCCCGATTGCATCCTCCAGCGCGCCTTCGGCCAGCGGGTAGGGCACGAAATCGCCCGCGCCGAGGCGCAGCAGTTCATGCAGCGTCGCCGGGCTCAGGTCATGGGCCACGATCACGGTGTGGATGTTGTGGGCGCGACAGGCGAGAATCAGCTCGCCGATCTGGCCCAGATCCGCGGCGTCATCGGCGGTGACGGCCAGGGCGTAGAATTCGAGGTCGGCGGCATCGGGCTGGTCGAGAAAGGCGCGCGCTTCGTCGAAGGTCAGGTCGCCCCAGGCCTCGCCGAGAACCGATTCCATATCCTCGATCAACAGATCGAACTGGTGAACGTTCCGAGACACGGTGCACGCGAGAATCGGCGCCGGGTCTGATCGCAGTGCAAGTCCGCTACTCATTCCTCAAGTCCTATGCTGCCCGGATTTCCCGGGTCGTCGTTCTGCTCGGGCGCGTCGCGCACCTAAGACACACAAGCGCCCCGGCCGGAGCCGGTCGCCGGGCCCTTCTCCCCGACTTTCACGGGCAAAAGCGGCAACAATAGGACCGAAAATGGGGCATTCGTTTGCAGCTGCGGGCCTTGCGCGGACCGGTGGGCAACGCGCCCGCCGGTCCGCGCAAGCTCACTCGCCGCCGTCGCCTTCGGTCCCGCCGCTGGCGTAGGATCGGTAGACGATCTGGGCGTAGCGCCCGTCCAGAACCATCGGATGGTTGGCGACGAAGCCGCTGACCTCGGTCACGGTGCGGCGGTTGCGCCGCTCTTCCGAGCTGGTGGCGACGATCGGCTGCGTTTCGCCAAGGGAAACAAGCGCGTCCAGACGCGACCGCTCGACGCCGAGGCCGACGAGGTAATTCACCGCCGCGCGCGCCCGGCGCAGGCCGAGGCGGTGGTTGTAGGCGGCGCTGCCCACCAGGTCGGTGTGGCCATAAACCGAGAATCGCACCTCGGGGAAATGCCGGATGAAGGCCGCCTGCTGCTGCAGGACCGTCCGCGCCTCGGCATCCAGCGTCGCCGAATTGAAGGCGAAGTTGATCGTGGTCGGCACCTCTTGCGCAAAGCGCTGGGCCAGCACCTCGCCGTATTGCAGGCGGCCGGTGTGATAGAGGGCGTTGTTCATCGTCGGGTTGCCGAACCCGCCCTCGTCGATCCGCGCGCCAAGCTCGCGGTTGCCCGGTTCGCAGGCGGCAAGCGCAAGGCCTGCGACCAGCAGCAGCGCGACGGGCCGGGGGATGGTCGGGGTCTGGGTCATGATCCGCATCGTCTCAATCCATCACATAGCCGTAGGAACCGGTGAAATTCTGGCGTGCGACATCGCCTGCCGCGGTGCCGGCAGGCGGGGCGCCGGCTGTCCGGCCCTCCCAGAACAGCTCCCGCCCGGAGGGGACGGTGACCCGGTCGGTCGGCAGGGCCAGCGCCTCGCCGCGAACCGGCTGCACCAGATGTGCGGTGACGATGACGACCAGTTCCGACTGCTCGCGCTGGTAGCTGGCGGAACGGAACAGCACGCCGAGGATCGGCAGGTCGCCCAGCCACGGCACCCGGCCGATCGAGTCGCGGAAGTCGTCCTGCAGCAGGCCCGCGATGGCGAAGCTCTCGCCGTCGCGCAGTTCGACCGTGGTCGAGGCCGCGCGGGTCCGAAGGCCCGGCACACCGAAATCATTGCCCGGAATGTCGGCGTCGATCGAGCTGACGGTCGTTTCCAGTACCAGGTTGATGATGTCCGCGTCCACGACGGTGGGCGTGAACTCCAGCCCGATGCCGAAATCCTGGAACTGGACCGAGACGCCATCGTCGTCGCGGACCGGCACGGGGAACTGCCCGCCGGCCAGAAACTCCGCCGTCTGTCCCGAAAGGGCGGTCAGGTTGGGTTCTGCCAGCGTCCGCACCAGCCCCTCGGTCTCGAGCGCTTCGAGCATGACGTTGAGGCGGACGTTCCCGCCAAGACTCGCGGTAAGGTTCAGCACGCCGCCCCCGTCCGCGGTCGACGAACCGGCGAACGTGGAGCCCGCGGTGGAATCGGTCAGGCCAAGCTCGACGCCCAGTTCCTGCCGGATGGTCCGGCTCATCTCCGCGAATCGGACCTGCAGCATCACCTGCTGGCTGCCGCCGACGACCATCAGGTTCGACACCCGCCCCGGCGTGTAGCGTTCGGCCAGTTCCATCGCGCGTTCCACGATCCGGCCCGAGCTGACCGTGCCCGACAGCACGATGCCGTCATTGGCGGTGCGCACCTCGATCGGCTCGTTGCGCAAGATCTCCCGCAGGCGTTCGCGCAGTTCGGCCACGTCGGGCACGACCTGCACCTCGATGTTGGCGATCAGCGTGCCGTCGGGCCCCAGGAGCGTCATCGTGGTGCGCCCCGGCGCGCGGCCCAGTACATAGATCGAGCGTTCCGACAGGGTCGCGATATCGGCGATGGCCGGGTTTGCCACGCTGATCTCGGCGAACAGCAGGTCGCTTTCGACCACGACCGCGCGGTTCATCGGCACAGACAGCGTGGCCGAGGTCTGCCCTTCGACCACCCGCAAAGCCTGTGCTGCGGCGTCGACCGCCGGGAAAAACGCAAGCGCGCCGCCGATCAGGCAGGCGCGCAGGAAACCCATCATGCTCATGGTGATCCCGCCTCTATGATCCGTGTTGATCCGGTGTCTGGCGCACCAGCTTTGACGGCACCTTGCCTCAAAAAAGGTTTTCACGCAAGAATCAGGATATTGCAGTCCAACGTTGATGTGCCATTTGCACAACGGCTGCAGGTGAAACGAAAACGGCCCGGCAGCGTGGCGCTGTCGGGCCGCAGATTCTTCCACAGCGTCGCGGTCAGTTGGTGCAGGGCACCTGCATCTCGACCACGTCCGCGCCGCGGCGGTGGCGCACGGTGCAGATGCGGGGGCCTTCGACCGCTTCGGCGATGACCGCGCGTTCGCCCAGCAATTCGTCGCGCGACACTTCCACGGTTTCGCTGGCCGAGGTGTCGTTGAGGCCCACCAGCGCCAGAGTCAGCCGCCCCGAGGCCTGCGCCTGCGTCAGCGCGGCGATGTCGGTGGGGCGCGCGGCGAAGGTGATGGTGCGCGCGATCATCGGGTTGTTGCGGTCGGTGTCGGCCAGCTGGTCAAGGGCCACGATCTGCAGGTTCGACCGGATCAGGCGGGTCAGGCTTTCGCCCTCGCGCCCCGTGCCGGTCCAGTAGACGTCGACCCGGTCCCCCGGGCGCAGGAAGCCCGACACGCCGGTCACCACGTCGATCTGCAGCGTGAAGGCCTGTGTACCCGCCTCCAGCCGCGAGGCGACGCCGGCATCCTCGCCGGGGGCGGTGACCTTGAGCGCCAGCAGCGGCTCGTGCTGTTCCATGGCGCGCAGGACGGTGCGCCGCTCCTCCTCGCCATTGGGAAAGATGTCTTCCATGCTGGTGAAGGCGCCGAAGGGCACGAATTCGGTCGGCCAGCGGATACCTTGCACATCATTCGGCGCAAGCCGCTCGCCGTAGCGCAGCGCGCGGCTCACGACGAACACCTCGGTGGTGGGGAGGATCGCGTCGCGTTGCTGGGCGAGGACTGCCTGGTACTGACTGAACCGATCCATGGCGGTCTTCACGGCGAAACCGGCCAGGCCGATGCCGACCAGAAGCACCAATCCGAAAATCAGACGCATGACATTGTTCCTACTCTCTCGATTGCCTGTAGACCTGCTCGGGCATTCCTGCCCTTGCAATCGGGCATTATTGTGGTGCGAGCTTGCACCTTCTGGGGCGACGCGGTGGCATTGCCCAATGAATAAAGCCGCGCCCAGGGGCGCGGCTTTCTTGTCGAAGAGCCATCAGGCTTGGAGGATCACTCTGCCTCGGTGCCGAGGTCGGTTTCCAGACCGCCGTCGTCTACGAAGCGGTCCTGCAGGTCCAGTTCGGTCATGCCTTCGGCGAGGTTGCCCGACAGATCGTTGATGCCGCCGGAGACGACAGCCATCACGGCCAGGCCCAGGCCCACGAGGGCAGCGGTCAGGACGACCCAATCGACGGTCACGGCGCCGGATTCGGATTTTGCGAAGTTCTTGATCAGGTTGGTCATGTGAAGTGCTCCAGGTTTAGGTTCAGGTTTCCATTACTGCCCAGGTTGCCTCTGCCCCGTGGGATGAGTGTGTTTTGCAGTCCAATCAGGGCGGGAATGGGGCCTGTTAAGGAAATTACCGCGATTTCTCTCGGGTTCTTTAAGGGCAGATCGCCCGGCGAATCCGTGCTATAAGCTCCCCGACGCAGCGCCCAGGCCAATAAAACAAGGGCGCGCGAGGCAGAAACGAGCAGGCAGTCCGATGATGCGACGATCCGGGGCGCGGCTGGGCGCGGTTTTTCTTTGCGTGGCGATTCCGCTGGGCGCGGTGGCGCAGGAGGCGGCGGCGCCCGCGCCGGGCGCCTCCATCCGCCGTGTCGTGGCCCCGTCGCAGGGCCAGACCGGGCCTCGCATCACCATCCAGATCACCGCCGAGGAACATGCCCGCAACAGCAGCCCGCCCGAACCGAGGCTGCCCCGCTCCCCGACCCTGCCGCAGGTCGCGCCCCCCGAGGGCGAGGGGTCGGAGCGGGCGGCGTGGTTCTGGAATGCGATCTCGCCCTCGCTGCCCGCCGATCCCGGGCGGCTCTGGGCGGCGCAAGATCTGCTGGCCGCCGCCCCCGAAACATCGAGCCTGAACGTGCCGCGCCTGACCACGCTGCACCGGATCATCGAAACCCACGGGCCGGACATCCTGATGGCCAGCATCGACACCGGCGTCTCGCCCGCGCTGGTGCTGGCGGTGATGGCGGTGGAATCCTCGGGCCGGGCCGAGGCGGTCAGCCACGCCGGCGCGCAAGGGCTGATGCAGCTGATCCCGGCCACGGCCACGCGGTTCGGCGTGATCGACCCGTTCGACACGCGCCAGAACATCGCCGGCGGCGTCGCCTACCTCGACTGGCTGCTGAACGAGTTCGACGGCGACCCGGTGCTGGCGCTGGCGGGCTACAACGCGGGCGAGGGCGCCGTGCGCCGCAACGGCGGCGTGCCGCCCTTCGCCGAGACCCGCGACTATGTGCCCAAGGTGCTGGCGGCCTGGATGATGGCGCGCACCCTGTGCCGCACGCCGCCCGACCTGATCTCGGACGGCTGCGTGTTCCAGACCATCGCGGTGAACTGATCCGGCGGCGTCGGGCGGGTCACTTGCCGTCCCTTGTCGCCCTCGATCTCGCTCAGGGCCGCGCCTCCTCGGGCGGCAGGGGGCGGGTCACGCCCGAATCCGAGATGGCGACGAAGGTGAAATCGCCCTCGGTCACCAACATGCGCTCGCCGGTGCGCTGGCGGCGCACCCAGGCCTCGATATGCATGGTGATCGAGGTGCGGCCGGTGCGGGTGATCTCGGAGAAGACCGAGAACAGATCGCCCACCAGCACCGGCGCGTGAAACCTCAGCGCCTCGATGGCCACCGTGGCGCAGCGGCCGCGGGCGCGGTCCATCGCGGTGGTGCCAGCCGCGATGTCCATCTGGCTGACGACCCAGCCGCCGAAGACGTCGCCGCCCGAATTGGTGTCGGCGGGCATCGGCACGGTCTGCAGCGTCAGCGTGCCCTGCGGCGCGCGCTCAGACAAGCGTGGCCTCGGTGGCGGCGCGCAACTGGTCCTCGGTGACGCCGTCGGCAAGTTCCACGAGCTTCAGTCCGCCCTTGACCACCTCCAGCACGCCCATGTTGGTGATGATCAGGTCGACCACCCCGGTCCCGGTCAGTGGCAGGGTGCAGGATTTCAGCACCTTCGATTCGCCATGCTTGTTGGCGTGGTCCATCACCACCACCACCCGGCCCACGCCCGCGACCAGATCCATGGCGCCGCCCATGCCCTTGATCAGCTTGCCCGGGATCATCCAGTTGGCAAGGTCTCCGGTTTCCGACACTTCCATCGCGCCCAGGATCGCCATCGCGATCTTGCCGCCGCGGATCATGCCGAAACTGGTGGCGCTGTCGAAATAGGCGGTGTGGGGCAGTTCGGTGATCGTCTGCTTGCCGGCGTTGATCAGGTCGGGATCTTCCTCGCCCTCGTAGGGGAAGGGGCCCATGCCCAGCATGCCGTTCTCCGATTGCAGCGTCACGGTGATGCCGTCGGGGATGTAGTTCGACACCAGCGTCGGGATGCCGATGCCGAGGTTCACATACATCCCGTCGCGAAGCTCCTGCGCGGCGCGTGCGGCCATCTGATTGCGATCCCACATGGGCGTCACTCCTTGTTCTCAGGTGTCGGGGCTGCCGGTGGCGGCGTCGGGCCAAGGGCTAGCGCAAAGGCGCGGAAAAGCGAAGCGCCAAACGCCGCGTTCATGTGCCGGTGATCGTCGAGCATGCGGCCATGCTGGCGGAAATCCATCGCGCCGCGGGCGAACTCGGGCCTGGTCAGGAAGGGCGCGGCCATCGTCTCGGCCGGTTGCGCCACGAACGCGATGCCGCGCGCCGCGAGCGCCGCGGTCAGCGCACTGATGTAGAGCGCATGCACCCGCGCCAGCTCCGGATGGGCGGCGAGGGCGGGGTAGGGTTCCTGCCGGTGCGGTCCGCGGCGGGTGACGGCGACGGACGGGTAGGGGGCCAGCGCCGCGTAGAGCGGCGCGATGCCCGCGAACTGCCGCGCCAGCGCATCGGCGCGGGCGGTGATCGCCTCGTCCATCGCCGCGAGGAACGCGGGTTCGGATATCAACGGCCGCTCGCGGCGCGTGGGCCAGTCGACGACGTCGTATTGCGCCGCGACGAACAACACCTGCGCCATGCCGAGCGTGTCGGCGACGGCGAAGACCGCGTCGAACACCTGCAGGTCCAGCGCCTCGGTCCCGTTGACCTTGCGCGACAGCGCGCGCGTCGCCTCGTCGTCCGGCGCGGGCTGGAACAGGCCCCGCGCATCCACGCCCGCCTCGGCGAAGCGGCCACCGGGCAGGCCGTAGAAGGTGAGGGCCAGATCGGGATGGGCGGCGGCGATCGCTTCGGAGGCGTATTTCAGCGCGCCGATGTTGGAGGTCCCCACCACGGCGATCTTGCGCGGCGCGGTCATGGGCGGAAGGCATCCAGCAGCACATCCTCGCAGATCGCCTCGTCGGCCGAGGTGTCCGCGATGTCGGCTGCAGCCACCGCCTCGGACGCGGGCGCAAGGCCATGGGCCTCCAGAAACAGTGCCATGATGGCGTCGACCACCTCGGGCCGGACGCTGCGCAGATCCTCGGCAAAGGCGCCGCCTCGGTGGGCGGGCGACGTCACCAGCTCGTAGGAGGGGAAGTAGTCGATCCGGTCCGAGCTGTCCTTCAGCATGTCGCAGACCACGCGCAGCACGGCCTTGGACCGCATCGTGGCGGTCAATACATGATCCTGCGTCGCCGTGGCGGCCAGGGGCACCGGCGACACGGTCAGAAGCCAGCGCAGATCGGGGTTGATCTCGGCCATCATGGTCTCGACGGCGGTGAAATCCTCCAGGATCTCGGCGACGCCATGATTGCGGAACACGAAGGTTTCGGGGTCGAAGCTGCCCGCGATGGTGCCCGGCGCGGTGGGGTAGACGGTGCCGGTGGCGCGATGTTCCCACGCCTCGGTCAGGCCAAGGGTGAAGACGATCAGGTCAGCCTCCTGCACCGCGCGCCCCAGCGCGATCAGGTGCTCGGCGCGCATCTCGGCCACCTGCGCGGGCGACGCCAGCCCCTCCGGCTCCACTCCCGGGCGCAACGCGTCCCAGAACCGGCCATCCTTTTCCCAGACCGGCACGGCAGGGGTGAAAAGGCCCAGCATCTCCTCGATCAGCTGGCGGAACTGGCGCACCGTGTAGACGTTGCCGAACCGCGCTGCATAGACGCCGTAGCCGAAACGCCGCGCGGTTTCCGGCGGCAGGCCGCGCAGCGCCGGCTCCGCGTCGATCACCGTCAGGCCCGCCCGCTTCATCGCCGCGCCCACATGCTGCGCAAAGCACGAGCCGGCGGTGAACACGCGCGTGTCGGCGGTCAGCGGAAAGCGGGGGCTGTAGAGATCGGGAAGGTCGAACGCGCCCACCCCCGCGACGCCCCCGCGCCAGAAGGCGCGCCGGGGCAGGCCGCTGTAGGGGGAGGTGGTCACCGCCCGGTCACGCCGCGCGCGGCCGCGTGGTGCGCTGTTCGATCCGCTTCTCGTGCTCGCCCTGGATCAGGCGGTGCACATAGATGCCGGGCAGGTGGATGGTGTCGGCGTCGAGCGATCCGGTCGGCACGATCTCCTCCACCTCCATGATGCAGATCTTGCCGCACATGGCGGCGGGCGGGTTGAAGTTGCGGGCGGTCTTGCGGAACACGGCGTTGCCGGTCTCGTCGGCCTTCCACGCCTTCACGATGGCGAGGTCGGCGAAGATCCCGCGCTCGAGGATGTAATCCTGCCCGTCGAAACTCTTAACTTCCTTGCCCTCGGCGATCACCGTGCCGACGCCGGTCTTGGTGTAGAAGCCGGGGATGCCGGCGCCGCCGGCGCGCATGCGCTCGGCCAGCGTGCCCTGCGGGTTGAATTCCAGCTCCAGCTCTCCGCTCAGGTACTGGCGCATGAATTCCGCGTTCTCGCCGACGTAGGACGACATCATCTTCTTCACCTGCCGCGTGGCCAGCAGCTTGCCGAGGCCGAAATCGTCGATGCCCGCGTTGTTGGACGCGATGGTCAGATGCTTCGTGCCCGCCTCGACGATGCCGTCGATCAGAAGCTCAGGGATGCCGCACAGCCCAAAGCCGCCGGCGGCGATCAGCATGCCGTCGAACAATACCCCGTCAAGCGCGTCCTTCGCCGAGCCATAGACCTTTTTCATGCCGGATTTCCCCTGATGCCACGGTTGCCGCGCACCCTGCCGCCGCGTCGCGGCGAAGTCAACGCGGGCTCACGCCTCCAGCGCGGCCTCCATCTCGGCGATCAGCGCCGAGCAGTAATGCTCGAACCGCGCGCCCGGCTGCTGGCTGTCGAGCCGGTCCTTCATCGGGTCGGGCGCAGTGATGTCCGAGCCCGACAGCGCCTCCAGCACGGCATGGCCGCAGAACGGCACATGCGCCTCGGAATAGCCGCCCTCGTGGGTCAGCATCAGCCTGCCCTCGCACAGGTCGCCCGCCGCCTCCATCGTCGCCTCGGTCATCGCCCGGAACGTGTCCGAGCCCGCCATCATCCGCCCCAGCGGATCGACGCCCGAGGCGTCGAAGCCGCAGGCGACCACGATCGCGTCGGGCTGGAAGGCGTAGAGCTGCGGGATCACCAGCCGCTCGAACGCCTCCAGATAGGTTGCGTGGCCACCGCCGGGGGGCAGCGGGATGTTGAGGTTGTAGCCGGCCCCGGCCTCGGCGCCGCGATCCTCGAAATCGCCCGAATCGCGCGGGTAGTTGCGCTCCTGGTGGATCGAGATGGTCAGCGTGTCGGGGCGTTCGTAGTAGATCGCCTCGGTCCCGTTGCCGTGGTGCACATCCCAGTCGATGACCGCGACCCGGTCGGTCAGCCCCGCCGCCCGCGCCGCCTCCAGCGCGATGGCGATGTTGTTGAGCAGGCAGAACCCGTTTGGAAAATCGGGCAGGCAGTGATGCCCTGGCGGCCGCGACAGGGCATAGGCATTGTCGAGGCGCCCTTGCAGCACGTCGATCAGCGCCGCCTTGGTCAACCCCGCCGACAGCGACGCGATGGCGAACCCGTCGGGGCCGAAGGGCGTGCGCAACCCCAGCTCGCCCCCGCCCTCGGCCGATTTCTGGCGGAAGGTGTCGACATAGCTCTGCGGGTGGATGCGCAGCAGGTCTTCCTCGGTGGCGGGCTCGGCGCCGGGGGTGGCCAGCTCCGCCATCAGGCCCGTCACCTCGACCAGGTTCCTGAACCGGCGCTTGGTCTCCGGGCTTTCCGGCAGACCGGCCCCTGTCGGCGGCTGCATCAGCCCGCCCACCGGCACCAGAAAGCTGTAGTTGCCGCCCGAATGCCAGAAGCAGCGTTCGTTGACGAAAAACCCGGTGGTCATGCTGGTCCCCCTCCGCGTGGTGGCGCAACTATGACGGGGCAGTCGCGGCCCTGTCCACGGCTGATTAAGTCCTGTGGGCAAGTCCGGGAGTGGAGCGGGAAATGGAAAGGGATCTGGTCGATCCCTGCGTCCTGGCGCGCCTGCGTGCAGGGTTTTTTCTCGGCTGCGAGGTCGCAGGCGGCCGGCGCCGCCCCGGTCACTCGTCGCGTTCCAGCCGGTAGCTGCCTTCGGGCAGGTCCAGCGCCGCCGCCAGATCCCGCACCTGCGCCATCGACAGGGTGACCACCTGGTCGCGGTCCATGCGCGCGTCGTATTGCGTGACGGTCACGCATTCGGCGAAGGCGGCGATGGCGACATCCTCCTGCAACGGCTGGCCGTCCCCGCCTTCATCGACGATGGTGATGACGGTCGCGTCGAAGTCGTGCTCGATGGTGAACATGCGCCAAAACCTAGGCGCGGTCGCCCCCGGCTGCAAGCCCGCCCGCCTCGCGCCGCAGCTGACGGCGGTAAAGCCAGGGTGCCGCCAGCCGGTTGTACGCAAGATCGGCCAGATGGCGCACGCCCGGCAGCATCACCAGACGGGCAAGCCAGCCCATGCGCGGCAGCGCCGCCCAGATCGCGGCGAAGGCGGGAATGCCGCTCACGATACGCCCGTCGGGCAGGGCCGCGTGCATCCGCCGCTTCGCCTGATCCGCGGTCAGCTGCCAGCCCCCCAGATCGGCGGTGTTGAGATCCTCGAACAGCAGGGCCGCGCCCGTCGCCTCGGCCCGGGCGCGGTAATGCGCGATCTCGGCCCGGCAGATCGGGCAACGGTCGTTGTAGAGGATGCGGGTGCGGTCCATGCCAGCATAGCTAAGGGTCGGGCGCCGCGGGTCAATGGGCCACAAGCCCGTGATCGGGGCTGGACCCTGCGCGCCGGGCGACTAGGCTCCGCGCATGCGCCGCGTGACCTCTCCCCTGCGCCTGCCCGCCCTGATCCTGTGTGCCGTCCTCGCGCTGGCCGGCTGCGGGCTGCCGCCTCCCGCCCAGCCGGCCACGCCCCTGCCGCAAGCCGACATCGCGGCGCGGGCGCGGCAGGCCGTCCTGAATTTCGACGAGGTGGTGACCCGCGTCCAGCCGGTCGCCGAACAGGTCTGCCGCGAGGAAACCCCCGAGCAGACCTGCGATTTCGCCGTCTATGTCGACCGGGCGCCGGAAAGCGGGGTGAATGCCTTTCACACCATCGACCCCGAGGGGCGGCCGGCGATCATCTTCACCCTCGGGCTGATCGCCGTGGCGCAGAACACCGACGAGCTGGCCTTCATCATGGGCCATGAGGCTGCGCACCACATCGCGCGCCACCTGGCGGCCGGCCAGCGCGAGGCGGCCGAGGGCGCGCGCGTCTTTGCCGAAAGGGCCCGCGCCCGCGGCGCCAGCGCCAACGAGATCGGCGAGGCGGCGCAGGTGGGCTTCATCGTCGCCTCGCGCGAGTTCGGCCAGCGCGCCGAGCTGGAAGCCGACGCCATCGGCACGATCATCGCCGCGCGCGCGGGCTACGACCCGCTGGTCGGCTCCGATTTCTTCCGCCGCATCCCCGACCCGGCGCGCGAATTCCTGTCGACCCACCCGCCGAACGCGGCCCGGCTGGATGTGGTGCTCAGCACCCTGCGCGCGATGGGCCGCCCGCTGCCCTGATCGCGGCATCTTGATCTGGGTCAAGGCGCGCCCGGTCAGGCGGCATAGCTTTTGTCTCAAGGACGGGAGCCTTGCACCTCGCACAAAGGGATAGCGCGCATGCAAACCAACATGACCCTCGACCGCCACGAGGCGCTGATGACCCGCATGGCCGGGACGCTTGGCGCCGATCTGGATGACGCGGAACTGCGCGGCGACCTGCCGCCCGAGATGCGCGACGAGATGCTGCTGGCCTGCACCGGCTGCGCCGAACCCTGCGCCTGCGCCCAGTGGCTCGACCAGACCGCACAGGCCGACACCGCACCGGGATATTGCCGCAACCGCGACATCCTTCACGCCATCGCGGCGGAGTGATCCGCCCCAGCCCGTCAGGAGGCAGCCATGCCGACAGCGCATCTTCACCCGCTCGGGCCGGAGAAACGGCATTACTGGCTGGCCGTGACCATGGCCCGCAAGACCGGTGCCGACATGCAGCGCGCGCTCGACGACGGGGTCATCAGTCACGAGGATTGGGCAACCCTGGTCCAGCGCTGCAGGGGCTGCGGCTGGTCCGAGGGGTGCGATCACTGGATGATGGCGCAGGGCCCCGACACGGCCGATGTGCCGGAGGCCTGCCCCAACGCCGCCGTCTTCGCCCGCGTCCTGTCGGCGCTGACCACCGCGTGAGACGTCAGCCCAGCCTGCGGCCCCAGAGGTCGTAGTCGCTGGAGTCGTCCACCTCGACCTCGACCAGATCGCCGGGCTTCAGCCCCGCGAAGCCCTCGTCGATGAACAGGTTGCCGTCGATCTCGGGCGCGTCTGCCATCGTCCGGCAGGTGGCGCCTTCGTCATCGACCGCGTCCACCAGCACGGTCATGCGGCGGCCGACCTTGGCCGCCAGCTTCGCCTCGGAAATGGCCTGCGCCTTTTCCATGAAGCGGTCCCAGCGGTCCTGCTTCACCTCCGCCGGCACATGATCGGGCAGCGCGTTCGACCGCGCGCCGGCGACGTTTTCGTACTGGAAGCATCCGACCCGGTCGAGCTGCGCCTCGTCGAGCCAGTCGAGCAGCGTCTGAAACTCCGCCTCTGTCTCGCCGGGGTAGCCGACGATGAAGGTGGAGCGCAGCGTGATGTCGGGGCAGTCGCGCCGCCAGGCCGCGATCTCGTCCAGCGTGCGCGACGCGGCGGCAGGGCGCGCCATGCGCTTCAGCGTGTCGGGATGGGCATGCTGGAACGGGATGTCGAGATAGGGCAAGAGCCCGTTGGCCGCGTCGGCCATCAGCGGGATCAGGTCGCGCACATGCGGGTAAGGGTAGACATAGTGCAAGCGAACCCACGCACCGAGTGTGGATAACTCTTTGGATAGATCGAGAATTGGAAACTTGGCGTCGCGGCCTTTCCAGTCGGTGCCGTAGGCCGACGTGTCCTGGCTGATCACCAGAAGCTCCTTCACGCCCGCCGCGACCAGCCTTTCGGCCTCCCGCAGGACAGCGGCCACCGGGCGCGATTGCAGCCGTCCACGCATGTCGGGGATGATGCAGAACTTGCATTTGTGATCGCAGCCCTCGGCGATCTTGAGATAGCTGTAGTGGCGCGGCGTCAGCGACACCGCCTGCGCAGGCAGCAGATCGACAAACGGATCGGGCGAGGGCGGCACGGCGGCATGGACGGCGTCCAGCACCTGCTCGTACTGGTGTGGGCCGGTCACGGCCAGAACCGTCGGATGCGCGCCGGTGATGGTATCGGGCTCGGCCCCGAGGCAGCCGGTCACGATCACCCGCCCGTTCTCGCGCAGCGCCTCGCCGATCGCCTCGAGGCTTTCGAGCTTGGCCGAATCGAGAAAGCCGCAGGTGTTCACGATCACCGCCTCGGCCCCGCCATAGTCGGGCGAGATGGCGTAGCCCTCGGCCCTCAGCCGCGTCAGGATGCGCTCGCTGTCGACCAGCGCCTTGGGGCAGCCCAGCGAGACCATCCCGATCCGCGGCTGTCCGGGGCGGGCGGTGTCGGGAATGCTGGCGCGCGCCAGGTCGGGGCGCAGGGCTGGGGGGTTCTGGCTCATGGCTGCCGCAGATAGCGCGTTGCGCGCCGGCGCGAAAGGGGGCAGCGCGCCCTGGCGTTTCGGCACGCTGCGTGCCGCGAAAAGGGGTGCACAAGCCGCCGGGCTTCGCGCTAGGATCGCGAAAACGGGCAGGGGCGGCTGGTATGCGGTGGGTGTTTCGGGGTCTGGGCGCGGTCGCCCTTGTGGCGGTGCTGGCGGCGGTCGCGCTGTTCGCCCTGCCTGCCGAGCGGATCGCGGCGATTGCCGCCGACCGGCTGGGCACCGCGCTGGGCCGCGAGGTGACGTTGTCGGGCGGGGTCAGCCCGACCTTCTTTCCGCATCTGGGTGTCCGGGCCGAGGGGCTGCGCGTCGGCAACGCCGAGTGGGCGACCGACGGGCCGCTGATCGCCGCCGAGGCGCTGTCGGTCCGCGTGCCGTGGTCGGCGGTGGTCTCGGGCGACGTGCAGATCGACGAGATCACCCTGATCGCGCCCGACATCACGCTGGTGCGTGGCGCCGACGGGCAGGTGAGCTGGGACATGGACACCGGCGGCGGCGGCAGCGCCCCTGCACCCTCACCCTCCGAGAGCGACCCCCGCGCCTTCGGCATCACCGCCGCCGAGATCATCCGCGGCAGCTTCACCTACATCGACGCGCAAAGCGGCCAGCGCCTGCGCATCGCCGATCTGGATGCGCGCGTGAGTCTGCCGGCCACCGGCCCCGCCACGATCGAGGGCAGCGCCGAGGTGAACGGAACCGCGCTGACCCTCGCCGCCACGCTGGACACGCCGCGCGCGCTTGCGTCTGGCGCGCTCAGCCCGGTGGAGGCCGGGGTCGACTGGCGCGGCGGCACGGCCACGTTCGACGGCATGGTCGGGCTGACGCCCGCCTTCGACGGCGCGCTGGGCGTCGAGGCCACCGATCTCGGCCCGCTTGTGGCGATCCTCGGCGCGGCCATGCCCGACCTGCCGCAGGGCTATGGCCGCGAGCGGCTGGTGCTGTCGACGCAGGCGACGCTGACCAACGAGGGCACGGCGCATCTGCGCGACGCGCGCCTCACGCTCGACGACACCGAACTGGCGCTCGCGCTCGACATCACCCAGGGCCCCGAGCGCCCGTTGATCCGCGGCACGGTGTCGGGCGCGCGCCTGTCGCTGCCCGGGACGGCGCCGGACGGCGACGGGGCGCCGGCTTCGGGCGATGGCGGCTCCGGCTGGTCGCGCACGCCGATCGACGTCTCTGGCCTGTTCGCCGTCGACGCCGAGATCGCCCTGATGGTCGAGCGCGTCGAGGGGATGGGGGTGACGATCGGCCCGGTCGATCTGCGCGCCACGCTGGATCGTGGGCGGCTGGTGCTCGATGTCGCGCGGGCCGACGCCTATGGCGGCGTCGTGGCGGGCGACATCGTGGTGAACGGGCGCGGCGGCTTGTCGGCCCGCACCGACCTGCTGGTCGCGGGCGTCGATCTGAACCCGCTCCTCGCCGATCTGGCGGGGTATGACCGGCTCGAGGGAACGGGCAGCCTCAGTCTTCAGGTGCTGGGCGTGGGCAACGACATGGCGACGCTGATGGCCAGCCTCGACGGCGGCGGCGATTTCGCCCTGGGGGTCGGCGCGATCCGCGGCCTCGATCTGGCCGGAATGATCCGCAATTTCGATCCCTCCTACCGGGGCGAGGGCGCGCGCACGGTCTATGACCGGGTCAGCGCTGATTTCACCATCGCCGACGGGGTGGTCGCGAACGACGATCTGATCCTCGACGCACCCTGGGGCGAAGTGCAGGGCGCAGGTACGGTAGACCTTGGCGCGAGGACGCTGGACTACCGGCTCACGCCCGCGGTGCTGTACGGCGAGGGTGGCGCGGCGATCCGGGTGCCGATCCTGGTGTCCGGCCCCTGGGCCGACCCGACGATCCGGCCCGACCTCGAATTTCTGGCTGAGCAGGAACTCGCCGAACAGCGCGAACGGCTGGAGGCCGAGGCCCGCGCGCGCCTTGACGCGGAGGCCGCACGGCTGGAAGAACAGGCGCGCAGCCGCGCGAACGAGCTGCTGGGCACCCAGTTCGACGCGGAAACCACCGAAGACGAGGCGCGCGAGGCCGTCGAACAACGCCTGCGCGACGAGGCGGAACAACAACTTCTGCGCCTTCTGGGACGCGGCGACTGACACGGGGAACGGGAATGCGGATTGCAAGGGGCGCGGCGGCGATCATTCTCGTGCTGACGCTTGCCGCCTGCGGCGGGCGCAACGAGGCGGCCGAGGCGGTGCCTGCCGGCCTCTACCCCGGCGAGACGCCGCAGATGCGCGCGCTGGTGCAGCGCTACGCCCGCATCCACGACATCCCCGAGCCGTTGCTGCACCGGGTGATCCAGCGCGAGAGCGACTACCGCGCCAACGCCCGCAACGGGCCGTACTGGGGGCTGATGCAGATCCTGCCGCAGACCGCGCGGACCATGGGTTTCGACGGGTCGCCAGAGCAGTTGCTGGACCCCGAGGTGAACCTGACCTACGCGGGCCGCTACCTGCGCGGGGCCTGGCTGGTATCGGACGGGGACATGGACGAGGCCGTGGGCTGGTACGCCCGCGGCTACTACTACGAGGCGCGCGACCGTTGCCTGCTGGTGGAGACGGGGCTGAACGACCGCGAGATCGCGCGGCACTGCCGTTAGCGCCTAACCCCCAGCAGCCGGCACCCTCTGGCAGATCACCAGCCTGTTGCCGAACGGATCGACGAGGCGCAGCTCGCGAAAGCCCCAGGGCATGTCCTCGATCGACGGGCGCAGGCGCGGGTGCGGGCGGGCGCCGATCTCGGCAAGGAAGCCGTCAAGGTCCGCCACCTCGATGCGCAAGGCGCTGCCCGGCGTCGCGTCGCCGTGGTGTTCCGACAGGTGCAGGTCGCAGTCCCCGCGCCGCACCGCCAGGTAAAGCGGCATGCCGGGACCGAAGCGATGCGCGAAGACCTCCGCGAAGCCGAGGTAGCCGAGATAGAAGCCGCGCGCCTCGGTCTCGGAGAAGCTGCGCAGGATCGGGATCGGGGGCTTCACCGGCGCCGGTCGCGGCGGCTCGACATCGGCTGGAAGGCGACGCCGACATGCGCCTCGCAATAGGGTTTGCCCTGCTGCACCGGCAAGCCGCAGAAGTAGAAATCATCGGTCGCGGGGTCGCCGATGGGCCATTTGCAGGTGCGCTCGGTCAATTCCATCAGGCTGATCCGGCGGGCCGTCTTCTCGACCTCCTGCACCTTGGCCAGCGCCTCGGGGCTGATCTCGTTGGCCGAGGGCTGCGGCGGCAGGGGCTGGCCGGCGGGCACGATCTGCTTGCGCAGCGGCGTCACGTTGGACGGGCGCGGCACCGGCTCGGCCTCGGTCACGGCCTCGGGCGTCTCGGGCTCGGCCGGGGCCGAATGCGTCTCGGGCTTGCGCGGCTTGGGGGCCGGTGCGGCCTCCGCCTCGGGCAGGGGTGCGGCCTCGGGCTTGCCCGGTGCCGCCGCCCCCGGCGTGCCGGTCACCCGGTTCGACAGGCCAAGACGATGCACCTTGCCGATCACGGCGTTGCGCGTGACGCCGCCCAGTTCCTTGGCGATCTGGCTGGCGGATTGCCCGTCGGACCACATCTTTTTCAGCAGGTCTACGCGTTCGTCGGTCCAGGACATGCCCGTCTCCTGATTGCTGGGCCGCGATGGCCCGCCCAAGGTCCGGCATATGACGGTCCGGGCGTGAAATTTAAAGCCCCATTCTACCCTCCCCCTCGCCCGGTGCAAGGGTGGGCGGCTTCACGGCGCGCGCCGGTTCACCGCTTCGCGCCAGGCCAGCAGCGCCGCACCGGCGATGATCGTCAGCGCGCCGAGCAGGCTCGACGCGGTCGGGATCACGCCGAACAGCGCGCCATCGTAGAGCGCCGCGAAGACCAGGGTAAGGTAGGAGAAGGGCGTGATGAAGCTGGCATCGGCACGCGCCATGGCATTGACGAAAAAGCCCTGCGCACAGGCCATCACCAGCCCGATCGCGGCCAGCGCCGCCCATTGCGCCGGGGTCGGCGCCTGCCAGACCCAGATCACCGCGAAGCCCGCGATGGTCAGGCCGATGAAATTGTTCACGACCAGGATCTGCAAGGGCCGCTCGCGGCCCGAAAGCCGCTTGATGAAGATCAGCTCCAGCCCCAGCGCCAGTGCCGCCCCCAGCGCCAGCAGCGCGCCGGGCTGCACCGCCTCGGTACCCGGCCGGATCAGGATCATCGCGCCGATCATGGCGATGACGGCCGCGAGCCAGCGCCACTTGCCGACCTTCTCGCCCAGCAGCGGGATCGCCAGGATCATGCCGAACACCGGGTTGAGAAAGCTGATCGCGGTCGCGTCCGACAGCGGGATCGCGGCGGCGGCGGCGAACATCAGCGACACCCCCGCCCAGCCGCAGAGCGTGCGCGCGACATGGGTCTTGATGTCGGGGCGCGTGAGGCGCGGCCGCAGCGCCGCGACCGTGGCGGCGATGGCAAGGAAGGCGAAGAGAAAGCGCCCGAAGCTCACCTGCAGCGGGTGCAGCGGCGGCCCGAGCGTGTCGGTGCCGAGCGCCTTGGCGATCAGGGTCGTCGCGGCCAGAAACCCCGTCGCGCACAGCATCAGGACCACCGCAAGCCCCGGCGCGGCCCGGTGAAGCGGTGCCGGGATCGCGGCGGGCGGGATCGCGGCTTGCGCCGCCGTGGGGCGCTCGGCGGTCATCGCGGACTCCGCCGGGGTCTGGCGGCGCATCTGTCAAGGGGAAGGCACGCGCGCATGGCGATCTCCGGCCGGCAAGCCTTGGGGTCAGGGACGGCTTGCCGAAGGTACGGCTGGCACGGACGATGAAGGCCCCCAGCCCCGACCCGGGCCAGGGGCGGGATCAGACGCCGAGACACCAGCGCAGGATCGCCTTTTGCGCATGCAGCCGGTTTTCCGCCTCGTCGAAGACCACGGATTGCGGCCCGTCCATCACCGCGTCGGTGACCTCCTCGTTGCGATGCGCGGGCAGGCAGTGCATGAACAGCGCGTCGGGTCTGGCGTGCGCCATCAGCGCCTCGTTCACCTGGTAGGGGCGCAGCTGGTTGTGGCGACGCTCGCGCGTGGTTTGGCTGTCGTGCATCGACACCCAGGTGTCGGCGACGACCAGATCGGCGCCCGCCACGGCACGGGCGGCGTCGCGCTCGATGGTCACGGTCGCGCCGCGCGCGCGGGCCTCCTCGAGAAAGACCTTCTCGGGGTCGAGCGTTTCCGGCCCGGAAAAGGTGAGGTCGAACCCGAACTGGCCGGCGGCATGCGCGAAGCTGGCGAAGACGTTGTTGCCGTCGCCGCACCAGGTCACCTTCTTGCCGGCGATCGGCCCGCGATGTTCCTCGAAGGTGAGGATGTCGGCCATGATCTGGCACGGGTGCGTGCGGTTGGTCAGCCCGTTGATCACCGGCACGCTGGCGTGGTCGGCCATTTCCAGCAGCACATCCTCCTCGAAGGTGCGCAGCATGATCAGGTCGACATAGCGCGACAGCACGCGCGCGGTGTCGGCGATGGTCTCGCCATGGCCGAGCTGCATTTCCGAGCCGGTCAGCACCATGGTCTGCCCGCCCATCTGCCTGACGCCGACATCGAAGCTGACCCTTGTGCGGGTGGAGGGCTTCTCGAAGATCAGCGCCACCATGCGGCCTGCCAGCGGTTGGTCATCGTCGGGCGCGCCTTTCGACCGGCCCGCTCGGGCGGTCTTCATTACGGCGGCGGTGTCGATCATGACCCGCAGGTCGCCCGGGTCGGTCTTGTTGATGTCGAGGAAATTGTTCATGAAACTGCGCTTTTGTCTGGCGTCGGGCCGGTGGGGGGCTGCCTGCCCCCCACACCCCCCGGGCATATTTCCGGAAAGATGAAGGAGTTACTCGGCCGCGATCTTTCGGCTGACGGCCGTGGCGGCGGCGTCGAGCCGCGCGATGCCTTCGGCGATCTCCGCCTCGGTGATGGTGAGGGCGGGCAGGATGCGGATGACATTGTCGCCCGCCGGCACCGTCAGGATCTCGGCATCGTAGCCGGCGGCGACCACATCGGTGTTGGTGGCTTTGCACTTGATCCCCAGCATCAGGCCCGCGCCGCGCACACCCTCGAACACGTCGGGATGCGCGCCGACCAGCCCTTCGAGCTTCTGACGCAGGAATCCCGCCCTGGCGCGGACACCCTCCAGGAACCCGTCCTCGGTGATCACATCCATCACCGCGGCACCGACGGCGCAGCCCAGCGGGTTGCCGCCATAGGTGGAGCCATGCGTGCCCGCCGTCATTCCGCGCGCGGCGCGTTCCGTGGCTAGGAGCGCGCCCAGCGGGTAGCCGCCGCCGATGCCCTTGGCGACCATCATGATGTCGGGCGCGATGCCGGCCCATTCATGCGCGAAAAGCCGGCCGGTGCGCCCGACGCCGCACTGGATCTCGTCGAGGATCAAGAGCAGGCCGTGCTCGTCGCACAGGTCGCGCAACCCCTTGAGGCACTGGTCGGGCAACGGGCGGATGCCGCTTTCGCCCTGCACGGGTTCGACCATGATGGCGCCGACATCCGGTGCGGCGGCCGCTTTGCGCAGCGCGTCGTGATCGGCGAAGGGCAGTTGCCGGAAGCCGGGCAGCAGCGGGCCGAAGCCCTTGGTGAGCTTTTCCGACCCGGCGGCCGAGATCGCGGCCATGGAACGGCCGTGGAACGCGCCTTCGAAGGTCAGGATGGTGGTGCGCTCGGGCGTGTCGCTGTCATGCCAGTATTTGCGCGCCATCTTGACGGCCAGTTCGGTCGCCTCGGTGCCCGAATTGCAGAAGAATACCGTGTCGGCAAAGGTGTGCTCGACCAGCCGTTCGGCCAGCGCGTCTTGCTGCGGGACGGTGTAGAGGTTCGAGGTGTGCCACAGCGCGTTGGCCTGATCGGTCAGCGCCTTCACCAGCGCCGGGTGCCCGTGCCCCAGCGACATCACCGCGATCCCGGCGGCGAAATCGACGAAGCGTCGCCCGTCGGCCTCGACCATCCACGAGCCCTCGCCCTTGACGAAGGACAGCTTGGCGCGGTTGTAGCTTGGCAGGACAGGCGGGATCATGACCGGCTCCCATGGGGCTGAACGGAAGCCCTCGGCATGGCGCAGCGCTGACCATAAGTCAATTCAGGACCGGTGATGGGGCCAAGTCGGGGGCGTGATGGCAGCGACGGTCACCCGCCCGTCAGGGCCACATCTGCGCCGCGTGAAGCACGCGCAGGATGCTCACCGTCGTCTCGGTCTCGGCATAGACCACGACGTAGTTGGGCCTGACCACCAACTCCCGCGTGCCCTCGACCCGTCCGGTGCGACCGCGCCTGGCTGTGCCGGAAGCTGCGCGACGCTGTCGGTGATCTGGTCCAGAAGGGCCAAGGCCGCGTCGGGGTTGTCATCCGAGATGAAGTCGACGATCGCCATCAGGTCCGCGACCGCCGCGGCCTGCCAGGCGAGGTCAGGCACCACGCTTGGAGTCGATCAAGGCGCGGGCCACACGCAGGACCTGATCGTGGGGTGTTGCGGGGGCCCGGTCGGCCAGGGCCTCCTCCACCTTGGCGCGGAACCACGCGTCATGGTGGGCGGGATCGGCGGTCAGGCCTGCGGGCAACCCGCCCTCTGCCGCAACGCGGGTCAGCAAGATGCGCACCGCGTCGGACAGCGTCAGCCCGACGCCCGACAGCGCCGCGGCCGCCTGCATCTTGAGGTCATCATCCACGCGGACATGGAGCATCGAGGTCTGGGCGGGCATGAGCGCTGTCTCCTTTCGATGGAAACAGAGTATATCTCAATTGAGACACACACAAGCCTGCGCGATGTGCCGGAGCGGCCGCCCCCTACGCGACCTCGGACAGCGCGACCTTGGGTGTCACGCCCAGCGCGGCGCAGACGTCGCGGGTGAGGTCGGGCGCGTTGAGCGTGTAGAAATGCAGATCCTCCACGCCGCCCTCGATCAGGTCGGTGCACAGCTCCGACGCCAGCGCGGTCGACAGAAGCTGCTCGCGCCCGTCGCGGGCGGCCTTGTCGAAAGCCTCGTCCAGCCAGGCCGGGATCGGCGTGCCGCACATCTCGGCGAACTTGCGCACGCCCTTCCACGAGTTGATCGGCAAGATGCCGGGGATGATCGGGGCCGTGATGCCCGAGGCCGCGCAGGCGTCGCGGAAGCGAAAGAAGGTGTCGGCCTCGAAGAAGAACTGGGTGATGGCGGAATTGGCGCCGGCGTCGATCTTGCGCTTGAGGAAATCGACGCAATCGTGCATCGACCCCGCCTCGGGGTGCGGGTCGGGGTAGGCGCCGACGCGCAGGTGGAACTTGCCGGTTTTCGCCAGCGCCTCGATCAGCTCGATGGAATTGGCGAAGCCGTCGGCGTGCGGCGTGAAGCGGCCCTGGCCCTTCGGCGGGTCGCCGCGCAGCGCGACGATCTGGGTGACGCCGGCGGCGGCGTAGCTGTCTGCGATCTCCAGCGTTTCCGCGCGGGTCGCGTCGACGCAGGTCAGGTGCGCCGCGACGGCGACCCCGTAATTGGCGTGGATCGTCTTGACCGCGTCATGGGTCAGCGCCCGCGTCGTGCCGCCGGCCCCGTAGGTCACCGACACGAATTCCGGCGCCAGCGGCGACAGCACGCCCAGCGTCTCCCACAGCCGGAACGAGGCTTCGAGCGATTTCGGCGGGAAGAACTCGAAGGAGACGCGAGGGGCGGTCATGGCGATTCCAGTGCTTGAAGTTTCGCCCATGGATGTCGCATAGACTTTGCATTGCGACAAATTCATAATCCTCAAGATCAATATGAGTTTCACATGCATCTCGAGTTTCGCCACCTGCGCACCATAAAGGCCATCCACGAGGAGGGCGGGCTTGCCCGCGCTGCCGAGCGGCTGCACATCACGCAATCGGCGCTCAGCCACCAGATCAAGGGGCTGGAGGATCAGGCGGGGCTCGACCTGTTCGTGCGCCGCTCCAAGCCGATGAAACTTTCGCCTGCGGGGATCAAGCTGCTGCGGCTGGCTGAGGACGTCTTGCCGCGCATCGCCGCGCTGGAGGACGAATTCGACAGCCTGCGCAAGGGCAAGACCGGGCGCCTGCACATCGCCATCGAGTGCCACGCCTGTTTCGACTGGCTGCTGCCGGTACTTGAGGCGTTCCGCATCGGCTGGGCCGACATCGACGTGGATATCCGCCCCGGCCTGCAGTTCGAGGCGCTGCCCGCCCTGCTGCGCGAGGAGGTGGATCTGGTCATCTCGTCGGACCCCGAAAACCTTGCGGGCGTCGATTTCACGCCGCTGTTCGATTACGAGCCGGTCTTCGTCTGCGCCGCCAATCATCCGCTGGCCGCGAAACCCTGGATCGAGGCCGCGGATTTCGCCGATCAGGCGCTGATCACCTACCCGGTCGACCGCGCGCGGCTCGACGTGTTCTCGCAGCTCCTGTTCCCGGCTGGGGTGGAGCCGAAGTCGATCCGGCAGGTGGAGCTTTCCGCCGTGATCCTGCTTCTCGTCGCGTCGGGGCGCGGCGTGTCGGTCCTGCCCGACTGGGTGGTGCGCGACACCGGCAGGCACCCGTCGCTGGTGACGCGGCGGCTGACGGAAACCGGCATCACCCGGCGGCTCTACGGGGCCACGCGGGCCGACGACACGCCCAAGCCCTTCATGGCACAGATGCTGAAACTCTGCCGGACCGAGCCGCCAAAGCTGCAGCGGCGGGGGTGACACCGCCCGCCCCTTGGCACTGCGGCGCATGGGGTCTATAGGCTCGCCTCTGTCCGATCCGAGGGAATGTCATGCAAGGCTCCGCCAATCTCAACATCATGCTCAAGGCCGCCCGCAAGGCGGGGCGGAGCCTCGTCAAGGATTTCCGCGAGGTGGAGAACCTGCAGGTCTCCTCCAAGGGGCCGGGCGATTTCGTCAGCCGCGCCGACCGCGCCGCCGAGGAGATCCTGAAGACCGAGCTGATGGACGCGCGCCCGAACTACGGGTTCCTCGGCGAGGAAGGCACGGTGATCGAAGGCACCGACCCGACCCGGCGCTGGATCGTCGACCCGCTCGACGGCACCACCAACTTCCTGCACGGGATGCCGCATTGGGCAGTCTCCATCGCGCTGGAGCACAAGGGCGAGATCGTCGCGGGCGTCGTCTATGATGCCGCCAAGGACGAGATGTTCTACGCCGAGAAAGGCGCGGGCTGCTGGCTGAACGACAGCAAGCGGCTGCGCGTGTCGGGCCGGACCAAGATGATCGAAAGCGTCTTCGCCACCGGCGTGCCCTTTGCCGGCGGCAAGTACCTGCCCGCGACGCTGCAGGATCTGGCCCGCCTGATGCCGGTCTGCGCCGGCGTGCGGCGCTGGGGCGCGGCGGCGCTTGACCTCGCCTATGTCGCGGCGGGCCGCTACGAGGGCTACTGGGAACGCGGGTTGCACCCCTGGGACGTGGCGGCCGGCATCATCCTGGTGCGCGAGGCGGGCGGGCTGGTGCAGCCGATCCGCGAAGGTCAGGACGTGGTGAACGATGGCCATGTCGTCGCCGGGGCCGAGCCGATCTTCGACCAGTTCGCCAGGATCATCCGCGACCGCGACGCTTAACGCCGCGCCGGGATCATCTGCTGCGCGACCCCCGCGAGCAGCAGGTAGAGCGACGTGACCGTCACCACGCTCGTCAACAGCGGGTTGTCGGCAAAGCCGGTCCAGGCCGCGAAGGCGATGGCGCCCGTCCAGAGCAGCGCCACGGGCAGCGTGACCAGCCGCCAGCGCGCCGTGCGGACCGGATGCACGAATTTCAGGTTCAGGAACTGTGCGATGCTGAGCGCCAGCACGAGCAGGAGGATCACCTCCCACGGGGGCACCATCACCAGCAGCGCCAGTGTGACCATGTTCCAGCAGCCGGGAAAGCCGCGAAAGCTCTTGTCGGCGGTCTTCATCCGCGTGTCGGCGAAATAGAGCGCCGAGCCGAAGGGGATCAGCAGCACCACGATCCACCCCGACCAGCCGGGCAACAGCCCCGAGCCGTAGAGCGCATAGGCCGGGATCATGACATAGGTCAGGAAGTCGATGATCAGGTCGAGCAGCACCCCGTCGATGATCGGCGCATTCTCGGTCACGCTGTAGCGGCGCGCCAGCGGCCCGTCGATGCCGTCGACGATGAAGGCCACGGTCAGCCAGATCGTCATCATCGCCCAATCCTGCTGCGCCGCCTCGAGCAGCGCCAGCATGGCGAGGGAGGCGCCCGCGGCCGTGAACAGATGAACGGAATAAGCCCTTACTCGCATGCGATCCAGATGACCTGTTGCGGTACGCTTGGCAACCGGGTCATGACCGATTTGTGACGTCACGCCTTGGGGTGTGCCCTGCCATAGACCTCCAGCAGGCGGGCGGTGTCGACGGCGGTATACGCCTGCGTGGTCGAAAGCGAGGCATGGCCCAGCAGATCCTGGATCGCCCGCAGATCGCCGCCGGCATCCAGCAGATGCGTGGCAAAGCTGTGGCGCAGCGCATGCGGCGTGGCCGTCGCGGGCAGGCCCAGCTGCATCCGCACGGCCTCCATCACCTTCGCCACCAGCCGCCCGTTCAGCGGCCCGCCCCTGATGCCGCGAAAGACCGGCGTGCCGGGGCGCAGATCATGGGGACAAAGCCTTGCGTAGCGGGCGACGGCCGCGCGCGCGGCGGGCAGGACCGGCACCTCGCGCTCCTTGCCGCCCTTGCCGCGGATGCGCAGCGTGTCGCCGAGGGGCACCAGCGCGGCGTCGAGGCCCAGCGCCTCGGACCGGCGCAACCCGCAGCCGTAGAGCAGCGTCAGGATCGCCACGTCGCGCGCCGCCACCCAGTCGCGCGCGTCTTGTTGCCCGACCGTGTCGATCATGTCGCGCGCACCCTCGATGCTGAGCGGGCGGGGCAGGCGGCGGCCGTGTCGCGGCGCGCGCATCGACAGGACGGCCGTGGCGTCGAAGCCCTCGCGTTCGGCCCACCAGCGGTAGAACCCCTTGACCGCCGACAGCCGCCGCGCCAACGACCGCGAGCCCACGCCGCGCGTGCGCTGCGCCGCCATCCAGGCCCGCATGTCCGAAGCGGACAGGGCGCGCAGCGCGGCCGGGCCGATGACATCGCCCGCGTGCTGCGCCTGAAAGTCCAGGAAATCGCTCAGGTCGCGCCCGTAGGCATCGACCGTCGCATCCGCGGCGTCGCGCAAGCTGCCCAGATCGGTCAGCCAGCCCTGCATCAGGTCGCGAACCGCCGGGCTGAGCGCGAGGCTCATCTCAGTCGAGCCAGCGCCGCATCAGCCGCTCGAAGACACCGGCGAAGAAGGTCAGCAGGTCGGTGCCCTGGCTGGGGCGGAACTGGTGCGGGTCCTCGGAGCCCATGACCAGCAGGGCGGGCAGCCGCCCCGGCCCGAGGTCCAGCGCCATCAGCGCCTCGGACTTGATCCAGACGGCATCGGCGCCGAAGATCATCGGACTGCCGTCGCCGACCTGGCGCAGCGTCACCTGCCGGTGCGGCACGGCGCGCCCGCCGGTGATGTAGCTTTCGACGAAACCGGGCGCCACGATCGTCAGCACATCCTCGAGCTTTTGCACATGCGGCGCGGCGGTGGCCGTGGCCTCGGCGCTTTCCAGCACCAGCCGCACCCGGTCGACCCGCAGCGTGCCCGCCACATCGGTGCCGAGCGCGCGCAGGAACCCGGTGAACTCCGCCTGATCGAGCAGCGTCAGGATCGCGCGGTGCAACTGGTTGGTGCCGGCAAGATTCTCGTAGGCCGCCGCGATCACCGACCGGTGTGTGTCTTCCAGCCGGTCGAGGCGGTTTTCCAGCCGTTCCATCGCGATGCCGCGCATGTCGACGATGTTGCCGCCCATCTGCCGGTCGTTGGCCGAAATCAGCGCCCGCATCAGGTCGCGGTCGTCAAGGATCAGGTCGGGGTCGGAAAGAATCCGGTCCCGCCAGTCGTCTTTCGCATAGCTCGACAGGTCGTCGGGTTCAACGCTGCTCACGGATGCTGCCCCTCGGGTTGGTCTTGTTGTCTTTATCCTGGCTCCCGCGACCCTACAGGAAAGTCACAGGATTTTCTGCCCCGTTTTTGCCCAATCTTTCAGGAACGCGTCCAGCCCCTTGTCGGTCAGGACGTGATCGGCCATCGCTTTGATCACCGCGGGTGGCGCCGTGGCCACATCGGCGCCCAGAAGTGCCGCTTCCTTCATGTGGTTCGGGGTGCGGATCGAGGCTGTGAGTATCTCTGTGGGAAAGTCGTAATTGTCATAGATCTGGCGGATTTCCGCGATGAGTTCCATCCCGTCGATGTTGAGATCGTCCAAGCGCCCCACAAAGGGCGAGATGAAGCTCGCGCCCGCCTTGGCCGCCAGAAGCGCCTGGTTGGCCGAAAAGCACAGCGTCACGTTCACCATGCGCCCTTCGCCGGTCAGCACCTTGCAGGCCTTGAGCCCGTCCCAGGTCAGCGGCACCTTGATCGCGATGGTCTCGGCGATCTTCGCCAGCTCCCGCCCCTCGGCGATCATGGTCTCGGCATCCAGCGCGACGGTCTCGGCCGAGACCGGAAGGCCCGGCACCAGCGCGCAGATCTCGGCGACGACCTCCTTGAAATCGCGGCCCGATTTGGCGATCAGCGACGGGTTGGTGGTGACCCCGTCGACCATCCCAAGCGCGTGCAGGTCACGGATTGCTTCGACGTCGGCGGTATCCACAAAGAATTTCATGGCGGCCCTTCCTTTCGGTCTGAGGTCATGGTGAGTTGCGGGCCTTCTATCGCAGAGGCACCCGGGCGGGAAGTCATGAGTGACAGCTATTTCGAGGAAGGCGCGCTGATCGGCGTCCTCACGCCGGAGCCGCTGGACCGGGTGCTGGACTACCGCGCGCCCGAAGGCGGCTGCTGGCTCGGCGCCTTCATCGAGGTTCCGCTGGGCCCGCGCCGGGTGCTGGGCGTGGTCTGGGGGCCGGGGCAGGGCGATTTCGACCCCGCCAAGGTGCGGCCGGCCGCCCGCGTGCTCGATGCCGCCCCGATGCGCGAGGAACTGCGGGTGTTCCTGGAAAAGGCCGGCGCCTACACGCTGACGCCGATGTCGCAGATGCTGCGGCTGGCGACGCGCGCGCCGGGTCTGGGCGACCCGCCCTCGATGCGCAAGGTCTACCGGTTGGGCCAGGGCGAGCCCGACCGGATGACCGACGCGCGGCGCCGCGTCATCGCCGCGCTGATGGAGTACGGCGGGCTGGCCTTCACCCTCAAGGAACTGTCGGACCTGGCCGGCGTGACGGCCTCGGTGGTCAAGGGGCTGGCGGCGCAGGGCGTGATCGCGGAGGCAGACACCCCCCGCGACACGCCGTTCCTGCCGCTCGACCCCGACCTGCCCGGAAAGCCCCTGACCGAGGATCAGCAGGCGGCCGCCGAAGCCCTGCGTGCCGGCGTGCGAAGCGGCCGCTACGGCACGACCTTGCTGAAGGGCGTCACCGGCTCGGGCAAGACCGAGGTCTACCTCGAAGCGGTGGCGGAATGCCTGCGTCGGGGCCGGCAGGCGCTGGTCCTGCTGCCCGAGATCGCGCTGACCTCGGAATTCCTGACCCGCGTCGAGGCGCGCTTCGGCGCCAAACCCGCGGAATGGCATTCGGGCGTCACCATGACCGAACGCCGCCGGGCGTGGAAGATGATCGGGCAAGGCGCGGCGCAGCTGGTCGTCGGCGCGCGCTCGGCGCTGTTCCTGCCGTTCCAGGACCTCGGCCTGATCGTCGTGGATGAAGAACACGACAGCTCCTACAAGCAGGAGGAGGGCGCGCTCTACAACGCCCGCGACATGGCGGTGCTGCGCGCGGCCCTGAACGCCGCGCAGGTGGTGCTGGCCTCGGCCACGCCCTCGCTCGAGACATGGGCCAACGCGCAGGCCGGCAAATACGCGCGGCTCGATCTGGCGGCGCGCTTCGGCACCGCTGTCCTGCCCTCGATGCGCGCCATCGACATGCGTGCCGAGGATCTGCCGGGGCAGGCGTGGATTTCCCCCAGTCTGCAGGCACAGGTGGCGCAGAGGCTGCAAAAGGGGGAACAGTCGCTCTTGTTCCTCAACCGCCGCGGCTACGCCCCCGTCACGCTCTGCCGCGCCTGCGGGGCGCAGGTGGGCTGCGATCACTGCGACGCGCGGATGGTCGAACACCGGTTCCAGAAACGCCTCGTCTGCCACCAGTGCGGCGAGACGAAACCGCTGCCCGAGGTCTGCCCGTCCTGCGGCGTCGCAGGAAAGATGGCCGCCGTCGGCCCAGGGGTCGAACGCATCGCGGAAGAAGCCGCGCGGGTTTTCCCCGACGCGAAGCTCGCGATCCTGTCCTCCGACCTTTTCGGCTCCGCCCGCGCGCTGAAGGCGCAGATCGAGGAGATCGCGGCGGGCGAGACCGACATCATCATCGGCACGCAGCTGGTCGCCAAGGGCCACAATTTCCCGCGCCTGACGCTGGTTGGCGTGATCGACGCCGACCTCGGGCTGCAGGGCTCCGACCTGCGCGCGGCGGAACGCACCTTTCAGCTGATGCGGCAGGTGTCGGGCCGGGCCGGGCGGGCCGAGGCGCCGGGGGTCGCGTACCTGCAGACCTTCCAGCCCGAGCATCCGGTGATCCGTGCGATCCTGTCGGGCGACGAGGAAGGATTCTGGCGCGCCGAGGCTAAGGAGCGCGAGGTGGCGGGAATGCCGCCCTATGGCCGCCTTGCGGGCATCATCCTCAGCGCGGAAGATGCGCAAGCGGCCTTCGATCTGGGCACGCGGCTGGCCCGGAACGACGCCCCGATCCGCGACATCGGCGGCGTGGTCTACGGTCCGGCACCCGCCCCCATCGCGCGCGTCCGCGGCCGGCACCGGGTGCGCCTGCTGGTCAAGGCACCGAAGGGCGCGGCCCTCCAATCGGCCATCGCGCGCTGGATCTCGCCCATCCGCCTGTCGGCCAAGCTGCGACTTTCAGTCGATATCGACCCGCAGAGCTTCTACTGATAGCGGTTTTCCACAGCACGAAACCCCGCTAGAGAAACCCGATCCGACCCCAATCCCCGGTGCACGCCCCATGTCCGCCCCGATCCGTCCGCAGCCCGGCATCCTCGACATCGCGCTCTACCAGGGCGGTCAATCCGCGCTGGAAGGCCATGCCGACCCGCTGAAGCTCAGCTCGAACGAGAACCCGTTCGGCCCGTCGCCCGCCGCGCTCGAGGCGATGCAGGCGGCGCTGGCCGACAGCCATCGGTACCCGTCGACCGATCACGCGCGCCTGCGGGCCGCCATCGCCGAGGTGCAGGGATTGGACGCCGATCGCATCATCTGCGGTGTCGGGTCCGACGAGATCATCCACCTGCTGTGCCAGGCCTATGCGGGCGAGGGGCTCGAGGTGATGCACACGGCGCACGGCTTTGCCATGTACCGCATCAGCGCGCTGGCGGCAGGGGCCACCCCCGTCGAGGTGCCCGAGGGCGAACGGGTGGTCGATGTCGACGCGATCCTCGAGCGGGCAGGGCCCGACACGCGGCTTGTGTTCATCGCCAACCCCGCCAACCCCACGGCGACCTTTCTGGCCGCCGATGCCCTGACGCGGCTGGCCGATGGCTTGCCCGCGACCTGCATTCTCGTGCTCGACGGCGCCTATGCCGAGTTCGCCGAGGGCTACGACGGCGGCAGGGCGCTGGTGGAGGCGCGCGACAACGTGGTGATGATGCGCACCTTCTCCAAGGCCTACGGGCTGGGCGGGCTGCGCGTGGGCTATGGCTACGCGCCGCAAGCCATCATCGACGTGCTGACCCGCATCCGCGGGCCGTTCAACCTGTCGGGCATCGCACTGGCGGGGGCCGAGGCGGCGGTGCATGACACAGCCTGGGTGGCCGAGTGCCTGCGGGTCAATGCCGAGGAACGCGCGCGCCTGACCGGCGGGGTGCGCCAGCTGGGCATCGCGTGCGACGACAGTTTCGCCAACTTCATCCTCGCCCGCTTCGCCGACGAAGCCGAGGCGCTGGCGGCGGACAAGCACCTGAAATCCAGAGGCATCATCGTGCGTCATCCGAAGAACTACGGCTTCCCTCAGGCGCTGCGCATCACGGTGGGCCGACCCGAGGACAATTCCCGCGTGCTCGACGCGCTGGCCGATTTCAAGGGCGCGACATGAGCGCCCTCTACAGCCGCGTTGCCCTGATCGGGCTGGGTCTGATCGCGGGCTCCATGGCCCATGCCATGCGCCGCGCCGGGCTGGCGGGCGAGATCGTGGGCACCGCCCGCTCGCCCGAGACCCGCGCCGTGGCGGCCGAGATCGGGCTGTGCGACCGCATCGCCGAAACCGCCGCCGAAGCGGTGGACGGCGCCGATCTGGTGGTCCTGTGCGTGCCGGTGGGCGTGATGGGCCGCGTCGCGCAGGAGATCGCGCCGCATCTGGCGCCGGGCGCCACCGTCACCGATGTCGGGTCGGTCAAGCTCGACGTGATCGCCCAGGTCGGCCCGCACCTGCCCGAAGGCGTGCATTTCATCCCCGGCCATCCCCTTGCCGGGACAGAACATTCCGGCCCCCGCTCGGGCTTTGCGGAACTTTTCGACAACCGCTACACGCTCCTGACCCCGCCGCAGGGCACCGACCCTGCCGCCATCGCCCGGCTGCGCGCGCTGTGGGAAGGCTGCGGCGCCAATGTCGAGGAGATGGAGGCCGATCACCACGACCTCGTCCTTGCCGTCACCTCGCACACGCCGCACCTGATCGCCTACACGATGGTGGGCGTCGCCGACGACCTGCGCCGCGTTACCGACAGCGAGGTGATCAAGTATTCCGCCGCCGGTTTCCGCGATTTCACCCGGATCGCCGCCAGCGACCCGACCATGTGGCGCGACGTGTTCCTGACCAACAGGGACGCGACGCTGGAGATCCTGGGCCGGTTCACCGAGGAGCTGTTCGCGCTGCAACGCGCCATCCGGCGCGGCGACGGCGACCACCTGCACGCCTATTTCACCCGCACCCGCGCGATCCGGCGCGGCATCATCGAGGCCGGGCAGGATACCGACGCGCCCGATTTCGGGCGCACCAAGACACGCCACAAACCGCCCGGCGAGGTGCCCGGCGCGTGAGATCGGGGGCGGCATATCTCGCGGGCATGCTCGCTCTCGCGCTGGCCTCGCTCGCGGCGGCCGACCCGCCCGACCGCTCGCCCGTTCCCGCCCCGCGCCCCGTCGCCGGAACCGCGCCGCCCGCCGAGGCCGCCGAGGCCGAAGCCGTACCGCAAGCCTCGGCGGTGGCCCGTGTGGTCGTGACAGGCACGGCGCAGGCGCCGCGCGCTTCGGTCAGGCCGCCGGTGCGGCCCGCCGGTGCGGCACCTGCCTCACCGCGAACCCCCGTGGTCTCGGACGCGGCACCGTCGCAGCCCCCCGCCCGGATCGATCGGCGCGGTCTGGTCGGCGGTGCCTTGCGACCGAGGCTCGAGGCGCAGGGGGCCGGGCTGGCGGTGCCGCGTTCGCTGCGCCCGGCGCTGCGGCCCGACGGGCTGGTGCAGCGGGTGGCCGCCGCGGCGACGCGGCAGGCGCCGGGCCGCACCTCCCAGCCCTCGAACCGGGGCGCGCTCTGCGGTGTGCCCGGCCTTGTGGGCGACCGTCTGGAGCCGATCGCCGGCCGCATCCAGGGGTGCGGCATCGCCGATCCGGTGCGCCTGCGCGCCGTGGAGGGGATCGCGCTCAGCACGCCGGCGACGATCAGCTGCGATGCCGCCCGCGCCTTGCACACATGGGTGCAGGGCAGCCTCGTGCCGACCGTGGGCCGCACCGGGGGCGGGGCGCGGTCGCTGCGCGTCGTGGCCTCCTATGCCTGCCGGACCCGCAACAACCAGCCTGGCGCGCGTGTCTCGGAACACGGGCGCGGCAATGCCATCGACATCGCGGGCATCGGGCTGGCGAACGGGACCGAACTGACCGTCCTGACGGGCTGGCGCGAACGCCGCGCGGGCGCGATGCTGCGCGACCTGCACCGGGGCGCCTGTGGGCCCTTCGGCACCGTTCTCGGCCCGAATTCGGACCGCTTCCACCAGGATCACTTCCACTTCGACGTGGCGAGCTACCGGTCGGGCAGCTACTGCCGCTAACGCAGGCGCAGGCGCGGGCCTTCGCCGATGGGCAGGGGGCCGAGGTACATGAACCCGTCCTCGAAGCGCAGCGTGACGTCCAGATCCTCGCGCCGGCCCGACATGCCCGCCAGGAACCCCAGCGCGGTGTCCACCGACCGCCGCCCGATGCCGCCCAGAAGGCCGGCACGTTCGACCATGTCGAGCATTTCCGCCCAGTTCTGTGCCCGGATCGCCACCTCGCCCGTCGGCCGCCCCGCGTCGTCCATGTCGAGCGTACCCGAGAGCCGCAGCATCAGGTCGCCCCATTCCGCCCGCGCCTCGGTCAGCGCGATGCGCACGGGCTGCGGCCGCGCCTCCTCCAGCGCGCCCAGATCCCAGGGCCGGTCGAAGGTGACGACGGCGTCCGACAGCACAACGGGGATCGCCTCGGGCAGCACGCCGGCCGGGTCGAGCAGGGCGGCGAGTTCCTCGGGCGGGGTCAGGTCGCTGGCCTCGAAATGGATCGCGTAGCTGGCCGCCTCGCCTTGCTGCAAGACCATGTCGAAACGGCCTTCGGCGATGTGGCTGCGCCAGCCCAGCGTGCTGTCGACGCTCAGGTCGCGCATCCGGGTTTCCGAGGCTTCCAGCGCCATGTTCGACGCCAGCCTCAGGTCGAGGCTCGAGGCAAGATCGCCAGCCGTGATCGTCAGCCGCTCGTAGGGCGAGGCGAGGCTGTGGGTCTCGGGCCAGGTCGCCTCGATCCGCGAGGCATCCCAGGCCGCCTGCCGCAAGGTGAAGGACGGCGCCGACCAGACCAGCCCGGTCGACGGGTCGGCCAGCGACAGGTCGGTGAACTCGGTCACGAAGGCGGTGGGGAAGCCCGAGACCGCGACGCTCTCGCGCGTCACCACCCACCCCTCGGCCTCGCGGGCGTCGAGCCAGCCGGTCACCGCGCGCTCGGTCACCATGGCCCAGCCGAACCACGCCACCGAGGCCAGCGCCGCAAGCCCGATCCCCGCCAACAGAACCCGTTTCATGCCACACCCCTACCGTCCGGACACGCGCCCCGCTATAGCCCGCCCTGACGCGGGTGACCATGCAGGAGGCGACGGGACGATGGGGGATCTTTGGGTGTTCGGCTACGGATCGCTCCTGTGGAACCCGGGCTTCGCCGTTGCCGAGATGCGGGTGGCGCGGCTGCACGACTGGCGCCGCAGCTTCTGCATGTCCTCGATCCATCATCGCGGCACGCCCGAGGCGCCGGGGCTGGTGCTGGCGCTCGACCACGCGCCGGGGGCGATGTGCCACGGCATCGCCTTTCGCGTCGAGGACGGGCGCGCCGAGGCGACGCTGGCCTACCTGCGCGAGCGGGAGCTGATCTCCTCGGCCTACCTCGAGACCCGGCAGGAGGTGGAGCTTGACGAGGGCGCGCGCCTGCCCGACGTGCTGACCTATGTCATCGACCCCGCGCATGCGCAGTATTGCACGCTGCCGCTGGAGGATCAGGCGCAGATCATCGCCCATGCCGTCGGCGGCCGTGGCCCCAACGATGAATACCTGGGCAACACCGCCACCCATCTGCACGACCTGGGCCTGCCCGATCCCGATCTCGATTGGCTCGTGGCGCGGGTGCGTCAGATCAAGGCGGGCTGAGGGCTTGGCCGCATTGCGGCATTGGCTTATCCGGTCGGCCCTTGTAGGCTGGCGCGGGCAACACAAGAACCGGGCTGGAGCCATGGCGAGCAGAGCAGACACAGGCGCCCCGGCGCGACGGCCGCGCATCACCCGCCCGACGCGGCAGATCGCGCTGATGCTGATCATCTTCGCCGCCGTGGTCTTTGGCGGCGTGCTGATCTGGCCGCAGGTGCAGCCGGTGTTTCTGGCCTCCCCCTATCTCAATGGAACCATCGGGCTGGTGTTCGTCGTCGGCGTGATGGCCTGTTTCTTTCAGGTGTTTCAGCTGTTTTCCTCGGTCGCCTGGATCGAGGAAATCGCCGGCGCCGCGCCGCAGGACGCCGCCGAACGCCCGCCGCGGCTGCTGGCGGCGATGACCGGCATCGCGCGGGTGCGCGGGCGCGGGCTGCAGGTCACCGGCCCGGTGGCGCGCTCGATGCTCGACAGTGTCGGCTCGCGCATGGAGGAAAGCCGCGACATCACGCGCTACATCGCCAACCTGCTGATCTTCCTCGGGCTTCTGGGCACTTTTTTCGGTCTGGCGACCACCATTCCCGCCGTGGTCGACACGATCCGGTCGCTTCAGCCCGGCGAGGGCGAGGCCGGCGTGGCGGTGTTCGCCCGTCTGATGGACGGGCTCGAGGATCAGCTGGGCGGCATGGGCACGGCGTTCGCGTCGTCGCTGCTGGGCCTTGCCGGATCGCTGGTCGTGGGGCTGCTGGAGCTTTACGCCGGGCACGGGCAGAACCGCTTCTACCGCGATCTCGAGGAATGGCTGGCCTCGATCACGCGGGTCAGCTTTGCCAGCGGCGACGGCGAGGGCGGGGGGGTGGACCGCAGCGCCATCGCCACCGTGCTCGACCACATGGTCGACCAGATGGAGACGCTGCAATCGCTGTTCACCCAGTCCGAGACGCGCCGCACCGCCACCGAGGAGAGGATGTCGCACCTGACCGATGCGGTCGAGCGGCTGACTGCCAGGCTCGGCCCCGGCCCGGTGGAGGCGACCGAACGGCTGGCCGCGGCGCAGGAACGCCTGGGCCAGGTTCTGGAGGAAGCGCAGCGCGGCGGCATCGACGACGAAAGCCGGATGCGCCTGCGCTCCATCGACGTGCAACTGCTGAAGATCTACGAAGATCTGGGCGCCAGCCGCAACGACGAGGTGGCGGCGTTGCGCGGCGACCTGACCGACCTGACCGTAGCGATCCGCGAGCTTGTGGCGGCCGCCCGCACCCCGGCCCGTCGCCCGCAGCCCGCCCCCCCCGTGCCCAACCCCGCGCAACGGGGGGAGTGACGCCCGATGGCCTTTCAGCGTCGAGGCGGCAACAAGATGTCCGGCGTGATCTGGCCGGGCTTCGTGGATGCGATCACCTCGCTGTTGATGGTGATGATCTTCGTGCTGTCGATCTTCATGGTGATCCAGTACGTCCTGTCCGAACAGATCACCACCCAGGATGACGAGCTGAACACCCTGAACGCCCGGCTGAATTCGCTCGCCGAGGCGCTGGGCCTTGAGGAAACGCGCGCCGCCGCTCTGCAAAGCCGGGTGGCGACGCTGACCGGCGCGCTGGCCACGGCCGAGGAGCAGGCCGCGGCGCAGGGGGCGCTGATCGCCTCGCTCACCGAGGAGGCCGAGGCGCAGGCGGCGCGCATCGCGGATTTCGAGGCGCAGGTCGCCTCGCTGATCGCGTCGAATACCGACCTGCGCGCCGAGCGCGACGAGACCGAGGCGGAACTGCAGGAGGCCCTGAGCACGGCCGACGCGCTGGAACTGGCCGTCGCCTCCGCCCGCTCCGAAATCGACGCGGCGGCCGAGGAGGCGCGGCTTGCCGCCGCCCGGCGTGCGGCGCTCGAGGCGCTGGTCGCAGACCTCGAGACCGAGACCGAGACGCAATCGGCCACCATCGAGACGCTCGAGACGCAGCTGAGCGAAGAGGAAGCCGCGCGGCTGGTCGAGGCGGCGGCGGCCGAGGCGCTGCGCGAGCGGCTGGAGACCGCCGACGCCGAACTGACCTCGATGACGCTGGCACTGGAGGAACAGCGCCGCCGCGCCGAGGAGACCCTGACCCTTCTGGCGGCCGCACAGGCTGCGGAACAAAGCCTGGCCGCGCGTCTGGCCACGGCGCTGGTGCAGGCCGACGAGCGCGCCGATCTGGCCGCACAGCTGACCGCCGCCGAGGCCGAGGCCGACCGGCTCGAGGCGCTGGCCGCCGAGCGTGCCGGCGACCTGAGCGAGACCGAGGCAGCCCTGGCGCTGGCGCTGTCGCGCATCGAAAACGCCGAGGCCAGCGCCGCCGCGCGACTGGCCGAGCTGGAAGCGCAGATCGCCGCGCTGGAGGAGGAGGCCGAAGGCCAGGCCGAGACGGCGGCAAGCCGCGCCGCCGAGATGCGCACGCTGGAGGCGCAACTGGCCAGCGCCCTGTCGGCGCGGCTGAGCGCCGAGGCGGAGCGCGACCTGATCCTCACCGAGGCCGAGGAACGCGCGGCGCTTCTGGCCCAGGCCAACGCGGAGCTGGACGAGACCGAGGCGGACTCGGCCGAAAGCCAGCGCGAGGTGGCGTTGCTCAACGAACAGGTGATCGCGCTGCGCCAGCAGCTGCGCGGCTTGCAGGCGTTGATCGACGAGTCGTCCGACCGCGATGCCGAGGCCGAAGTGCAGATCGCGGCTCTGGGCGCGCAGCTGAACGCGGCGCTGGCGCGCGTGGCACAGGAACAGCGCGCGCTGGCCGCCGAACAGATGCGCGTCGCCGAGCTTGAGGCGGCCGAGGTGGCGCGGCTGGCCGCAGAAGCGGAGGAACTCGAGCGCTACCGGTCCGAATTCTTCGGCCGCCTGCGGCAGTTGCTGGAAGGCCGTGAGGGGGTGCGGATCGAGGGCGACCGCTTCGTGTTCTCGTCCGAGGTGCTGTTCGACCTCGGCTCCGCCGACCTGGCGCCGGAAGGGCTGGCGCAGATCCGCAGCGTGGCCGCACTCCTGTCTGAGGTGGCCGACGAGATCCCCGAAGGCATCGACTGGATCGTGCGCGTCGACGGGCACACCGACGACCAGCAGATCCGCCCCGGCGGCGCCTTCGAGTCGAACTGGGAGCTGAGCCAGGCGCGCGCGCTGTCGGTCGTTCTCTACATGTCCGAGGAGCTGGGCTTTCCGGCGGACCGGCTCGCGGCGACGGGATTCGGAGAGTTCGGCCCGATCGCGTCGAACGACACCGCCGAGGGCCGGGCACAGAACCGTCGGATCGAGCTGAAGCTGACCGAGCGCTAGGGCGTGTTGCGTTCAATCGTTTTCATATCCTGCGGCCTTGAAGAAGTTGTAGCACTCCTCTTCGGTGAAGAGATCGCATACGTGCCCAACGGCGTGCTCGG
>Ga0076930_100432_pt1 | contig 42241 bp, 37 predicted proteins | sample HotLakConsoUCCRE_FD_71149 | JGI IMG/M metagenome (GOLD analysis project Ga0076930, IMG submission 71149) | Hypersaline microbial mat communities from Hot Lake, Washington, USA - Hot Lake Consortium UCC-RE (version 3) (version 3) ...
TCTGCGGCACCTTGATCTTGAAGAAGATCTGGAACGGGTTGGCGCCGTCGACGATGGCCGCCTCGATCGTGTCCTCGGGCACGCCGCGCAGCGCGGCGGACAGGATCACCATGGCAAAGCCGGTCTGAATCCAGATCAGCACCACCATCAGCCAGAAGCTGTCGACGATGTCGCCGTCGATGAAGGTGATGCCGCGGTCGGCGCCGAACAGCGCCCGGATGGCGTTGAGGATGCCGATCTCGGACGACGGATGATAGACGAAGCTCCAGATCAGCGAGGCGCCGACGAAACTGATCGCCATCGGCATGAACACCAGCGATTTCGCGATGTTGCCCCAGGACAGCCGGTCGGTCAGCTGCGCGGCGAGAAGGCCGAAGAAGGTCGAGGCGGCAGGCACGACCAGCACCCACAGAACGTTGTTCAGCAGCGCCACGCGAAAGGTGCGGTTCTGCAGGATCTCGGCGTAGTTGGCGAACAGGCCGCGCTGATCGGCGACGCCCGCGGTCAGCGACAGCCAGACCGAGTAGAAGACCGGAACCACGAGGTAGAGCCCCAGCGCGAAGACGGCGGGAAACACGAACAGCCAGGGGCGGATGGCGCTGGCGCGGCGGACATTGGCGCCGATGTTCTCGCCGCGGGCCGGAAAGAACACCCGGTCGAGCAGGTAGTTCGCCCCCCAGAAATACACGATCATCCCGCCCACCCCGATCAGGATGGTGACCAGACCCGTGACAATCACCGACATCGGCTGTTCCTCCCCTTGGCGTTCCCGTGGGCGGCCGGTCGTGTGCCGGCCCTGCTCCGTGTCCCCCGTGCGGGGATGTTATGTGCTTTGCCCGTCGGGGCGAAATCTTCTGTCCCCGATCCGGGGAAAATTGCTGTCCCCGGTCCGGGGACAAGACGGGCGCCGCATCGTCCGGCGCCCGTCCATCTTCAGCCCATCGGGCGCAGGGTCACTGAATGGCGTCCCACGCCGACTGGATGCTTGCCGCTTCGCCGGCCGCGTCGCCGGTGCGCAGGTATTCGACCATCCCGGTCCAGAAGGCGCCCGCGCCGATCTCGGCCGGCATCAGGTCGGAGGCGTCGAAGCGGAACGACGTCGCCTCCAGCAGGATCTCGCCCATGCCGCGCAGGGTGTCGTCGCCGTAGAGCGACGTGTCGACCCCGCTGTGCGGCGTCAGGAAGCCCGATTGCGCCATCCAGATCTCGTGCGCGATCGGCGTCTTGAGGAACTCGATCATGGCGCGCGCCGCCTCGCTGTCCTCGGTGATCGCCCAGACGGTGCCGGCGCCCAGGACCGGGCTGCCCAGATCCTCTTCCTCGAAGGCGGGGAAGTAGAAGAAGTCGAAATCCGAGCCTTCGGGGAAGAAGGTGGGGATGAACGACGCCTGCCGGTGCATCAGGCAGGTCGGCGGCACCGAGAACACGCCGTTGGGGCTGTCGCGGAAGTCGGTGGCGACGACCTCGGCCGGCGACATGCCGGTATAGTCCTCGTTGCGGGCGAAGCTGCCGAAGGTCTCGATCGCGCCGACCACACGTTCGTCATCGAAGGGGATCTCGTTGGCGACCCACTGGTCGTAGACGTCCAGCGGCTGGGTGCGCAGCATGATGTCCTCGACCCAGTCGGTGGCGGGCCAGCCGGTCGCGCCCTCCGAGCCGATGCCGATGCACCAGGGCGCGATGCCCTCCTCGACGGCGGCGTCGCTCAGTTCGATCAGATCTTCCATCGTGGTCGGGATCTCGAAGCCAAGTTCGTCGAACACCTCGGGCGAGTACCAGACCAGCGATTTCACATCGACCTTGTAGAAGAAGCCGTTCAACGCCTCGCCACCCGCCTGCGTGTTCTCGGAGGTGGCCAGGTCGACCCAGCTTTCGCCGGCCGCGTAGTTTTCGGCGATCCACTCCGCGTCGTCCTCGGTCAGCGGCGCGACCACGCCCTGGCGGGCCAGATCGGCCAGCAGGCCAGGCTGCGGGATCACGGCGACATTGGGCAGGCCGCCGGTCTGGGCGGCGCGACGCAGTTCCGATTCGAAGCTGTCGGAGCCGGAGTAGTTCACGGTGGCGCCGGTGGCTTCGGTGAAATAGGCGAAGACCGAGTTCACGAGGTCACGGTCGCTGCCGATCCAGGGGCCCGAGACGGTGATCGACTGGCCGCTCAGGTCGTGCGTATCGGCGAATTCCTCGTAGCTGTCCCAGTTGAAGCCGCCCTCGCCGGGCTCGAAGACAAGATCCTGCGCCTGTGCGCCATGGGCGGACAGCGCAAGCGCGGCGGCGCTGGCGTATAGGGTGCGTTTCATTTGATCCTCCCAGGATGTTCCGGCCGTTGCGGCCCGTTCTCATGCCCAAGCATCGGGGTGCATCCCAAAGCGCTTTGGGTTGCGACTACAGTTTCGAATGTAACCGAGTCTGTCAATGCGCGAAAGAAAACCCCCGAGAATCCATGATTTATTTTGCAGATGCAGCAAAAACGGGCGATTTAGAATCTTTGACATTCCCGGCGCAGCCCGTCTAGCCTGCCGAAAGTTCCAAACCGCTTTGGCTAGTCTTTTGCCATGAATCTCAAGCAGCTGGCCGCAACGCTGAATCTCAGCCAGACCACCGTCAGCCGGGCATTGAACGGCTACCCCGAGGTGCGGGAGGAAACCCGCGCCCGCGTTCTCGCTGCCGCCAAGGCCGCGCATTACGCGCCGAACAGCCGCGCGCGGCGCCTGGCCACGGGGCGCGCCATGACCATCGGCCATGTCATTCCGCTGACCGGGCGGGCCGAGATGGTGAACCCGATCTTCGCCGATTTCCTGATCGGCGCCGGCGAGGTCTATGCCCGCGAAGGCTATGACCTGCTGCTGTCCATGGTCACCGACGGCGACACCGAAAACGCCTTTCGACAGCTCGCCGCCAACGGTTCGGTCGACGGCGTGATGGTGCAGGCGCCGCAAGACAACGACCCGCGCATCGCGCTGCTGCAGGAACTGAAGCTGCCGTTCCTCGTGCATGGCCGCACCGGTGACGCGCTGGGCTACAGCTGGCTCGACATCGCCAACATCCGCGCCTTTCGCCGCGCGACCGAATTCCTGCTCGACCTCGGCCATACGCGCATCGCGCTGATCAACGGCCAGAGCGGGTTCGATTACGCCCAACGCCGCCAGCGCGGCTTCGAGGAGGCGCTGGCGACGCGCGGCCTGGCGCCCCTGCCGCATCTGATGGCCAATGACGCGATGACGGAATCCTTCGGCTACCTGTCCGCCGCGGCGATGCTGGACGGGCCGGACCCGCCGACCGCCTTCCTCGCCTCCTCGGTGATCATCGCCATCGGCCTGCGCCGGGCGGCGCAGGAGCGCGATCTTCGCCTTGGCCGCGATCTGTCGATCATCTGCCACGACGACGAGTTGAGCTATCTCAACAACGACGTCGGCGGCCCGGCCTTCACCGCCACCCGGTCCTCCATCCGCGCGGCGGGACGGCGCTGTGCGGAGATCCTGATCGAGCTGATCCGCACCCCCGACCAGCCCCCGATCCAGGAGTTGTGGGATGTCGACCTGACCGTGGGCCTGTCCACCGGCCCCTGCCCTGCCCGCTAGAAAGGACCACCATGCAGTTCCAGCGCCGCGATTTCCCCGACGGGTTCCTGTTCGGGGTCGCCACCTCCTCCTACCAGATCGAGGGGCACGCGTTCGGCGGCGCCGGCCCCACGCACTGGGACAGTTTCGCCGCCACCCCCGGCAACGTGGTGCGCGCCGAGCACGGTGGGCGCGCCTGCGACCACTACCACCGCTGGGAGGAAGACCTCGACCTGATCCGCGACCTCGGCGCCGATGTCTATCGCTTCTCCACCTCCTGGGCGCGGGTGCTGCCCGAGGCCGCCGGCACGCCCAATGCCGAGGGGCTGGATTTCTACGACCGGCTGGTCGACGGGATGCTGGCGCGCGGCATCAAGCCCGCCGCGACGCTCTACCACTGGGAGTTGCCGCAGCCGCTGGCGGACCGGGGCGGCTGGCGCAACGCCGACATGCCGGACTGGTTCGCGGACTACACCCGCACGATCATGTCGCGCATCGGCGACCGGGTCTGGTCGGCGGCGCCGATCAACGAGCCCTGGTGCGTCGGCTGGCTGTCGCATTTCGACGGGGTGCACGCGCCCGGCCTGCGCGACATCCGCGCCACGGCGCGCGCGATGCATCATGTGCTGGTCAGCCACGGCCGCGCCATCGAGGTGATGCGCGGGCTCGGCATGTCGAACCTCGGCGCGGTGTGCAACTTCGAGTGGTCGACCCCCGCCACCGACGCGCCCGAGGATGTGGCGGCCGCCACGCGCTACGATGCCATCTACAACCGCTTCTTTCTGGGCGGGCTGTTCAAGGGCGCCTACCCCGCCGAGGTGCTGGAAGGACTGGAGCCGCATCTGCCGCACGGCTGGCAGGACGATTTCAAGACCATCGGCGCGCCGCTCGACTGGCTGGGGGTGAACTACTACACCCGAAAGCTGATCGCGCATGCCGAGGGCCCCTGGCCCAACTACGCCGAAGCCGAGACAATGCTGCCGCTGACCCAGATGGGCTGGGAGATCTATCCCGAGGGGCTGCGCGATTTCCTGGTCCGCAACGCGCGGGAGTATTCGGGCGACCTGCCGATCTACGTCACCGAGAACGGCATGGCCAACCCCGACGAGATCGACCAGCCCGACCAGCCACGGCTCGATTACCTGACCCGGCACCTCGGGGCGGTGCAGGAGGCGATCCGGCAGGGCGCGCCGGTGGCGGGCCATTTCGTCTGGTCGCTGATGGACAATTACGAATGGTCTCTCGGCTACGAAAAGCGCTTCGGTCTGGTCCACGTCGACTTCGACAGCTTGGCAAGAACCCCGAAAGCATCCTATCACGCGCTCGCGCGCTGGTGGCGCGGCTGAGGCTTTGGCGACCGGGGCGGGCAAGATGAACGATCTGACGGGCGAAACCGGGCTGAGCCTCGTCGCCGACATCGGCGGCACCAACACCCGCGTCGCGCTGGCGCAGGGGCCGGTGGTGGGCCGCGGCACGGTCACGCGCTATGCCAATGCCGATCACCCCGACCTCGCGGCTGTGCTGGCGCGCTACCTTTCCGACACCGGGGTGACCGACGGCCAGATCACCGGCGTCTGCGTCGCCGCCGCGGGGCCGGTGCATGACGGGGTGGCCGACCTGACCAACCTCGACTGGCGCATCGACCGCGAGACGCTGGGCCGCGCGCTGACCGCGGGCAAGGTTGCGGTGCTGAACGACCTGCAGGCGCAGGGCCATGCCATCGGCCATATCGACGCGAGCGATCTGGAGGAGATCGTGCCGCAACCCGAGGTGTCGGACCAGGCCGCCAAGCTGGTCGTGGGCCTTGGCACCGGGTTCAACGCCTGCCCGGTCTTCGACACCGCCGGCGGGCGCTTCGTGCCGCCGTCGGAGGCGGGCCATGTCAGCCTGCCCGCCTGCGACGGGGCGATGGACGCGCTGATCGCCGCCATGGTCCGCGATTTCGGCTTCGCCTCGGTCGAGGAGGTGCTGTCGGGGCGCGGCATCAGCTATCTGCACCGGGTGCTGCACGGCGAACGGGCCGACCCCTCGGCGATCATGAGCCGACTGGATGCGGGCGACGCGGCCGCGACCGAGACCGGGCGCGCCTTCGTGCGGATCATGGGCACGATCGTGGGCGACCTGGCGCTGAGCCACCTGCCCTTCGGCGGCATCTACCTGGTGGGCGGCGTGACGCGCGCGATCGCGCCCTGGCTCGGCCCCTTCGACATGATCGGGTCGATGCGCGCCAAGGGCCGGTTCTCGGAGTTCATGGACCAGTTCGGGGTCTTCGTGGTCAAGGACGACTACGCCGCCCTGACCGGCTGCGCCTCGCACCTGTCGAAGCTCTGAGGCGGCGGGCGGTGCCGGGGGCGCTGCCCCCGTCGCGTGCCGCGACTCCCCCGGAGTTTTCCGGCCAAGATGAAGGGGGCGCGCGTTAACCTTGATATGGGGTTAAAGCGCCGCGTCCTTCACCGCCTGCATCGACACATGCGTCGAGGTCGAGGCGACATGCGGCAGGTTCGAGACCACCTCGGCCAGGATGTCGCGGTAGGCGCGCATGTCGCGGCAGCGGATCTTCATCAGATAGTCGAACTGCCCCGCGATCAGGTGGCATTGCTCGATCTCGGGCACGTCGCGCACGGCGGCGTTGAAGGCGGTCAGCGCCGGTTCGCGGGTGTCGGTCAGGCGCACCTCGACGAAGGCGACGTGATCGCGGTCGAGCTTGGCCGGATCGAGCAGCGCGCGGTAGCCCAGGATGTAGCCCGCCGCCTCCAGCCGCCGCAGGCGGGCCTGGGTCGGGCTTTTGGACAGGCCGATGCGGCGGGCAAGCTCCGTCACCGGCAGGCGGCCGTTGCGCGAGACCTCGGCCAGAAGCTTCTGGTCGAAGGAGTCGAGAGGTCCGTCGGAACGCTGGTTTTCCATCTGTTTTCCTTCCGCGGACCCGCGCTTCGGACGATAGGGCTGCCAACCGCGTCAATCAAGGAAAACCGCCCGCGCCGCGTCTGCTATGGTGGAGGTGCGACCACAAAGGACCGTGCCATGCCGCTCGACCGCCCTGCCCCCGACCTCGACCGCCTGCGCGCCGCCGTCCGCGCCGCCCATCTTGCCCCCGAGGGGCCCGCGCTCGACGCGCTGGTCGCGGCCCATGCCCCCGACGCCGGGCTGCGCCGGCGCGCCGTCCGCCGCGGCGCCGACCTGGTGCGGCGGATGCGCGGGGACGGCAATCCGGGGCTGATGGAGGTGTTCCTGGCCGAATACGGGCTGTCGACCCGCGAGGGGATCGCGCTGATGTGCCTGGCCGAGGCGCTGCTGCGCGTGCCCGACGCCGCGACCGTGGACGCGCTGATCGAGGACAAGATCGCGCCCTCGGAATGGGGCGCGCACCTGGGGCATTCGGCCTCGCCGCTGGTCAACGCCTCGACCTGGGCGCTGATGCTGACGGGGCGGGTGCTGAAGGATGGCGAGGGCATGGCGGGCGTGCTGAAGGGCGCCGTCCGGCGCCTGGGCGAGCCGGTGATCCGCGCCGCCGTGGGCCGGGCCATGCGCGAGATGGGCCAGCATTTCGTGCTGGGCCAGGACATGGCCGAGGCGATGCGCCGCGCGGCGGTGGAGGAGCGGCGCGGCTACGCCTATTCCTACGACATGCTGGGCGAGGCGGCGATGACCGCCGCCGATGCCGCCGCCTATTTCGGCGCCTACATGGGGGCGATCCGGGCGCTGGAGCCGGCTTGCCGGTCGGACGACATCCGCGTCAATCCGGGCATCTCGATCAAGCTTTCGGCGCTGTTTCCGCGCTACGAGCAGGCGCAGAAGGGTCGCGTCATGGCCGAGCTGGTGCCGCGGGTGATCGAGCTGGCGCGGGTTGCCCGCGCGCAGCACATGGGCCTGAACATCGACGCGGAGGAGGCGGACCGGCTCGACCTGTCGCTCGACGTGATCGAGGCGGTGCTGGCCGATCCGGCGCTGGCCGGATGGGACGGGTTCGGCGTGGTGGTGCAGGCCTATGGCAAGCGCGCCGGCGCGGTCATCGACTGGCTTCATGCGCTGGCCGAACGGCATGACCGCCGGTTCATGCTGCGCCTGGTCAAGGGCGCCTACTGGGACACGGAAATCAAGCGCGCGCAGGTGGCGGGCCTGTCCGATTTCCCGGTCTGGACGCGGAAGGCGGCGACCGACGTCGCCTATCTGTGCACTGCGCGCAAGCTCCTGGGGATGACCGACCGGATCTTTCCGCAATTCGCCACCCACAATGCGCAGAGCGTCGCCGCGATCCTGGAGATGGGGGGCGATCACGACGCCTACGAGTTCCAGCGCCTGCACGGCATGGGCGAGAGCCTGCACGAGCTGGTGCGGGCCGAGAACGGGCCGCGCTGCCGCATCTACGCGCCGGTGGGCAGGCATCGGGACCTGCTCGCCTATCTGGTGCGGCGGCTGCTGGAGAACGGGGCGAATTCCAGCTTCGTGAACCAGGTGCTGGATGGCGATGTGCCGACGGAAACGGTGGCGCGCGACCCGTTCGAGGCGCTGGGCGCGCCGGGGCCGGCCGCCGTGGTCGCGCCGCCGCGCCTGTTCGGGGCGGCGCGCGTCAATTCGAAGGGGTTCGACCTGACCGACCCGGTGACGCTGTCGGAAATCGCGGCGGCGCGTGCGCCCTTTGCGGAGGAGCCGTGGCAGGCGGGGCCGCTGCTGGCCGGGCCGGTGGCGGGAGGCGCGGTCTGGCCGGTCATGAACCCGGCCCGCAGCGGCGACAGGGTCGGCACGCTCAGCGTCGCCGCACCGGAAGATGTCGAGACGGCGCTGGCCAGCGCGCGCATGTGGGACGCGCCGGTGGCGGAGCGCGCGGCGGTGCTGATGCGGGCGGCGGACCTGTACGAGGCGCATCACGGCGAGATCTTCGCGGCTCTGGCGCGCGAGGCCGGAAAGACGCTGCCCGACGCGGTGGGGGAATTGCGCGAGGCGGTGGATTTCCTGCGCTACTATGCCGTGCAGGCCCAAGGCTTGTCGGCGCCTGCCCTGGGGGTCTTCGGCTGCATCAGCCCGTGGAACTTTCCGCTCGCCATCTTCACCGGCCAGATCGCGGCGGCGCTGGCGGCGGGCAACGGCGTCGTCGCCAAGCCCGCCGAGGCGACGGGGCTGATCGCGCACCGTGCGGTGCAGCTGCTCCATGAGGCGGGCGTGCCGCGTCATGCGCTGCAACTGCTGCCCGGACCGGGGGGCGAGGTCGGCGCGGCCCTGTCCTCGGACCCGCGGATCGCGGGGCTGTGCTTCACCGGCTCCACCGCCACGGCGCAGACGATCAACCGGGCGCGCGCCGCGCATCTAGACCCGTCGGCGCCGCTGATCGCGGAGACCGGCGGGCTGAACGCGATGGTCGTCGACAGCACGGCACTGCCCGAACAGGCGGTGCGCGACATCGTGGCGTCGAGCTTCCAGTCGGCCGGGCAACGCTGTTCAGCGCTCAGGCTGTTGTATCTGCAGGAGGATGTGGCCGACACCATCCTGGAGATGCTGCAGGGCGCGATGGCGGAGCTGCGCCTGGGCGATCCGTGGCACCTGTCGACCGACATCGGCCCGGTGATCGACGCCCGCGCGAAATCGGGCATCGTGGAGCATATCGAGGCGGCGCGGGCCGAGGGGCGGGTGCTGGCCGAGGTGGTGGCGCCCGGCGACGGCAGCTTCGTCGGCCCCACGATCCTGCGCCTGCCGGGCGGCATCGCGGCGCTGGAGCGCGAGATCTTCGGCCCGGTGCTGCATGTCGCGACCTACCGCGCCGCGGACCTCGGGCGGGTGGTGGCCGACGTGAACGCGCGCGGCTATGGCCTGACCTTCGGCATGCACAGCCGCATCGACGACCGGGTGCAGGAGGTGACGGCGGCGATCCGGGTCGGCAACACCTATGTGAACCGCAACCAGATCGGCGCCGTGGTGGGCAGCCAGCCGTTTGGCGGCGAGGGGCTTTCGGGCACCGGGCCGAAGGCGGGCGGGCCGGCCTACCTGCCCCGGTTCACGCAGACAGCACCGGGCGTCGGCGGTGGCCAGGCGGGGCCGCAGGCCGACCGGGCGGCGCTGGCCCGGGCGCTGGCCGCCTTGCCAGACGTGAAGGGCACGGTCCTGTCGGTGGAGGACCTGCCGGGTCCGACGGGCGAGTCGAACCGGCTGTCCACCCACCCGCGCGGCCGCGTGCTGTGCCTGGGGCCGGGACGCGACGCGGCGGAAGCGCAGAAGCGGCTGGCGGAACGGGCCGGCTGCGCGGCGCTGGCGGTGGCGGAACAGGTGCCGTGCGACTGGCTCGAGACGCTCGAACCGCTCGACGCGGTGCTGATCTGGGCCGATGGAGAACAAGCGCGAGGCTATGCGACGGCGCTGGCGGCGCGCGAGGGCGCCCTGATCCCGCTGGTCACCGCAGCCGATCCCGTGCCGTTCCTGACGCTGGAACGGCACCTGTGCATCGACACCACGGCGGCGGGCGGCAACGCGGCGCTGCTGGCCGCGTCGGGGTGAGGGTCAGGTTTCGGGATCTTCTTCCATGTGGCGGTAGACGCCCTGCGCCTCCAGCGCCTCGATCACCTCGGCGGGCATGTACTGCTCGTCGTGGCGCGCCAGGATCTCGGTCGCGACGAAGGTGCCGTCGACCAGCCGCCCGGTGCCGACCATGCCTTCGCCCTCGCTGAAGAGGTCGGGCAGGATGCCGGTGTAGGTGACCGGGATCGACGCGCCGCCATCGGTCACCAGGAAGCTGATCGTCTCGCCCGAGTCGCGGATCAGCGAACCTTCGGCGACAAGGCCACCGATGCGGAACACCTCGTTCGGGGGCGGCGGGTTCTCCACCACCTCCGTCGGCGGGCGGAAGAAGTTGATGCCGTCGCGCATCGCGTAGCCGATCAGCCCGGCCGACAGGGCCAGGGCCGCGGTGGCGACCATGATGATCTGGATGCGGCGTTGTTTCTTAAGTCCGCGCATGGCGGGCTCTCCTTTTCGTCACGGTCGGTAGCAGCTACCGGGCCGGTGCCGCATAATTGGGCTTACCCGGTCCTCCTGTCGAGGGGGACGCGCCAAATGGCAGCACAGGATTTCCATTGCGAATTGTAGCTGTGCGACCGGGTTCAGCACTCCGCCGCCGTGAACTCGATCCGGCGGCGCAGGAACAGCGTGGCCTTGTTCGACACCGATTTCGCATCGCCGCTGGTCAGGAATTTCGCCTCGCGCCCCGTGCCCAGCTTGTCGGGGTGGCGGGCGAGGTAGTCGGCCAGCGCCTCGGCCACCAGATCGGGCTGCGAATAGACCGCGACATCGGGGCCGAGCGCCTCGCGAAACACCTCCTCCACCAGCGGGTAATGCGTGCAGCCGAGGATCGCGGCCTGCGGCTTCGGCATCCGGCGCAGCAGCGCCTCGACATGGGAGCGGACGAGCGCGTCGGCGAGGATCATGTCGCCCATCTCGATCGCGTCGACCACGCCGGCGCAGGGTTGCGCCTCGACATCCACGCCGATGGCGCGAAAGGCCAGCTCGCGCTGGAAGGCGCGGCTCGACACCGTGGCGGGCGTCGCGAACAGTGCCACCGTCTCGACTGCCACCGGCCGTGGCGGGGAATTGTCGCCCCACTTGCGTTCGGTCAGCGCCTCGATCAGCGGCACGAAGACGCCCAGCACCCGCTTGCCCTCGGGCACCCAACCCTCCTGCATCCGGCGGAGCGCCGCGGCGGACGCCGTGTTGCACGCGAGGATCACCAGGTCGCAGCCTTCGTCGAACAGCACCTGCACGCCCTTGGTGGTCAGGTCGTAGATGTCATCGGCGTCGCGCACGCCGTAGGGCGTGTGGGCGTTGTCACCGAAATAGACCAGCGTGGTGTCGGGCAGGCGCCTGGCCACCGCATCCAGCACGGTCAGCCCGCCAAGCCCGCTGTCGAAAATGCCCACGGCCATCAGTATCTGTCCTTCAGGTTGCCCAGCACGCGGCCCTGCAGCGCGTCGGGGTCGCGGTGCCGGACCTCGAACTCGAACCCGCGCGCGCGCCCGTCCAGCGGCCGCGGGCTGAGGCCATAGGTGGTTTCGCGCAAGAAGGCCATCATCGCCTTGGCATCCTTCGCGAAGGGCTCCAGCGCCGCGCGCGGGATCGGGTCGCCGATCACCACCTCCACCGGGCTGTTCACGCGGGCGCGGAACTCCTTGATCAAGAGGCCCATGCGCAGGGTCGTGTGCAGATGGCTCATCAACTGGAACAGGCGCGAATTGTGGCCGTCGAAGAACACCGGCACCACGGTGGCGTCGGATTTGGCGATCATCCGCGCTGTGAAGCTGCGCCAGCCCGGATCGAGCGGCTGGCCGAAGGGGCGCGCGGCGGTCGAGACGGTGCCACCCGGAAAGATGCCGATGGCGCCGCCCTGCGCCAGATAGCGCAGCGCCTCTTTCCGCGTCTCGATGTTGAGCGCCAGCGCCTCCTTCGTGTCGTCGAAGGAGATCGGCAGGATCACCCGGTTGATATCCTCGGCCTTGCGGAAGACACGGTGCGCGAGGATGCGGAAATCGCCGCGCGCGACGCTGAGGATATGGCCCATCATCAGCCCGTCGAGGATGCCGTAGGGGTGGTTGGCGATCATGATCACCGGCCCGTCGCGCGGGATGTTGTCGAGCGATCCGCCGACCAGTCTCAGCTCCAGCCCGTAGCGTTCGACGATGACCTGCCAGAAATCGCGCCCCTGCCGCACCTCGTCGTCGTAGCCCTCGGCGCGGCGGATCAGGCTGATGCGGCCGGTGGCGTTCTCCATCACCCGGATCATCGCGCGCCCGCCGCGCGATGCGGCCGAGGACGCGTAGGAGATTTCGCGCGCGATGGCGCGCCGTGTGTCCTGGATGGGGCGGCGGGGCATTCGGGGCGATGACCTCAGGCGAAACCGTGCATCTGGTGTAGGACAGTGCCGCGGCCTGGTCCAGCGCCCATTCGGCCCTCAGCGGCGTGGCCAGCCCCAGAGGCAGATCAGCTCCATCGCGACATGCGCGGCGGCGACCGCGGTGATCGCAGCATGATCGAAGGGCGGCGAAACCTCGACCACGTCGCCCCCCACCAGGTCGATCCCCGCCAGCCCGCGCAGCAGCGCCGCCGCCTGCGCCGAGGAGAGCCCGCCCCAGACCGGCGTGCCGGTGCCGGGCGCGAAGGCCGGGTCGAGCCCGTCGATGTCGAAGCTGAGGTAGACCGGCCGGTCGCCCACCCGCGCCTTGAGGTCGGCGGCGATTGCCGCGGCCCCGCGCGCGTGCACCTCGGCCGCGTCGTGGATGGCAATGCCGAGGTTGTCCTCGACCACCGTGCGGATGCCGACATGGGCGGAGCGGGCCACGTCGATCAGCCCTTCCTTGACGGCGGTGTAGCAAAACGTGCCGTGGTCGATCCGGGCCGGGTCGTCATCGACCCAGGTGTCGGTATGCGCATCCACCTGGATCAGCGCCAGCGGCCCGTGCTTCGCCGCATGGGCGCGCAGGATCGGCAGGGTGATCGAATGATCGCCGCCAAGCGCGATGCAGCCGGCGCCGGCGGCGAGGATGCCGGTCACATGCGCCTCGATCCTTGCGGGCACATCGGCGGTGAAGGCGTAATCGAGCGCCATGTCGCCGTGATCGGCGATGGCGAACGCCTCCAGTGGGGAGAACCCGTCCCAGCCATAGGGCGGATCGAAGGGTTGCAGCAGCGACGCCTCGCGGATCGCGCGCGGCCCGAGGCGGGTGCCGGGGCGGTTGGTCACCGACTGGTCGAAGGGGATGCCGGTGATCGCCAGATCGACGCCGGTCAGATCCTTGGTGTAGCGGCGGCGCAGGAAGCTGGGCGCGCCGGCGAAGGCATTCTCGAAGGACAGCCCCTTGAGGTCCGTCCGGGTAAAGGCCCCGTCGACCTGGTGTTTCGCGTCTTCCAGCGCCATGTCGCCCTCCGTGCCTGATGGCCCCAGCCTTACGGGGCCGTCGCGGCTTTTGTCCAGCATCCCTCGTTCCGGCCGCGCTTGCCCCTATCTTCATCCTCGGGCAGGAACGGCCCCACCACGCAGCAGGAGGCCGACAGAGCCATGACCGATCAAATCGCCGACGCGCAGGACGCGCTTCGCCTCGCCTTTCTGGACGGAATGAGCAGGGCCGCGGCCTCCGTCTCGGTCGTGACCACCGACGGGGCGGCCGGGCGCGGCGGCGCGACGGTGTCGGCGATGACCTCGATCTCGGCCGATGGCCCGCAGCCGACGATGCTGACCTGCCTCAACGCCACATCCTCGACCCTGCCGCTGGTGCTGGAGAACGGCTGCTTCTGCATCAACGTGCTGCGCACCGGACAGACCGAGATTTCCGACATCTTCTCGTCCCGCCTGGCAGCACCGGGCGGCGACAAGTTCAACGCGGTCGAAACCGAAACGCTGGTCACCGGCGCCCCGCGCCTGACCGCGGCGCTGGTCAGCTTCGATTGCCGCCTGATCTCGGCCGAGAAGATCGGCACGCATCACATCTGCATCGGGGCGGTGGCCGCCGTGATCACGGCAAAGACCGGCGATCCGCTGCTCTACGGCATGCGGCGCTACCTGCGGACCGAGGATCACTAGCCGCCGATCGGCAGGGCGCGTTCGGCGAGACGCGCCAGCAGGCTGGCGCCGACCGGCAGGATCTCGTCGTTGAAATCGAACTTCGGGTGGTGCAGCCCCGCGCCCGGCCCCGCGCCCAGGAACAGGTAGGCGCCGGGGCGGGCCTGCAGCATGTAGGCGAAATCCTCCGCCCCCATCTCGCGGCCCGCGTGGCCATCGACGTGACCCGCGCCCACCACCTCGGCCGCGACCTCTGCGGCGAAGGCCGCGCGGTCGACATCGTTGATCGTCGCGGGATAGCCGATGGCATAGTCGAGCCGCGCGGCGACACCGAAGCTTGCCCCCTGCCCGGCCACGATCTCCTCCATCCGGCGGATGACCATGGACTGAACGGCGGGGTCGAAGGTGCGGACCGTGCCGTTTATGAAGGCGGTGCCGGGGATCACGTTGTCGGTGGTGCCGGCATGGATCTGCGTCACCGACACCACCAGATCGCCGAGCGCGTGGTGGTTGCGCGACACGATGGTCTGGATCGCCTGCACGATGGACACCGCCGCCGGGATCGGGTCGCGCGTCTCGTGCGGCATCGCGCCATGCCCACCCTGCCCCTCGACATGGATGGTGAACTCGTCCACCGCCGCCATGATCGGCCCCGGATTGGTCAGGACGCGCCCCAGATCGAGGCCCGGCACATTGTGCAGCGCATAGACCTCGGCGATGTCGAAGCGGTCCATGATGCCTTCGTCGACCATCACGCCCGCGCCGCCGCCGTCTTCCTCGGCGGGTTGGAAGATCAGCGCGATCTTGCCGCGAAACGCCCGCGTCTCTGTCAGATAGGCCGCGGCGCCCAGCAGCATCGCGGTGTGCCCGTCATGGCCGCAGGCGTGCATTCTGCCCGGCGTTTCGGAGGCGTAGTCGGCCCCCGTCTCCTCGGTCATCGGCAGCGCGTCCATGTCGGCGCGCAGGCCCACCACCGGGCCGGGCCCCTGCCCCTCGATGATCGCAACGATGCCGGTCCGCGCGATGCCCTCGTGGATCTCGTCCACCCCGATCTCGCGCAGCCGTGCGGCGACATAGGCCGCCGTCTCGTGGCAGTCGAAGGCCAGTTCCGGGTGCGCGTGCAGGTGCCGGCGCCAGGCGGTCATCTGCGGCGCAAGGCCCGCGATACGGTTGATGACGGGCATGGCTGGACTCCTCGACGCGGGTTCGGTCTAAGGACGCATCCCTGACCCAAACACCCCGGTTCCGCAATGGATGACCTTGCCCGTCTGCCCCCGCTCGAGCGCCTGCGCGCGATCATGGCGCGCTTGCGCGACCCGGTGACCGGGTGCCCCTGGGACGTGGAACAGAGCTTCGCCAGCATCGCGCCCTACACGATCGAGGAAGCCTACGAGGTCGCCGACGCGATCGAGCGGCAGGATTGGGCGGAGCTGAAGGGCGAGCTGGGCGACCTGCTGTTCCAGTCGGTGTTCCACGCCCGTATGGCGGAGGAGGCGGGGCTGTTCGACCTCGATGACGTGGCCACCGCGATTGCAGACAAGATGATTGCCCGCCACCCCCATGTCTTCGGCCAGGACAGCAACGCCAAATCCGCCGAGCAGCAGGTCGAGGACTGGGAAACCGTGAAGGCAGCGGAACGCGCGGCCAAGGCGCGCGGCGGCGTACTTGACGATGTGGCGCTGGGCCTGCCGGCGCTCATGCGGGCCGAGAAACTGCAAAAACGCGCCGCGCGGGTCGGGTTCGACTGGCCCGAGATCGGCCTGGTGATCGACAAGATCGCCGAGGAAGCGCGCGAACTGGCCGAGGCGCGCGAAACCCTGCCGCACGACAAGATCGAGGAGGAGATGGGCGATCTGCTGTTCGTCATGGCCAACCTCGCCCGCCACCTGAAGGTGGACCCGGAAACCGCGCTGCGCCGCGCTAACGCGAAATTCACCCGAAGGTTCCATCACATCGAGGCAGAGCTTGCACGACACGGCAAACGCCCCGAAGACAGCGACCTTGCGGAAATGGACCGCCTTTGGGATTATGCAAAGGCAGCAGGCCTTTAGGGGCTTCCGCCACTTCCGGTTGCATGTTGCAGGATCGCTACAGCCTGCGGTTGACAGACGTCGTGTTGATTGCAGGTCGGGAGGTGCGAAATTAGATGGCTCCTAGTCAACTTGACAAGGAGAGACTCCATGATCCGCACCTTGCTCGCAGCCTCCGCTGCCACTGCTGTCCTCGGCTCGGCCGCCCTTGCCGGCCCTCTCGACGTGCCGCCGCCGGCCTCACCGATGGTCGTTGAAACGACCCCGATTCCCAGGCCGGCCTTCTCCGGTGGGTATGTCGGCCTCGGGTTCGGCAGCGTCCGCCCCGACGTGACCGATTTCTTCGACGACGGCACGGACGACATCGGCTCGTTCGAGAACGGCCGCGCGCTGGGCGCCTTCGCGGGCTACAACCTGCAGAACGGCAACCTCGTCTACGGCCCCGAGCTTCGCTACCTGGCCTTCGACGACGCCGACGTGAACGATCTCGACGTCGGTGACACGGGCGAAGTGAACCACGCGATCGACCTGCGTGGCCGGGTCGGCTATGCGTTCGGCGACGCCATGGTCTATGGCGCGCTGGGCTATTCCTGGGTCGATCTCGACGTGAACGGCGACTCGTTCAACGCCGACGGCGTCAGCTACGGCCTCGGCGCCGAATACAACGTCACCGAAAGCATCTTCGTGGGCGTGGACGTGACGCGCCGCGACGTGTCGACGTCGGACGACGCATTCGACTTCGACGGCGACGTCGACACCGCGACCCTGCGCGTCGGCTACCGCTTCTGATCCGGCCGACGGGCCGATCGGCACGGCCGCGCCTCCGGGCGCGGCCGTGTGCGTTTCGGGGGTGCCGTTCGCCTGTCTGACGCGCCGCTGGCAACGCCGCCCTTGCCCTTGGCGGCGCAAGCGGGCATTTCCGATGCCATGACGGCGCATGGCCCCACGGCCCCGCGCCAACCGGAGATGACCCGTTGACCGAGACCGCCCCGGCGCAGGCCCTCGCCCCGCCCAACAACCCCCTGCGTGCCGCGGTCTGGATGATCGGGGCGATCCTCGCCTTTTCCGCCATGGCGGTGGCGGGGCGCGCCGCGTCGCTGGAACTCGACACGTTCGAGATGATGACCTACCGCTCGATGATCGGGCTGGCGGTCGTGCTGGCGGTGGGCGGCTACGCGGGCACGCTGCACCAGGTCACGCGGCGCCACCTGGGGGTGCATCTTCTGCGCAACCTGGCGCATTTCACCGGGCAGAACCTGTGGTTTTTCGCCATCACCGTGGCACCGCTGGCCCTGGTCTTCGCGCTGGAGTTCACGTCGCCGCTCTGGACGATGCTGCTGGCGGCCCTGTTCCTGGGCGAGCGGCTGACGGCGTGGAAGGCGGTGGCGGGGCTGGTGGGCTTTGCGGGCATCGTGATCATCGTGCAGCCGGGCGCGCAGCCCGTCACCATCGGGATGGTCGCGGCCGCCAGCGCGGCGGTGTTCTTCGCCACGACCGCGATCTTCACCAAGCGCCTGACGCGGACCGAGACCATCACCTGCATCATGTTCCATCTCACCGCGATGCAGCTGGTCATCGGGCTGATCGCGTGCCTGTGGGATGGCGACATGGCCATCCCCTCGCCCGCCATGCTGCCCTGGATCGCGATCATCGGGCTGGGCGGGCTGACCGCGCATTTCTGCCTGACCACCGCGCTCAGTCTCGCGCCCGCTTCGGTGGTGATGCCGATGGATTTCGCCCGCCTGCCCGCCATCGCGGTGGTCGGCATGCTGGTCTATGCCGAGGCGCTGGAATGGGGCGTGATCGTGGGGGCGGCGCTGATCTTCGGGGCGAATTACCTCAACATCCTGACCAGCCAGCGGCGGCAGCTGTAGCGCCTGTGTCATGGGCTGTAGCAAAACTGACACATAAACACTGTGACAGCCTGGGACGGAGAACCCTGACGTAGCGGAATAATTGACCGGTTCGGACCTTTTGCCGCTTATCGTCGCTCAGGAGACATCAGGCACAGTGTCGGGGAGGACATACCATGATCCGCATCACAACCGCATCAGCGGCGCTTCTGGCGACGACGGCGCTTGCGCAGGCGGGGGGCCTCGACCGCACGGCACTTCCGATCTCGCCCATCTTCGAAGAGGGCGACTACGTTGAACTCAGCTTCGGCCAGGTTCAGCCGTCCACGTCGGGAACCTTTGCTCTCAACGGGTCCAGCTCCGGCAACATGACCCAGGACTATCTGAACTACGGCATCGCGGTGAAGACCGACCTGACCGACAGGTTGTCCATCGCCGTGATCTACGAGCAGGCCTTCGGGGCCGCCGTGACCTATCGCAACGCCGATCCGACCTATCCGCTGGTCGGTGCCGTCGGACCCTTCACCGCCGAGCTGGCCGGAACGGAACTGAGGGCGATCGCACGCTACGAGATCGACGACCGCTGGAGCGTTCACGGCGGTCTGCGCTATGTGACCATGTCGGGCGAGATCAACTTCGACGCGACCTCGCAGAGGCTGACCTACGAGAACAGCTCGGATCTTGGCTATCTGGTCGGGTTTTCCTACGAAATCCCCGCTATCGCGCTGCGCGCCAGCCTGACCTACAATTCCGAGACGCACCACGACAACGACATCTCCAACAGCTTGCCGGTTGCCACGCCGCTTGGGCCGGCGGCCGCCTCCACCGGCCGCTACACCCTGCCGCAATCGGTGAACCTCGACTTCCAGACCGGCATCGCGGAGGGAACCCTGCTGCTCGCATCCGTGCGGTGGGCTGAATGGACCGAGACCGCCATCAACACGCAAAGCGCGCTCGGCGTCATCGACTACGAAAACGACGTGTTCACCTACTCGCTCGGAGTGGCGCGCCGCTTTACCGACGAGTTCGCCCTGCTCGGCCGCGTGAGCTACGAGCAATCGAACGGCGGCTTGGCCTCGAACCTCGATCCGATCGACGGGCGCATCGGGCTCTCGCTGGCCGGGATCTACGATATCGGCAACGCGCGGATCACCGCAGGCGTCAACTACACCTGGCTCGGCGACGCAACGACGGAGAACTTCGGCAGCGAGTTCGAGGACAATCACGCCGTCGGTTTCGGCCTTCGCATCGGCTACACCTTCTGAACCCTGCCCCTGGTACAGGAAACGCCCCCGCACCCCGTGTGCGGGGGCGTTTTGCGTTCACCCCTCACAACTTCCGGAACGCCTGTTCCTGCCGATCGGTCCAGAGCACGCGCAGAACCGTCTCGTCCTCGCCCGCGACTTCGCCCTCGACCACGCCCTGTTCGAACAGCCAGGCGCGGCGGCGGCCGTCCTCGTGGCTGAGCGACACCTCGGACAGGTGGCGCGGCGGCGACAGGGTTTCCGCGATCGCCGCCAGCATGCCCGCCACCCCTTCGCCGGTCAGGGCCGACACGGCGAAGACACCGTCGCGGCGGGCAGCCATGGCGCGCAGCGCGTCGGCCCTTTCGCCCTCGACCCGGTCCATCTTGTTCCAGACTTCCAGCAGCGGCGCGCCCTCGCCGACGCCCAGGTCGCGCACGATCGTCATGACATCGCCCGCCTGCTCCTCGGTCTCGGGGTGCGAGATGTCGCGCACATGCACGATCAGATCGGCGTCCAGCACCTCCTCCAGCGTGGCGCGGAAGGCGGCGACCAGTTGCGTCGGCAGGTCCGAGATGAAGCCCACGGTGTCGGACAGGATGATCTCGGTCCCGTCAGGCAGCGCGACCGCCCGCATCGTCGGGTCGAGCGTGGCGAAGAGCATGTCCTTGGCCATCACCTCCGCCCCGGTCAGGTGGTTGAACAGCGTCGACTTGCCGGCGTTGGTGTAGCCCACCAGCGCGACGATGGGATAGGGCACCTTTTTCCGAGCCTTGCGGTGCAGGGCGCGGGTCTTGACCACGCGGGCCAGCTGCCGCCGGATGCGCGTCACCGCCTCGTCGATGGCGCGCCTGTCGGCCTCGATCTGGGTCTCGCCGGGGCCGCCGACGAAGCCGAGCCCGCCGCGCTGCCGCTCCAGGTGGGTCCAGGCGCGCACCAGCCGCGTGCGCTGGTAGCTGAGCGCCGCCAGTTCCACCTGCAGCACGCCCTCGCGGGTCGCGGCGCGGTCGGCGAAGATTTCCAGGATCAGCCCGGTCCGGTCCAGGAGCTTCACGCCCCATTCCTTTTCCAGGTTGCGCTGCTGCACCGGCGTGACCGGCCCGTCGACCAGCACCAGCCCGACCTCCAGCGCCTCGATCCGCTGTTTCAGCTCTTCGATCTTTCCCTTGCCAAACAACAGGCCCGGCTGCGCCTTGGGCAGGCCCACGACCAGCGCCTCGGCCACCTCCAGATCCGGCAGCGCGGCGGCCAGCGCCACGGCCTCCTCGAGCGCGGGGCCCGGATCGCGGCGCGCGCGGTCGGACCTGATGTCGGGGTGCAGCACAAGCGCGCGCATCGGCCCCTTGTCCGTCGCGTCCGTGTCCATGTCAGGCATCGTGGGAGAGATCACTCTTCCCCGTCATAGAGGTTGATCGGCTGCGCCGGCATCACCGTCGAGATCGCATGCTTGTAGACCAGCTGGCTTTGCCCGTCGCGGCGCAAGAGGACGCAGAAATTGTCGAACCAGGTGATCACGCCCTGCAGCTTGACCCCGTTGATCAGGAAGATCGTCACGGGAACCTTGGTCTTGCGGACGTGATTGAGGAACGCGTCTTGCAGGTTTTGCTTGTTTTCGGCCATTTCGTTGCTGCCTTCTTGGGGGTGGGCTGCCGGTGTGTGGGCAAGTCTCGGGTGGGTATCCTTGGGCGAATAGCTATTGTGTGCCGATATTTGAGGGAAAAGATCAAGCCCTCGGCACGACAATGCGCGATTCGGGTCAGCTGCGCCAGAACGCGGGAATGAACACGGCCATGAAAACGAGCGTTTCCATCCGCCCGAGGATCATCGCGGCGGCAAGCACGATCTTTGCCGGATCGCTCAGGGCCAGGTAGATCGTCGGCTCGGTCCCCGCGACCGTGGCCAGGGGCCCGCAGGTCGACAGGGCGGCGGCGGCCAGCATCAGGGCCTGCTCGAACGGCAGGCCGGTCGCCGACAGCGCCAGCATCACCGTGGCCAGCGACAGCAGGAACAGCATGAAGAAGATCCAGGCGACGAAGGCGCCCTCGCGCCGGATGCGCCGCCCCAGCTGCCCCGCGCCCGCGACGGAATGCGGGTGGACCAGCCGCTCGATCTCGCGCGCGCCATGCTTGTAGAGCGCGTAGACCCTGAGCAGCTTCACCCCGCCCGCCGTCGTGGCGACGCCCCCGCCCATGATCGCCACCACCGCCAGGATCAGGCCCGAGGTCTGCAGCCCCGACCAGGTCTGCGCGCCCTCCCAGCTGTCCGACACGAAGCCGGTGGTGGTCAGAAACGAGGTCACGGTGAAGACGCTGCCCCAGAGCGCCGCGACGGCCCCGCCGGCATTGGCAAGCTCGTCCACCTCGAAGGCCGCCAGCCAGTGGCGCGAGAACAGGACCGCGGTCAGCACGATCACCGCGATGACGGCGAGCCGCACCTCGCGGTCACGACCGACCCATTGCTTGGCCTGGCGCCCGAAGCCGAGCGTGAAACTGCGCCGGGTCAGCGCGAAGATGAAGAACACCAGGATCAGCGCCTCCCCCGCGACGCCCGCCCCTGCATCCCCGAGCCCGCCGGTGGCGGAGATGCCCGAGGTCGACAGGGTCGACATGGCGTGGATCGCCGCCACCAGCGGCCGTTCGCCCGCCACCATCAGGCCCGCCGCCAGCAGCGCGGTCAGGCCGAGGTAGATCGGCGTCAGCGCGGCCGCCTGACGGCGCAGCCGGGCGGCAGGGGCCGCAGCGCGCATCTGCCCGGAACTGGGCGTCGCCTGCCCCGGCGCGGTCACCTCCGAAGTCACCTCGAACCCGCCCAGGTTCAGCGGCGCCAGCACCGCCAGCGCGGTCACCCAGATCAGCAGCCCGCCCAGCCAGCCGACGGTGGCGCGCCACAGATGCACCGTCTCGGCCAGCCGCCCCGGCTCGAACACCGGCGCGCCGGTGGTGGTCAGCGCCGAGACCATGTCGAGATAGACGTTGATCGCCCGCGTGTTGCCCACCGCCTCCATCATCGGAACGCCAAGGATCACCGGCAGCCAGACATAGGACAGCAAGAGCGAGATCAGGTATTTCTGATCCGTCTCGGCGCGCTTGCGCGCCTGCGTGGCAAAACCCAGCAGCAGGGCGCCGATGGCGATCAGCAGCCCGGAATAGAAGAACACGCGCGCGCTGTGGTGGTCGTCGACCGCCAGCCCGTAGGCCGCCGGGATCAGCGTCGCCGCCGCCGCCGCGAACAGCAGCACGACGAAGAAGGGCAAGGTGCGGAAATACCGGGCCATCGGTTCAGAAGAAGTCGATCGAGACCTGCAGAAGGGTCTCGACGGCGGGCACATCGGCGGCCAGCGCAAAGATCACGATGCTGTCGCCCTCCTCGATCCGGAGCGAGCCTGTGGGCCGCACCACCTTGCCCCCCTTCTGCACCGCAGCCACCAGCGCGCCTTCGGGAAAGTCGATGTCGCGGATCTGGCGCCCGGCGATGGACGAGGTCGACAGCACCTGCGCCTCGATCACCTCGGCCTCGGCATCGCCGATGGAATAGACGCCGCGGACCCGCCCGTGGCGGATATGGCGCAGGATCGAGCTGACTGTGGTGGCGCGCGGGTTGATATGCGCGTCGATGCCCAGCGGGTTCATCAGCGGCAGCAGCGACGGGTCGTTGACCAGCGCGATGGCCAGCCCCGCCCCCGCGGTCTTGGCCCGCACGCAGGTCAGCAGGTTGGTCTTGTCGTCGTCGGTGACGCACAGCACCGCATCGACCCGGTCCACCCCCGCCTCGCGCAGGATATCCATGTCGAGCCCGTCGCCGTGGAGCACGACGGTCCGGTCCAGCGCGTCGGCCGCCACCTCGGCGCGCAGCCGCGATTTCTCGATCACCCGCGTGCGCACCCGGTCGGTGCCCTTTTCCAGCGCCCGCGCCACGTTCAGCCCGACATTGCCGCCGCCGATGATCAGCACCCGCTCGGGGCGCTTGGCGGTCTTGCCGAAGATCTCCAGCGTGCGCCCGGCATCGTCGACATGGGTGAAGACATAGATCTGGTCGCCCGAAAACAGCTGGTCGCCCGGCTCGGGCGCGAAGAGCGTGCCCTTGCGGCGCACCCCCACGACGATGGCGCGCAGGGTCGAGAACAGCTCCGACAACTGCCGCAGCGGCGTGTCGAGCACCGGGCAGTCGGCCTCGAGCTGGATGCCCAGCATCCGCGCCTCGCCCGCCAGGAAGCTTTCGGTGTCGAAGGTGGAGGGCGAGCGGATGCGCGCCAGCGCCGCCTGCGCCACCTCCTCCTCGGGCGAGATCACCACGTCGATGGGCAGGTGGTCGCGGCGGTAAAGGTCGGAATAGATCGCATCCAGATAGCTGCGCGCGCGCAGCCGCGCGATCTTGCGCGGCACGGCAAAGACCGAATGCGCGACCTGGCAGGTGACCATGTTCACCTCGTCCGAAAACGTCGCCGCGATGATCATGTCGGCGTCGCGCGCGCCCGCCTTTTCCAGCACGTCGGGATAGGAGGCAAAGCCCGTCAGCCCCTGCACGTCGAGCGTGTCGGTGGCCCGGCGCACCAGGTCGGGGTTGTTGTCGACCACCGTCACATCGTTGTTTTCGCCGGAAAGATGGCGCGCGATCTGCCAGCCGACCTGGCCCGCGCCGCAGATGATGACCTTCATGAACCGTTCGTCCCTTCGGCCGCGTTGCGCTTTCAGTGGCACGCAATCGCGGCGGAGGTCAATCCACCATGCGGCGGCCCTGCGCCCTTCATCTTTCCCCAAATACGCAAGCCCGCCATCGTCCTGCGCGCCCGATCGGGGCGGGGCCGCGATTATTCGTACGAATAATCGCCCGCGCCGCTCAGGCCGCGTCGTCCTCGCCCGACATCTGGCGCGCCCACATCGTCGCGTAGCGTCCGCCCGCCGCGATCAGCGCGTCATGGGTGCCGCGCTCCACGATCTCGCCCTTCTCCAGCACGATGATCTGGTCGGCATCGACCACGGTCGACAGCCGGTGCGCGATGGTGATGACCGACCGCCCCTGCCCCATCATCCTGAGCTCGCTCTGGATGTCGCGCTCCGTCTCGGTGTCGAGCGCCGATGTCGCCTCGTCCAGCAACAGGATCGGCGGGTCCTTCAAGAGGGTGCGCGCGATGCCCACGCGCTGCTTCTCGCCGCCGGACAGCTTCAGGCCGCGCTCGCCCACCGTGGTCTCGTAGCCGTCGGGCAGCGCCGCGATGAAGTCGTGGATGCGCGCGGCGCGGGCGGCCGCCACGATCTCGGCCTCGGTGGCACCCGCGCGGCCGTAGCCGATGTTGTAGCGGATGGTGTCGTTGAACAGCACCGTGTCCTGGGGCACCACGCCGATGGCGTCGTGCAGGCTCGCCTGCGTCACCTCGCGCAGATCCTGGCCGTCGATGCGGATCGCGCCGCCGGTCACGTCGTAGAACCGGAACAGCAGCCGCCCGATGGTGGACTTCCCCGAGCCCGAGGGCCCGACCAGCGCCACCGTCTCCCCCGGTTTCAGGCGGAAATCGAGCCCTTTCAATATCTTGCGGTTGGGGTCATAGGCAAAGCGCACATCCTCGAACACCACCTCGCCGCCGGTGACCTGCAGCGCTTTCGCGCCCGGCCTGTCCGAAACCTCCTGCGGCTGTTCCAGCAGGTCGAACATCTCGCCCATGTCGACCAGCGCCTGCCGGATCTCGCGGTAGACGGTGCCGAGAAAGTTCAGCGGCATGGTGATCTGGATCATGTAGGCGTTGACCATGACGAAATCGCCGGTGGTCAGATCGCCCGCCTGCACGCCGAGCGCGGCCATCACCATGACGATCACGAGACCGGCGGTGATGATCAGCGACTGGCCGAAGTTCAACGCCGCCAGCGACAGCGAGGTCTTGATCGCCGCCGTCTCGTAGCCTTCCATCGCGCGGTCGTAGCGGTCGGCCTCGCGCGCCTCGGCGCCGAAATATTTCACCGTCTCGAAGTTCAGCAGGCTGTCGATGGCCTTCTGGTTCGCGTCGGTGTCCTGGTCGTTCATCTCCTTGCGGATCTTCACCCGCCATTCCGTGACCTTGAAGGTGAACCAGATGTAGAGGGCGATGGTGACGGCCAGCACGATCAGGTAGCTGATATCGAACAGCAGCGCGAGGATGATGCCGGTCAGCGCCAGTTCCAGGATCAGCGGGCCGATGGAAAAGAGCAAGAAGCGCAGCAGGAAATCCACGCCCTTCACGCCGCGCTCGATTATGCGCGACAGGCCCCCGGTCTTGCGCGTGATGTGGTAGCGCAGCGACAGCGCGTGGATGTGCCGGAACGTCTCCAGCGCCAGCTGCCTGAGCGCGCGTTGCCCCACCCGCGCGAAGACCGCGTCGCGCAGCTGCTGGAAGCCGACGTTCATCAGCCGCCCGATCCCGTAGGCGATGGTGATGCCGATGGCCCCGATCGCCAGCAGGAAGGCGGGGCTGCCCGCCTCGCCGGTCAGTGCATCGACCGCCGCCTTGTAGAGAAACGGGGTGCCGACGCCCACCAGCTTGGCCAGCAGCAGGAACCCCAGCGCCAGCACCACCCGGCGCTTCACCCAGGGCTTGTCCTCGGGCCAGAGGTAGGGCGCGACCTTGCGGATCGTGCGCCAGCCCGAGCGGCGCTCGCGCGCCTGGGCTTCCGTCGCACGTCCGGGTGCGGCGACGCCGGTCTGGTCGGCCTGGGCGGCATCCGGGGGACCGGCGGCCTGGGTATCGACGGGCATGAATGGGTCCTCGTGCGCCTTGCACGGTTCTACCTAGGACCGGGCAGGCGGAATGGCCAGAGCGGCGTGGCTATTCGCCCGCGGTCTCGCCTGCGGTGTCACCGGCGACGCGCGGCAGGTCGGGCAGCGCGAAGATCTGGCCCGGAAAGATCAGGTCCGGGTCACGGATCTCGGCGCGGTTTTGATCGAAGATCTGGACGTAGAGCACGCCCTCGCCGAAATTCGCCTCGGCGATCCCCCACAGAGTAAAGCCGCGCTGCACGGTGATGACCGAGGCGCCGGGGTCGACCAGCATCGGGTTGGCGCGGATGCGTGCCGGGTCCTCGCGCAGGAACGGGGTCTCGATCTCGTCGGTCACGGTGCCGTCGGCGGCAACTTCCTGCAGGCGCAGCGTGTAGGTGCCGGGGTCGACATCGGGCAGATCGAGGCGCCACTGCCCGCCCGGCCCGATCTCGCCCAGGTTGATCGGCTGGTTGTTCAGCGTCACCCGCACCGAGGTGTCCGCAGCGCCGCGCCCGGACAGGGTGACCGCGCCCGACAGGTCGTAGCTGATCGCGTCGAGCTGCAGTTCGGTCAGCGCCTCGGGCGGCGCGCCGGGCGATTGCAGGACGCGAATGCCGTCGCGGTCGGCAAGGAAGATCCCCGGCGCCTCCGGCGGGCTCAGCCCCGGCGCCGCTGCGTTCGCCTGCGGCGAGCTGTCCGTCGCGGGGTCGACCGCGGCCGCCCCGCCGGCGACGGATGCGGGCGGCGGTGGCGCCGCGGGGTCGGTCGAGACGATGGGGGGGGCGGCCGGCTCGGGTGGCCGGGCGACGGCGGGCGGCTGCGGCACGGGCTCTGCAGGCTCCGTGTCGGGCGGGGCACCGGCGCCGGCATCCGGTCCAACCGAGGCAACCGACACCGATTGCGGGTCCGGGTCCGGGTCGGCGGTGGCGGTGGCGGGGTCCTGCGGCACGCCGGTCGCCGCGGTTTCGGCCGGCGGCGTGGTGTCCGGCACCGGCAGCGTGTCTTCGGGGACGTCGGGCAGGCCCGCGGCGGGCGCACCGTCGGGCATGACATCGCCGTCGCCCCCGTCGATCACCGGGGGCGTGCTGGTCGCCTCGCCCAGACGCGGCGGGTCGGTGCGCGTGGCCGGTGGCGGCTCGGGCGGGCGCTGCGCCGGATCGGGCGTCGTGGCGGCCATCGCCTCCCCGACGAAGGGGGCGATGATCACCGATTCCTCGCCCGACAGCCGCGCCCCGTCGGGCAGCACGCTGTCGATCGTCAGCACCCGCGGCGCATCGGACGGCGACAGCGCCAGAAGCGCCACGAACTGCCCGCCCGCATCGGCCGACACGACCTCGACCGTCTCGCCGTCGATGGTCAGCGTCACCTGCGCCAGCGCACCGGCGCGGCCGGCGATCACCGCACTGCCGGCCTGGTCGATGCGGACCAGGTCGAAGCGCGGCGGCACGTCGGCCTGCGGCGCGTCGACCGGCGCGTCGGGCACAAGCTGGTCGGCAAGCTCGGCCCCGACGCTGTCGGACAGATCCGGCGCCGGATCGGCGGGCGCCTCCGCAAGGGCGGTGTCGGGTGCGGCGGTTTCGGGTGCGGCGGCTTCGGGGGGTCGGGGCGTGTCGACAGCGGTGATCACCGCAGCGGACGACGCCGCGGCATCCGCATCCTCGGGCGGCGCATCGCGCAGCATCACGAAGGCGACGGCCCCCGCGAACACGGCCACGCCAAGCGCCGCAGCGCCCGCGATGGAGGCAACGCCTACCCCTGTTCCCGCCTGTGTCGGGTCTGTCATTGTGGTCCCGTCTCCCTCCCCCGAAGGCCCGGGTCGTGTGGTGCGCCCCATCGCGCAGCCCGCCCCGGAGCTGCTTGAGGGCTGTGTGGATTGTCCCTATCAGGACCCAGATTCTTCCCCAAGCGCAAGGGACCGCGATGCAAAGCCTTTCCGTCTGTGTCTATTGTGGCGCGCGCCCCGGCGCCGACCCGTCCTGGATGGCGGCGGCGACCGAACTTGGCTCCGCGCTGGCGGCTGCGGGCATCCGGCTGGTCTATGGCGCGGGCGACGTCGGCCTGATGGGGGCGGTGGCCCGGTCGGCGCAGGCGGCCGGCGGGCAGACCTTCGGCGTAATCCCCGCGCATCTGATCGCCTGGGAGGTCGGCAAGCGCGACCTGACGACCTTCGTGATCACCGAGACGATGCACGAGCGCAAGAAGGTCATGTTCATGAACGCCGACGCTGTGGTGGTGCTGCCGGGCGGCGCCGGCACGCTCGACGAGCTGTTCGAGGCGCTGACCTGGCGCCAGCTGGGGCTGCATGAGAAGCCCGTATACCTGCTCGACCTCGGCGGCTACTGGCAGCCGCTGATCGCCCTGATCGAGCATGTGATCGCGCAGGGCTTTGCCGAACCGGGCTTGCGCGGGTACTTCGAGGTGGTGCCCGATGTGCCGGCGCTGTTGGCGCGGCTCGCCCCTTAGGCCGGTCAGGAGGCGGCGAGGTCGCCCACCACCAGCCGGTTCATCGCCACGATCTTGTCGCGATAGTTGCGGGCGAAGGCCGCCTCGATCTCGCGCGACAGCTCGTCGTGGCGGCGCGTCAGCTGCCGCAATTCCGGTGCCGTGACCTGCCAGACCGTCACCGGCCCCAGCGCGATCACCGTGGCCGTCGCCGGCAGGCCGGTCAGCGCCGTCATCTCGCCGACGAAATCGCCCGCCCGGCATTCGGCCACGCGCCGACCGCGGACCTGAACCTCGACCGCGCCACCGGCGATGTAGCTCAGGTGTTCCACCGGCTGCCCTTCGACGGCGAGCTGCGTTCCCGCCGGCATCTCGCGCCAGTGCCCCCGGTCGATCAGCGCCCGCGCCTCGCCGCGCGACAGGCCCGGCAGATGCAGGTCGATGAAGGTCAGCTCGGCGTCCGAAAAGCGCGCCCGCAGGCTGCGCCAATGGGTGATCAGCAGTTGCGCGATGTTGACCAGAACCAGGCAGGTTTCCCAGAAGGTCGAAACCGGATCGCCGAGGATGAAGGCGGAATAGGAGATGCCGAGCGTCGCCGACACGATGACCAGCAGGCGCAGCCAGACCAGCGTGCGCATGAGCATCGAGACCACCAGAAAGATGTAGGCCATGTGGCCCAGCAGCCCGTCTGCCGACAGGGCCGAGGCAAGGGTGAGTTCCAAGGTGCACCTCCGCCTGCATCAGGCAGGGTAACAACTTGGGCGTCAAGGAAAATACCGAGCCGCGGCGCCGGTCTGCCTCAGTCGGGGGCGGCGGGCATCGTCGCGTCCGCGACGCGGCGCGCGATCTCGTCCACCGGGTGGTTCGTCAGGTTCAGCGCCACCTCGGCCACGATACGGTCCGCGACCTCGCTGTGGATGGTCTTGCGCAGCTCGCCCAGCACCTTGGGCGCCGCCGCAATGATCAGCCGCTCGAAGCGGCGGGCATGGGCACGGCGGGTCAGCATGTCGGCAAGGTCATGGGCGAAGCGGTCTTCGGCCAGCCGGTGCCAGTCGGTGTCCTCGAACGCCGAGCGGTGGCCGGGCCCGCTGTCATGCATGCGGCCGGGCCGGTCGGTGCCCTGTTCATGCGTCGGGGGATTGTCCTGCGCATCCTCGCGCCGCACCTCGAGCACGGGCAGTTCGGCGTCGCCCACATTCTCGAGCAGGAGCGCCTTTGACCCGTCGGCGACAAGAACCCAGGTGCCGTTGGTCAGCAGCGAGCGCGGTTTCGATGTCTTGAGACCAGGTCGGGGGGTCATGGAGGGATCGGCCATCGGCTTTCTCCTTGCGGCAGGGGCGATCAGGGGTTCGCTCCCTCAACGCGCGGCGCCGCCCCGCGTTCCATGCCGCGCGGGGGACGGCGGCCCGCACACCGGGGGCCGCCGCCTGCCGTCAGTCAGCGATCAGAGGCGCGCGGCCACGTTTTCCCAGTTCACCAGCTTCGACAGGAAGTTGTCGAGATAGGCCGGGCGCTTGTTGCGGAAGTCGATGTAGTAGGAATGTTCCCACACATCGCAGCCCAGAAGCGCCGTCTGCCCGAAGCACAGCGGGTTCACGCCGTTCTCGGTCTTGGTCACCTTCAGGCTGCCGTCGGCGTCCTTGACCAGCCAGCACCAGCCCGAGCCGAACTGGCCCGCGCCGGCGGCGGCGAACTGGGTCTTGAACTCGTCGACCGAGCCGAAGCTCTCGGTGATCGCGGTTTCCAGCTCACCCGGCATGCCGGTGGACCCGGGGCCCATCATTTCCCAGAACTGGACATGGTTCCAGTGCTGCGAAGCGTTGTTGAAGATGCCGTTCTGGGCAACCGCGCCGGACTGGTAGGTGCCGGTGATGATCTCCTCGACCGACTTTCCCTCCCACTCGGTGCCGGCGATCAGCTTGTTGCCGTTGTCGACATAGGCCTTGTGGTGGATGTCGTGGTGGAACTCCAGCGTCTCGCGGCTCATGCCGAGATCGGCCAGAGCATCGTGGGAATAGGGAAGATCGGGAAGTTCGAAAGCCATCGCTGGGCCCTCCTCGTTGCGGTTTTCCGTTGCGGAACAGATGGAGGTGGAAGCGGGGTGCGTCAACCCGGCGCGACACCCGCGGCGGCGCCGGCCCCGCCCCGGTGGTAGCCCACCGGGCCGCTGTCGCGCGCGGAAACGGCCAGCAGATCGAACACATACCGCGCCACCGAGCGAAAGCAGATCACCCGCGCCTCGGTTTCGGTCTCGAACCAGATCGCCGCCGCGACCTGCTGCAGCCGCGTGCGCCGCATCTCGCCGGGGCGCAGCGCCGCGATGTCGGCGGGCGTGATCTTGGCCAGCACGTCGCGGAGCGCGCCGGGTTCGCCGGACAGCGCAAGGATCGCGCGGGCGTCGGAGACGTCTACGGCCAGGTGATGCTGGCCGTCCAGCGCCTGCGACAGCCGCGCCACCACGGCTTCCGCCGCGCCGGGGTCGCACAGGATCAGCACCTCGTCGGGCGACATCCAGGCGACCGCCATTCCCTCCCCCTGCGTGATCGCGCGGACGTCCGGCATCGGGGCGCCCGTCACCTGCGCGACCGCCGCCGTCGCCGCCGCGAGGTCGGCGCGCAGCGTCACCATGCCGTGCAGACCAATCTCGCGGATCGTCACGAGGCCCGACGCCTCGGCCCCCGGCAGCGCGCTGATGGCGGTGTCAGACATTCTGTTTCTCCCCCTCGGGGTCGTGGAAGACCGGGTCGACGATCCGGGCCCGGATGACGCGGTGCGCCGCCCCTTTGGCATGCCGCTCGGCGGTGTTGAAGCTCAGCACCTCGCCCATCCGCGCGGGACCGTGCAGGACCAGCCCCATGGCGATGCCGCGCCCCAGTGTGGGCGAGAAATAGGTGGAGGTCACGCGGCCCTGCGTGGCGCCCTGCCCGTTGGCGTTCACGCCCTCGGCCAGCGCATAGCTGCCATCGGGCAGGACCGATCCGTCGAGGGTTTCCAGCCCCACGAGCTGCCAGCGGTCCGGGTCGGTCATGTGCACCCGCTCCTGCGCCCGCTTGCCCAGAAAATCCTCTTTCTTCTTCGAGACCGCCCAGGACAGGCCCAGATCCTGCGGGATGACCGTACCGTCGGTCTCGTCGCCGATCATGATGAAGCCCTTCTCGGCCCGCATCACATGCAGCGCCTCGGTGCCGTAGGGCGTGGCGTCGAACTCGGCCCCGGCCTCCAGCAAGGCGTCCCAAAACGCCCGGCCCTGCGACGCTTGCACCGCGATCTCGAAGCTCAACTCGCCGGAAAACGAGATGCGGAAGATCCGGGCCGCGATGCCGCCGATCCTGCCCGCCGTCCAGGCCATGAACGGCAGCGCGGCGTTCGACAGGTCGACATCCGCGCCCAGTTTTTCCAGAACAGCCCGCGACTTGGGCCCGACGACCGCGATCTGCGCCCATTGCTCGGTGACGTTGGCGGTGTAGACCTGCCAATCCCACCATTCGCACTGCAGCCAATCCTCCATATGGGCATGGATGCGCTCGGCCCCGCCGGTGGTGGTGTGAACGAGGAAGCTGTCGTCGTCGAGACGCGCCACGACGCCGTCGTCCATCAAGAAGCCGTTCTCGGAACACATCAGGCCATACCGGCAGCGGCCCGGCTTCAGCGTGCTCATCATGTTGGTATAGAGCATGTCGAGAAAACGGCCGGCATCCGGCCCCTTCACCACGATCTTGCCCAGCGTCGAGGCGTCGAGCAGGCCAAGCGCGCTGCGCGTCGCGGTGATCTCGCGGTTGACGGCGGCGCGGCGGGTCTCGCCCTGCCTCGGAAAGCAGTAGGGCCTGCGCCAGTGGCCGACGGGTTCGAAGACCGCGCCATTGGCCTCGTGCCAGTCCTGCAAGGGCGTGCGGCGCACCGGCTGGAAGATCGCGCCGCGCGCCTCGCCGGCGATGGCGCCCATGGAAATCGGCGTGTAGGGCGGGCGGAAGGTGGTCGTGCCGACGCGCGGAATGTCTTCATCCAGTGCCTGAGCAAGGACAGCCAGACCGTTGATGTTGCTGAGCTTCCCCTGATCCGTCGCCATGCCCAGCGTGGTGTAGCGCTTGGCGTGTTCGACGCTTTCGTAGCCCTCGCGCGCGGCCAGTTGCACGTCGGAAACCTTCACGTCGTTCTGGAAGTCGAGCCACATCTTGGCGCGCTTCTTCGGCCCGGCGCCTGCGGGCATCATCCACACCGGCAGGATCGGGGCCTCGTGGGCGGCGGTGGCCTGCGGGACAGGCACGTCGCTTGCAAACTTGAGCGCAGCCAAGGCCTTGCGGGCCATGCTTGATGCGTTGGACAAGGTTTGCGCTGCCAGCAGCGCCCCGTCCGCCGCGCCGGCGCAGACGACGAAGCCCTGGCCGTGCTGGTTCGTCGGCGGGCGGTCGGGATCGGGGTGAAAGAATGCCCGGCCGTCATCCCACAGCAGTTTGCCGCCGCAATGGGACCACAGGTGCACCACCGGCGACCAGCCGCCCGACATGGCGACCGCGTCGCAGACCACATCCTCCGTCACCGCGCCCGCGCCGTCCTGGGCGCAGAGCTGCACCGCGACGACGCCGCGCAGGCCTTTGACCCCGGCGATCCCGGTGCCGGTCAGCACCCGGATGTCGCGCGCCCGCGCCGCCTGCACCAGCGGGCCGTCGGCCTCGGGACGTGCATCGACGATGCAGGGCACGACGAGGCCCGCGTCGTCCAGCGCCAGCGCCGTGCGGTAGGCGTCGTCGTTGTTGGTCACCACCACAATGCGCTGCCCCGGCGCGACGCCCCAGTTCACCACATAATCCCGCATAGCCGAGGCGAGCATCACGCCGGGCTTGTCGTTGCCGGGAAAGCTCAACGGCCGTTCCAGCGCGCCGGTGGCGGCGATGACCTGGCCGGTGCGGATGCGCCAGAGCCGGTGGCGCGGCGCGTCCGAGCCCGGCGCGTGATCGGCCACACGTTCATAGGCGATGACATAGCCATGGTCGTAGACACCGGCCACCATGCAGCGCAGGCGTAGATGGACATTCTCCATCTTGCCAAGGGCTTGCACTGTATCGTTGATCCAGTCCGCAGCCGGCCTGCCGTCGATCTCGACCGCGTCGACCGGCGCGCGCCCGCCCCAATGGGCGGTCTGTTCGCACAAGATCACCCGCGCGCCGGCCTGCCCGGCCTCCAGCGCCGCCTGCAGCCCGGCGATGCCGCCACCCGCGATCACCACGTCGGTGTGGGCGTAGAACTGCTCGTAGCGGTCGGGATCGGCATGGTCGGGATCGGGCGCGCGGCCCAGGCCGGCGGAGCGGCGGATGATCGGCTCGAACACATGCTTCCAGAACGGCCGCGGGTGGATGAAGGTCTTGTAGTAGAACCCGGCGGGCAGGACGCGCGGGATCAGGGCGTTCACCTCGCCGATGTCCCAGGCAAGGCTGGGCCAGTGGTTCTGCGAGGTGGCGCCCAGCCCCTCGAACAGCTCGGTCACCGTGGCGCGCTGGTTCGGCTCGTGCCGGTCGCCGGTGCCGAGATTGACCAGCGCGTTGGGCTCCTCCGCGCCGCTGGCCATCAGCCCGCGCGGGCGGTGGTATTTGAACGACCGGCCCAGGACGGTCTGGCCGGCCCCCATCAGCGCCGACGCCAGCGTATCGCCGGGGTGGCCGGTGAAGTGTTTACCATTGAACGAGAAACCGATGATCCGGCTGCGGTCGATCAGGCGGCCGCCCTGCGGCAGGCGGAGGCTCATGTCAGGCTCCAGTCGGGGCGTTTGGCGCGGATGGCCGCGACGATCTCTGCCGGGGGTTCAAGGGTCTGGGCCATGTAGGTGCCGAACACCTCCAGCGTGGCGGTATCGCGCGCGGCGAGGAACCACTTGCCGCAGCCCATGGTGTGGCGCCAGCGCTCGAAATGCACGCCGCGGGTGTTGGGGCGCAGGAACAGGTAGCCTTCGAAATCGTCATCCGACGATCCGGGACCGAAGCGTTTCAGATGCGCCTGCCCGCCTGGCGCCAGTTCCGTCTCGCAGGCGGCAATGCCGCAACAGGGGCAGGTGAGCGTCAGCATGGGCAAGCCATCCCCGTCGGGGCGGCCTGCGCCGCGGTCGTGCAGGGAAAAACGGGGCGGCGCGGCGCGTCCGCGCACAAGACACCACGGCCCCGCGACCGCGGAACCGTGTCAGATCGGTTTGCAGGCGCCCGCCCGGCGGGCCGGGCGGCACCTGCACTCTGGAAGGCGGCGCTACTGGCCTGCGCCAGCCGGTGCGGCCGGATCGGCCGCAAGCGGCGCGTCCTCTGCCGGCATGGTGGCGGGGGCACTGCCCTCCTCGACCGGTTCGCCGCCGAAGAAGGCGAAGACGCCCCCGAGCAGCAGGAAGATCGCGAGCAGGGCGACAAGCATCCAGGTGCCCGACCCCCCTTCGTAATCGGCGCTGTAGTGATCGTGGACCTTGCCGGGATCGACCCGCTGGCCGCGATAGAATGGATCATCATAGTTTGCCATGAGTTTCCTCCTTCGTGAACATCAGGCACGACAGAAGGTAGGAAGATGCCGTCCACCGGGACAGGGCATGACCCGGCAGCGGCCCGATCCCGGCCAAATCCTGCGATTCCGGGCGATTTCATCCGCAGGTTCCCGCTCAAACCGGCTATTTTCGGGTGTTTCGCCATCAATGCGCCACCCCCGCCGCCACGCTTTCGTCGACGAAGCGCCCCTCGCGGAAGCGGTCGAGCGAGAAGGCAGAGGCCAACGGCGACTGCCCCCTGGCCATCAGGTCCGCCATCGCCCAGCCGGAACCGGGGATCGCCTTGAACCCGCCGGTGCCCCAGCCACAGTTGACGAAGATGCCCTCGACGGGCGTTTTCGAGATGATCGGCGAGCGGTCGCCGGTCATGTCGACGATGCCGCCCCACCAGCGCAGCATCTTGAGCCGCGAGATCATCGGAAAGGTCTCGACCAGCGCGCGCACGGTTTCCTCGACATGGTGAAAGCTGCCGCGCTGGGTGTAGTTGTTGTAGCCGTCGGCGCCGCCACCGATGACCATCTCGCCCTTGTCGGACTGGCTCATGTAGCCATGCACGGTGTTGGCCATCACCACCACGTCCATCACCGGCTTGATCGGTTCCGAAACCAGTGCCTGCAAGGCGACGGATTCGATCGGCAGGCGAAAGCCCGCGCGCTCGGCCATGACGCCCGAATGCCCCGCCACGACGATGCCGAGCTTGCCGCAGCCGATCTGACCCTTCGTGGTGTCGACGCCGGTGACGCGACCGCCCTCGCGGCGCACGCCGGTCACCTCGGTCTGCTGGAGGATGTCCATGCCCATGTCGGAACAGGCCCGCGCATAGCCCCAGGCGACCGCGTCGTGGCGCGCGGTGCCGCCGCGGGGCTGCCACAGCGCGCCGAGGACGGGATAGCGCGGGCCGTGGATGTTGATGATCGGGCACAGCTCCTTGACCTTGCGCGGGCCGATGAACTCGGTCGCGACGCCCTGCAGCGCATTGGCATGCGCGGTGCGCTGGTAGCCACGGATCTCGTGTTCGGTCTGGGCCAGCATCATCACGCCACGGGGCGAGAACATGACGTTGTAGTTCAGGTCCTGACTCAGCGTCTCGTAGAGGCTGCGGGCCTTCTCGTAGATCGCGGCGGAGGGGTCTTGCAGGTAGTTCGAGCGGATGATCGTGGTGTTGCGCCCGGTGTTGCCGCCGCCGAGCCACCCCTTCTCGATCACCGCGACGTTGCGGATGCCGTGATTGCGGCCGAGGTAGTAGGCGGTGGCCAGGCCATGCCCGCCGGCGCCGACGATGATCACGTCGTAGCGCGGTTTCGGCGCCGGGTTGCGCCAGGCCCGTTCCCAGCCCTCGTGATGGCGAACGGCCTCACGGGCGATGGCGAAGGCGGAATAGCGGCGCATCTGCGGCTCCCTGTGACTGCCCGCCCCGTGTGGGCCACGACATGCCGCTGCACGATAGCGTGGGCGACCACATTCGCGCAAATTGCGACGGAGAGGCAGAATGTCTCGCCCCCCCCGTGGGCCGGTATCGCGCGAATGTCCTGCCCTGCGGCATCGGTCCGGGTTTTCCATGGCGGACGTTGCCCTTATGTGGGGGGCAGACTCGACAGGCAAGGGTGCTGGTGACGATGGGATTCTGGATCGCGACGGGCGTGTTCTCGGTGCTGGTGGTGCTTGTGCTGATGCTGGCGATCCTGCGCCCGCGCAAGGCGGCGGTGCCGGCGGCGGCCTATGACCTGCAGGTCTACCGCGACCAGTTGCGCGAGGTCGAGAAGGACATCGCCCGCGGCATCCTGACCGAGGAGGACGCCGTGCGCGCGCGCACCGAGGTGTCGCGCCGCCTGCTCGACGCCGACCGCGCGTTGCAGCACGCCCGCTCCTCCGAGATGCGGACCAGCGCCTATGACAAGATCGTGCTGGGCGCGGGGCTTGCCGCCGCCGTCGCCGGCGCCTTCGCCGTCTACCTGCAGATCGGCGCGCCCGGCTACCCCGACCTGCCGCTGGCGACCCGGATCGAGCTGGTGGAACAGGCGCGCACCGACCGTCCGCCGCAGGACGAGGCCGAAACGCAGGTGCCGTTCCGCGAAGGCCGTCCGCCCGATCCGCGCCGCGAGGAGCTGGTGGCGCAGCTGCGCACGGTGATGGAACAGCGCCCCGACGATCCGCAGGGCCTGACGCTTCTGGCCTCGAACGAGGCAGCGCTCGGCAATTACCGCGCCGCCCGCATCGCGCAGGGGCGGCTGATCGAGGTGCTGGGGGACGAGGCCAGCGGCTATCACTACGTCGATCTGGCCGAGATGATGGTGCTGGCCGCCGGCGGCTATGTCTCGCCCGAGGCGGAGGCGGCGCTGCGCCGCGGGCTGGAGCTGGAGCCGCGCAACGGCACGGCGCGCTACTACGCCGGCCTGATGTTCGCGCAGCAGGGCCGCCCCGATCTGGCGTTTCCGATCTGGCGCAACCTGCTGGCCGAGTCGACCACGGACGCCCCCTGGGTCGAGCCGATCCAGCTGCAGATCGAGGAGGTGGCCTATCTCGCCGGGGTCGAGACGTCGTTGGCCGAACTGCCGCAGCCGCGCGCGGCGAACGGCCCCAGTGCCGAGGAACTGGCCGCCGCCGAGGACATGGACCCCGAGGACCGGCAGGCGATGATCGAGGGCATGGTCGCCAGCCTCGGCAGCCGACTGGCCACCGAGGGCGGCCCGCCCGACGACTGGGCGCGGCTGATCGGGGCGCAGATCGTGCTGGGCCGGACCGAGCAGGCGCAGGCGATCTACGACGAGGCGCGCACGGTCTTTGCCGACATGCCCGACGCGCTGGTGATCCTCGACGCCGCCGCGGCGCCGCTGTCCGAGGCGGCGGAGTGATCTACGACGACATCACCGCCTTTGCCGGCGCCCTGCCGCCCGGCCGGGGCCTGATGGGCCTCGACCTGGGAACCAGGACCATCGGCGTCGCGGTGTCGGACAGGCTCCTGTCCTCGGCCACGGCGCTGGAGACGGTGAAGCGGGTGAAATTCACCCTCGACGCCGCCCGCCTGGCCGAGATCGCCGCGCAGCGCGAGATCGCGGGCCTCATCCTCGGCCTGCCCGCGAACATGGACGGCTCCGAGGGGCCGCGCGCCCAATCGACCCGCGCCTTCGCCCGCAACCTGTCACACCTGCCCGGTTTCGCGGCGCTCCCCATCGCCTTCTGGGACGAGCGGTTGAGCACGGTTGCGGCAGAAAGGGCACTGCTGGAGGCGGATACGTCGCGAAAACGTCGCGCAGAGGTGATCGACGCGGTCGCGGCAGGCTATATCCTGCAAGGCGCCTTGGATCGGCTGAGGCATATGCGGGCGAACCCATGACGGATGACATCTGGACACGCGACGAGGTCGAAAGCCCCTGCATCCGGATCTGCGTGGTCCACCCCGAGGCGCGGATCTGCACCGGCTGCCTGCGCACCATCGACGAGATCACGCAATGGTCGAAGATGTCGCCCGATGCCCGCCGCGCGGTGATGGCCGCCCTGCCCGCCCGCCGCGCCGAGATCAGCCAGCGCCGCGGCGGCCGCGCCGCAAGGCTGAAGCGCCGCGCCGAGGAGTAGGCCGCGCGGGCCGCTCAGCCCATGAACGCCTTGCGCAGCATGTTGAGCGCCATCACCATGATGAACACCGCGAAAGCCCGCTTCAGCGGCTTGGGGTCCATCGCATGGGCCAGCCGCACGCCCCAGGGCGTGGTGATCAGCGTCATCGCCACCACCACCACGAAGGCCACGAGGTTCACCTGCCCGATCGTGTAGGGCGGCCGGTTCTCGGCCATGCCCGGCAGCAGCAGGAACCCGATGACCGAGGGCACGGCGATCACCAGGCCAAAGCCCGAGGCCGTCGCCACGGCCCGGTGGATCGCGACGCCGTAAAGGCTCATCAGCGGCACGCCGAAGCTGCCGCCGCCGATCCCCATCAGCACCGACAGGAACCCCAGCGCCGGGCTTGTAGCGGCGCGCGCCACGCCCTTGGGCATCTCGGCGCCGAGCCGCCAGGTGGGCCGCCCGAAGCCGAGGTAGAGGCCGACGATCACCCCCAGCACGCCGAAGATCACCATCAGCACCTCGCCGCGCAATCCGTTGGCCGCGACCACCCCGACAAGCGCGCCGATGGCGATGCCGGGCGCCCAGCTTTTGAGGATCGGCCAGTCGACCGCGCCCTTCCTGTTGTGCGCCACCATCGACCGGATCGAGGTGACGACGATGGTCGCCAGCGACGTGCCAAGGCAGATCTGCATCAGCCCCTCGGGCCCGTAGCCCAGCCCCTCGAACGCGAAATAGAAGGCCGGCACCAGCACGATGCCGCCGCCCACGCCCAGCAGCCCGGCGATCACGCCGGCGAAGGCGCCGATGACCAGGATCAGCGCCAGCATCGGCAAGAGAACGGAAAGGTCGTACATGGTTGCGGGCTCCCGGGGCGTGCGTCCCCGCCGCTTAGCGGAGCGCGCGCGAAACCGGAAGGGGCGTCGCACACAGCCCCCCTGCGCCGGCGCACCGATCAGGCCGCGCGCGCGGTCACCTCGGCCAGCGCCCGCGCGACCGTTTCGGGCCCGGCACCGGGCAGATGCGCCGTTTCGCTCAGGCGGCGCTTCCATCCCCGCGCGCCTGGGCGCCCGGCAAACAGGCCCAGCATGTGGCGGGTGACCTGGTTCAGCCGCCCGCCCTGCGCCAGATGCCGCTCGATATAGGGCAGCATCTCGAGCACCACCTGGTCAGCGGATTTCGGCACCGTGTCGGCACCGAAGATGTCGCGATCGGCGTGGAGCAGCACATCGGCCGGAGTGTGATAGGCCGCGCGCCCGATCATCACCCCGTCCATGCCCGCGTCCAGATGCGCCCGCGCCTCGCCCAGCGTCGTGATGCCGCCGTTGATCGACAGGTGAAGCTGCGGGAAATCGCGCTTCATCCGGTGCACGAGCGCGTGGTCGAGCGGCGGGATGTCCCGGTTCTCCTTCGGGCTGAGGCCCTGCAGCCACGCCTTGCGCGCATGGATGGTGAAGCGCTTCACCCCGGCGGCGGCGACGGTTTCCAGAAACCGCGGCAACGCCTCCTCGGGCCGCTGGTCATCGACCCCGATCCGGCATTTCACCGTCACCTCGACCGCGCTGGCCGTGATCATCGCCGCGACACATTCCGCCACCAGCGCCGGCCGCTCCATCAGCACCGCCCCGAAGCAGCCCGACTGCACCCGGTCGGACGGGCAGCCCACGTTGAGGTTGATCTCGTCATAGCCGCAGCCCGCCGCGATCCGCGCGGCCTGCGCCAGATCGTCGGGGTCCGAGCCGCCCAGCTGCAGGGCAACCGGATGCTCGGCCGGGTCGAAGGCAAGCAGCCGGTCCCGGTCGCCATGGATCACGGCAGGCGCCGTCACCATCTCGGTATAGAGCAGCGCGCGGGAAGACATCAGCCGGTGCAGGTACCGGCAGTGGCGGTCGGTCCAGTCCATCATGGGCGCAGTAGACAATCTAGCGTGTTGATTTATTTGCATTTTTTGTGTATCTTCAAACTGTTGGCGGCGGATGCTGCTACGCTGGAATACGCCCCAATATCCCCGAATTTGCCCCTCTACGACGACTCATTGCACACACAGCGCACACGAAAATGGCCTCCATCACCAAGCTCCCCTCCGGTGCCTACCGGGTCCAGATCAGACGAAAGGGCCGCTACGCGAGCGAGACGTTCCTTCGCCGCGACGACGCCCATCGTTGGGCCCGCCAAGCGGAGACCCGGGTGGATCAGGGGTTGGCGCCGAACAAGTCGTCCGTCTCCCGCCTGACGACCTTCGGCGATCTCATCGATCTCCACATAATCGATATGTGCGAGGTAGGCAAATCGCCGCGTCGCAGCAAGGCCGCCACGCTCAAGACGCTCAAGCGCGATCTGGGCAAGGAGAAGATCGGGCACCTCGACCGGCAAAAGCTGATCGACTACGGCAAGATGCGCGCCGATCAAGGCGCCGGTCCGGTGACCCTCAGCATCGATATCGGCGTGATCAAGATGATCATCACCCATGCGGCAGCCGTACACGGGCTCGACATTTCTCCCGAACCCGTTGATCTGGCGCGTGTCGCGCTCAAGCGGCTCGGCCTCATCGGCAAGGGCACAGAGCGGGACCGCCGCCCCACCACGGACGAGCTGAACCGCCTCTTCCGTTGCTTCGATGACAACGAACGCCTGACCCTGCCGATGACACGGATCGTGAAGTTCGCGGTGGCCACGGCCATGCGGCTCGACGAGATCTGCCGCGTCGCATGGACCGATCTCGACGTCGACCGCCGGATGCTCATGATCCGCGACAGGAAGGACCCGCGCAACAAGACCGGGAACGACCAGCGGATCCCACTCTTCGCCGCCACGGGGTTCGATGCCTGGGCATTGGTCACCGAACAGGCCAAGGAACTCGGGCACGCAAGGGGCCGGATCTTTCCCTACAACTCGAAATCGGTCGGAACGGCCTTCCGGCGCGCCTGCGTCGAGGTCAGCGTGAAGGACCTGCATTTCCACGATTTGCGCCATGAGGGCACAAGCCGCCTGTTCGAGGCCGGCTTCGCCATTGAACAGGTCTCGCTGGTCACTGGCCACAAGGATTGGAAAATGCTGCGCCGGTACACGCATATCCGCCCGGAAACGCTGCACCGGCTTGCCGCGTCGCGCGCCCCTTCCCCGCTCGAGACCCGCGCAGCCGAGTGATCCGAGAGTCAGAGGGGTGCCGTCCCGGCCCGTGACGGGTTTGGAGGTCGAGAGAGAGGCTTTCGGCCGCCCGTTGCGGGAGAAAACCCATGAATACCGAGATTATCGATGCCGCGCGTGACATGAGCGGCGGCTACAAGGTGGATGTGTCGCGCGGCACCGATGTAGACCGCGTGTCGTCCGAGTGGTTCTCGCGGCCGGATGACGAGCGGTATCTGTCGCTCGACGACCTCTTCGCATCGGTCAAGGGCCGGGCGGAGCGGAGCCGGACGCGCACGGTGGAGAGTGCGGCGATCCGGGTCGAAGCGCATCGCGACAGTCCGGAGAGGCTGGGGCTGATCCTGCCAGGCGCGGATGAACCCATCGCGCCGACCCATTGGAGCTTCGGCCAGCTTTCGAGTCTCGTGGGCGCGCCTGCCGCCTATCTACGACAGTTGCCCGCACCGCTGGCGGGGATCAACCTGCAGTACGGGCTGACGAACCACCGGGCAGAGCAGATCAAGACCATGGAGGTCGCCAATGGCCGCACGGAACTACGCGCGGTGACGGGCCCCGACTATGGCCGCATCTACGACCATGAACTGGTTTCCGCCGTGCAGCGCATCGCGGGCAACGGCACGGGCGACACGCGCTGGAAGGTGC
>Ga0076930_100435_pt1 | contig 42012 bp, 51 predicted proteins | sample HotLakConsoUCCRE_FD_71149 | JGI IMG/M metagenome (GOLD analysis project Ga0076930, IMG submission 71149) | Hypersaline microbial mat communities from Hot Lake, Washington, USA - Hot Lake Consortium UCC-RE (version 3) (version 3) ...
AGCGGCACGGTCAATGTGCGGCTGATGAGCTGGGTCGGCGGCGCGTGGCGCTTCCGGGACTACACCTACACGGGCGGTGCGGGCGACCTCCCTCTCCAGGCGGCGGGCGAGGACGAGTTCTCGTCCTTCTTCCGGCAGATCTTGCTGGAGTGAGAGACCGACAGAATGGCTGCAGTAGACGGCGGCAGTGCTGCCGCATCGCGGACCGGCCATGTGTCATTCATTATTGACCACATAGGCGAGCCTGGGAGCAAAATTGCGAACGTCGGGGGCAATGCTGCCGCCCTGCCCTCGCCTGATGACCTCCGTCTCGAAGACCTCAGCCAGACAAATGCTTCAGTCCGGACTAAGTGTCAATCGGCTCGGAATGGGGACCCTGAATCGGCGTGCAAACGGGACCCCTCCTTAGGGTGCGACGGTGAACGCCCGACCGGGTGGAGCTGGTCTGGGTTGCGCAGCGCGGTCGGGCGCGTTGATTGGGCGCTTTGGCTTTAGCTTTGAGAGCGGTTCTTGAAGCGCCAGGATTCGTTTCCGGTCTCGATAATCTCGCAGTGTTGGGTGAGCCGATCGAGCAGCGCCGTCGTCATCTTGGCATCGTCGAAGACGGCGGGCCATTCGCCGAAGGCGAGGTTGGTGGAGACGTGATCTAGGTCCGCTAGAAGAGCCGGCTGATAAGGTGGAGGAGGAGTTGTCCGCCGGACTGGGCGAAGGGAAGGGAAGGTAGCCGAGTTCGTCGAGCACGACGAAGTCGAGCCGGGCCAGGTAATCGGCGATGCGTCCCTGCTTGCCGGGACGGTGCTCGGTCTCGAGGCGGTTGACCAGATCGACGACGTTGAAGAAGCGGCCGCAGGCGCCACTGCGGATGAGTGCGCGGGCAATCGCAATGGCCAGGTGCGACTTGTCCGTGCCGGTGCCGCCGATGAGCACGGCAATGCGCTGGTCGGCGACGAACGCGCCGGTTGGCGAGGTCGCGCACGAGCGTCTCGTTGACAGGTGTATCGGCGAAGTCGAAGTCGTCGACGTCCTTCGCCAGCGGCAGCTTGGCGACGGTGAGCTGGTATTTGATGGAGCGCGCCTGCTTCTCGGCTATCTCGGCCGACAGCAGGTCACCGACGACCCTTGCCGACTCGTGCTGAAGCTTGATCGCGGTGGTCATGATCTCGTCGTAGGCGCCGCGCATGCCGTAGAGCTTGAGCGTTCCCATCAGTTCAAGAACCTGGGTTCGTTCTATCAGCCTGCCCTCCTGAGGCTATCGTAGCGGGCGCAGTCGGCCTGCGGTTCATGACGCAGACGCAGCGCGTCGGGTCAGAGGATGGTGATGCGGCTCGGCCCTTCGGAAGATGCGCCATGATTGCGGCGTGCCGGAAACAATCTGATGATCCATCTGGAGGTGGGAAGCCCAACTGGTATGGCACGGATATGTGGGTGATCGGTGGCCGGCTACGCTTATGTCCTGCCGACGGGGGCTGCGGATATGTTTCGATGGACGCGGTGGTGCAACTGCGCTGATCGGTATGCTCAACAATGCAGCCCTTTCCAGCCTGGGCCACATCGTCCACCGAGCATGCTATAGATGGGCTTTCCCAGCGGCCACTGCCGCATGTACCGCCCCGCAATAGCGAGGTTGCATTTTGGATCACTTTCTCCCAAACGGGTGATTGAGCTTACCGACCGGAATGAGCTTAACGCACACGGCGCTACGAGCCAGAATCAAGATATTGATCGAGAATCCAGGAGAGCACGAGATATGAATTTACGTCTGGTCGCAATAGCATTGATGACCACCGCAATGGCAGGCTGTCAGTCGGTAGATCCGCGCGCTGAGTCGGGTCTGACGACTCCGCATACGCTCCAGCAAGCTGAAGTGGCCGCAGTTCAACAAGGCGTGCGCGCGCAATTGGGGGATTCGTCAGCCACATTTGGTGAAATGAAGGGAGCTCGAATGAATGACCAAGATGTCATTTGGGCGTGCGGACTAGTCTCGTCCGAAAAAGCCATTCCGGACATGCCGGCCCACTTCATGGCATCGATGCTTGCAGACGGATCGGTCAACGTCTTTGGGGTCGGCCGCAACCAGGATCAGACCATAGAAATCTCGCATGCATGTGCGCGCTTTGGAATGGAAGTCTTCATTCCCTGGTGAAGGTCGTAGCCCCTGTTTGCCCTGGAAACTATTAGTCTCGGACCGTCATGCACTCCTTCGGGCAAGTGGAACGCGGTTTGGCACTCCCGGCTGCACAGGACCCACATGCGGCCGAGGCTGAGAAGTTTGCCAGTGTCCGGCAGCACGATAGCCTCTAAAATGCCAAGCTGGCGATGCTCACCGGGTTTGGAGAGGCTGAAACCTGGTCGGGGCCGCCGCGGAACAGTGGCTTAGCGACCGTATCCAATCGACAATGGGCTGGTGCCCGGCATGGCTCGCCACACGGCCATCGAGCAGGCGTGGCTGGCAACGGGCGCGCGGCTATCACGCTGACCAGCTGGCGGGTGAGGACGAGACGGCAAGGCCCGCTGCGTGGACTCCCGATTGATTTGCAATGTTCGTGCGGCCGCTCGCTAAGCTCCTGGCACAGGCCGGGCTTGGCCTGTTGTTCTGGTCCGGTATGCAGCTTGTCTCGGCGATCAAGGCTGTGGTCCATGCCAAGTAGGCGGTTGGACATATAGCCCGCCACAGCTAGGGCCATATCGCCGCAAAGCAAATGACAGGATAGCGAAGGAGCGCGTTACTTGTGGACGTTTAGGGAAGCATATCTCGTCGCCGTCATGTTCGCTTCATGAGAGTGGCAGGTGCTACCGCAATGGCGAACATGGGGGCGCATGGCCGATCAGCCGCCTCCGCCTCCTTTGCGGTCATTACCATCCCGCTCCTGCAATGGCAGCCCTTAAGAACTCGCCGAGCCGATCGCAACGACAGATCAGGGGCGCAAGAGTTGCCCTTCGGTACGGCGTGCGGAGTTCGCCGCTGTATGAGCCAAACTCAGCTCTTGTTTCTGAATCTCCCACGCCAACGGGAACTCTTTCCTAAGGCTTTCCAAGGACGTTCCCCCGGCATGCCTTCCGTCCAGGATTGCCTCGACGATCTCCGGCGCAAGCAGTGTAAGACGCATCACGCGCGTCATGTAGGACGGCGCGATCCTTTCCCGCTCAGCCAGTTCCGCGATGGTGGCGAACTCGCCCGACTCCAGCATCCGCCTCCAGCGAAACGCCCGCGCCAGCGCCTTATTCAGCGTGCTATCAGCCTTGGGTTGCTGCTGAGCGCCGTCAGGCAGGTGCATCTCCTTGCGCCCGCCCCGCTTCACGAGGCGGAACGGGATGTGGAGCGTGATGGTCTCGGGGATCGGTGTCGCGCAGGTCATGCGGCTTGCGCCTTGGGTCCAGTCAGCATCTCGCGTGCGAGACCGCTGAGCCCGTCAATCCGCAGCCGGACGCTCATGCCTTCCGTGCCGATGTCGACCCGCTCGACCAGCAGCTCCACGATACGCGCCTGCTCGGCGGGGAACAGTTCGTCCCATAGCGGATCTAGTTGCTGCAGGGCGGTGCGGGCGTGGGCCTCGGTGATCTCGTCGTCCTGCGCCCGCGCTGCCTTCCATGTCCCTGCCACGATCTCAGGCTGCCGGAACACCGCGCGGAGCTGGTCGATCACGGCAGCTTCAATCTGTCCCGCGGGGATTCTCCCGACCGGGCATGACCCGGCGCCATGCTTCAGCACCGTCTGGCTGACATAGTAGCGGTAGAGCCGCCCTCCTTTGCGTGTATGCGTGGGCGAGAACGCCGCGCCGTCGGGGCCATAGAGCAACCCCTTCAGCAATGCAGGTGTGTCGGCGCGGGTGCGGGCGGCGCGCTTCCGGGGGCTTTCGGTCAGGATGGCATGAACCTTGTCCCAGACCTCGCGGTCGATGATCGCATCATGCTCGCCCGGATAGCTCTCCCCCTTGTGCACCGCCTCGCCAATGTAGGCGCGGTTGCTTAGCATGCGGTAGATGTACTTCTTGTCGATCCGGTTGCCGTGTGGGGTACGGATGGCGCGCTGGTCGACCTCCCTTGCGAGCTCCGTCCCCGACCCGATCTCGACAAAGCGGACGAACATCCAGCGCACATGCGCGGCCTGTTTCTCGTCCACCACCAGCTTGCGGTTATCGACGTGGTAGCCGAAGGGTGGATTGCCTCCCATCCACATTCCCTTCTTGCGGGACGCGGCGAACTTGTCGCGGATGCGCTCGGCAGTGACCTCCCGCTCGAACTGGGCAAAGGACAGAAGGATGTTGAGCGTCAGTCGCCCCATGGAGGTGTGGTATTGAAGGACTGGGTGACCGAGACGAAGGTGACGCCATTGCGGTCGAACACCTCGACCAGTTTTGCGAAGTCGGCCAGCGACCGGCTGAGACGGTCGATCTTGTAGACCACCACCACATCGACCAGGCCCTCCTCGATGTCTGCCATCAGCCGCTGCAGGCCACGGCGCTCGAGGGTGGCGCCAGAGATGCCGCCATCATCATACTGATCGCGGACCAGCACCCAGCCCTCGGAGCGCTGGCTGGCGATGTAGGCCTCGCAGGCCTCACGTTGGGCGTGCAGCGAGTTGAACTCCTGCTCCAGCCCTTCCTCGGATGATTTGCGAGTGTAGACCGCACAGCGGAGTTTGCGCACGACCGGCCTGGTATCGACGGCATGCATGTTCATGCTGCCCTCCCCCTATGGTTCTTGAGCCCGAAGAACACCCAGCCGTTCCAGCGTGTGCCGGTGATGGCGCGCGCAATGGCCGAGATTGACTGGTAGGGCCGCCCCTGCCACTCGAAGCCGTCCTGCGTCACCGTGACGACATGCTCGACGCCCTGCCACTCACGTAGGAGCCGCGTGCCTGTGATGGGGATCAGGTCGGTTCGCATCCGGCTCTTCTTGCCGTCGGCTCCGAAGAGGTCCTCCCCCAACCGCTCCAGCCGCCTGATGGTCTCGGGCTTCAGTCCACCATAGGCGAGTTCCTGGATGCGGTAGGCCAGGCGGCTTTCCAGGTAGCGGCGATTGAACGGGGGCGGCTCGGTCTCGAACAGGTCGCGCCACTGGCTCTTCAGGTCGGGCATTGAAGTGGTCTTCAGCGCGGCCAGGCGCGCGGGAATAGGGTCAGCAATGTGGTCTGGACTGGTCATACGTTTCTCCGCTGGGTTGCGGTTGCATGACCGCTCTGGTCGCCGGCGTAGTCCAGCAAACCATTCTCCAGACCGGCAGAGAGTTTGCTTGACTGGCGCGCCCGCAGCCGAACCAGGCCAGCGGCGAGGATGAAGCAGAGTTCGCGTCGGCGATCCTGCGTGCTGAGCCGATCTGCCGGCACCGGATTAGGGCCTGAGGTTGGTTGGAGCGACCGGTATCCAATGTTCATGCAAACACCGGTAAACAGCTTCATTTGCCGTGCCGATCAGACGAAGCAATCCGACGTTCCCCATCGTTAAAGAAGTCGGCGCGGCGAGCCAGCGCGTGCTTCTGCGGGAAGCTAGTCGTTAAAATTGTAAGGAAAGGGCCAGCATTCCCTTAATCAGTTCGAGAAAGACCCGACAAAATCGGTTCCCTTGTGGCCGCACAGCGTCTTCTCTATCGCCAAGTGGGAGAGAGTGATGGGCCACATCCGTCTCGGAATACCGCCTGCCACCCGTCAGTGGGGTCAAGTGGTTGAACTGCTGGCTGCTGACCGCCACGCCATCGAAGACATTGCACTCGCCGTAGAAGAAGCTGCCGATCGCTCCCTTTCGACGGCCGTCAACGATCATGGCTTCATCGAAGCGCTCTGGTTGCTCCTCAGCATCCCGCAGGCACTCGCAGCAGAGGACGGCATCTCAGCGTTACACGCCATAGGCATCCATCTGGAGGCGGAGGCTGGGCTCACTGATCTGGCAGCGGGCATGGAAGCCGCCCTCGAGGGCTTTCGTCGCCGCAGCCCGGTTCCGACTTCAGATCTCGCGCTCATGTCGCGGGATGCAGCTATTGCTACCCTCGTCGGCCTGGCGCTGGACCGGGCTCCCTCACTATGGGCTGCCTCTATTGACGATGAGCGGGCGACGATTGCGAGCTTCGCATCCACCACCAATTTCGGCGAACTCGCACAGCGGTTTTTCACGAACGTGCTGCATGGCCATCTGCGCTATTTTCTGGACCGCGAGGTGTCACGGCACATCCGGCCTGGTGGCGTTTTGTCGTCCGTTGCCGATGCTGACTATTTTGACGAGGCCGTGCGGCGCCACTGCCGCGAGACCACTCTCATCATGCGAGCCTTTGCCAAGGAATGGCTCGGCAAGAACCGCTTCTATCTCGAGAAGGATATCAGCCGCGGGGATGCGGCCGCGTTCGCGGCGCACGCTTTCACCAAGATCCGCGCAGAGCTTCACAACCGCAGCAGTCGGGTAGCAGCATGAAGCGCTTCACATTCATCTGCGGTGGGGTGCCGCCTCCCGCGCAGCAGCCGGACGAGCATGTCCTTTTGATGGATGTGCAGGGCCCAGCCCGCAACGTCAATCTGCGGGTGTCCGACATCAGCCGGTCGATGATGAGCAACCTGCCCGACCTCCTGCTCGATCTCCTGGAGATTGCAGCCTACGTCTATTGCGCCGATCAACGCGCATCGCGCGGCAGCGAAAAGCTTTCGCTTGCTGGAGCCATGTGGCAGCGGGAGATGGCCTTCGTGATCCCGGTAAGGTGCTGGGAGGTGTGGGCCGGCGCGGACCTCACTGCGGCGTTGGTAGAGACCCTCAGCTTCCTCTCAGACGACCGTTACAGCTTCGAGTTCGTCAGGAGCCCCTCGCCCATGGCCGAGCGGGAACTCTACTTCGACAATTTCACTGACGGCCGATTTGAACCCGAAGACGTGGTCCTCTTTTCGGGCGGTGTCGATTCTCTGGCGGGAGCTGTCGAGAACATTGCCGGCTTTGGAAGACGGACCGTACTGGTCGGACACCACTCCGCGCCAAAGGTGGTGAGTATTCAAAACGAACTCGTCTCAGAGCTGAGGACCGCGGGGCTGCATCACAAGCTCTTCCACGTCACGGTGAACGTCACCAATACCGAAGTGAAGCCGATCGAGCCCACCCAGCGCGCGCGTTCCTTCCTGTTCGCCAGCCTGGGCTTTGTGCTGGCGCGCATGTTTGGCCTTACCCATTTCACTTTCTATGAGAATGGCGTGGTCAGCCTGAACCTTCCAATCGCCGGCGATGTCCTCGGCGCCCGCGCCACCCGCACCACTCACCCCCGGGTCATGAGAGGCTTCGAGAAAATCTTCTCGTGCCTGGCCGAGCAGGAGATCGAAGTGCGCACGCCATTCTTGTGGCTCACGAAGAAGGAAGTCGTCGAAAGGCTCATTGAACTGGGCTTTGGCAATCTGCTGGAGAACAGCGTCAGCTGCGTGCATCCCATGATCTGGACCAGAGAGGTTTACCACTGCGGCGCATGTTCCCAGTGTATCGACCGTCGGTTTGCAGTCCTTGCCGCAGGCGCCGAAGAGAGTGATCCGGCCTCAGGCTATGCAATCGACCTGCTGACGGATGATCGCAGTGGCGAAGACCATCTCCGACTGTCGGTGGCATATGTGCAGTTTGCCCGTGCGATCGCAACTATCGAGCGCGGTCGCCTGCTTCAGCATTTTCCGAGCCTGGCATCGGTTCTGCGCTCGATAAGAGGCATGTCCGGGGAACGGGTTGGCGAACAAGTTGAGGACCTGCATCGGCGTCATGCAGCTGGCGTCCTTGGCGTCCTCACTCAGGCCACCAGGCAGCACGCCGGCGATCTGGCGGCCGGTAAGCTGCCAGCCGGATCGCTGCTGTCGCTCTGCTTCACCAAGGACCGGATCGAGACACCCCTGCCCGACATCTGTGCGCAGGTCGAATCCTTCATGGACCAGCTTTCCCCGCCGGTCTGCGACGTGGCGCTCGACGAGGCAGGCAAAAAGATCTGGTTCAAAGGCGGCTTCAGCATTGACGGCGCCAAGTTCCGACTGGTTCGCGCGCTGCTAACGTACCAACGCGAGGCCAAGCGGAAAGGAGAACCAGCACCGTATTTCTGGACGGCGGAATTGGCTGAACACCTCGAAGTAGATGACAACGCCTTGCGCACGACGGTTTCCAGGCTTCGAAGAGAACTGGAAGCAAAGCTTGCGACGGATCAGGGGATCGTGTTCAGCGACGGCTTCATCGAGAACGTGAAGGCGAAGGGCTACCGACTCGCGCCGGATATCCGCGAGGTGTCACTGGCCGATATGGAAAGGCCGATGTCACAAAGCAAATCACCAATGTCACAAGAGGCGCCGTCAAAAGCCGCTGCTCGGCCTTTCTGAGGGTCGCCTTTGTCACAACTGGACTGAAGCCCAACCATAGAGGTTGGACGGCGAAACCTGGAGAATTCCTGGCATCGAAACCGTTCTCATTGGCGTTGCAGCGCAACCCAGCGAGAGCCCGCCGGGAGATGCTCCAGATGACGCAGGACCCTCAGACATACCTCACTCAGAATGAACTCGCTGTACGCTGGCGTTTGAGCGCTCGCACACTTGAACGCTGGCGGTGGCTGAAGACCGGCCCGAACTATCACAAGCTGGGCGGCAAGGTCGTCTATGCGGTGGCAGACGTCGAGGCTTATGAGCGTCGGCGAAGGGCTGAGACACACTCTTCGATCCTTGGATCGTGGAGGTGATCGCCATGACCCTGAAACGAGAAAACCCGGCGGGGCCTGCAGGCGCCCACCGGGTTGAAGTCACCAAGCTGGCTGGCAAGAATGACTGCTCACAATCTACTCTCTCGCCTCTCGATCTGCAAGTTCGCAGGGTACTTGAGGTCGCCCCGGTATCGCACTCGCTTGCCGCAGTGATTGCGGTCCTGGCATATTCCTCCGGGAGGCCGTCATGATGGCCTCCCGACCGAGCTGCCCCCTCTCCTGCCCGTCCCAGGCCGACCTGGATGCATTGGCTCGTGCCGGCGTCACAGTCATGGCGCTGATCAGGCCGGAGCCGATGCAGATCGCCCGCGGTCACATGGCTCACGACGCTCTCTTCGAGTCTCATCCGTCGGGCGATCGTTGGTACGCCTTCCCCGTCTCAGCCGCAGACGACATCGTGTTCTGGCAGAAGGAAACCGGGAAGATCGCCATCTGGACCGGCCGTGCCTTTGCGCTCGGAGAGGAGATCATCTGGGATGCTTCGACCTACAGCTTCGACTGCGCACTGAACATCTTCTCTGATCCGCTGGACTGGCTGCGAGCGCGTCGCGACGGCATTGTCGTGCTGGATTGGTACCGCGCTTTCGATCGGCTCCGCGATGCCCCACGGATCGCTGTCACCGAAGACATCTTGCCACTCTACCGACGCCACATGAAGCCATTGCGCACGCCCCGACTGCTCGTCATTCCATCCGGGAGGCGCGCAGCATGAACCACTCCGTAGCAATCCCAGAAGCCGAGTACGAGCGGCAGCGTGCACCAAAACCCCACTTTGTGCGCACCAGCACCACCGAGATCATGGCGATTGAGTTCGAACCGATCCGGTGGGTGGTGAAGGACTATGTACCGGAAGGGCTGACGATCCTGGCCGGCCGCCAGAAGCTCGGCAAGACCTGGCTCGCGATGGACTGGGCGATAGCCGTGGCCTGTGGTGGCTTTGCGATGGGCTCCATTGCCTGCGAACAGGGAGATGTCCTCTACATCGATCTGGAAAACGGCCACCGACGCATCCAGAGCCGCATCAACACACTGTTCCCTGGCGAGCGCAATCGCCCCGATCTATCTCGACTGGACTGGGTCAATGATGCGCCGAACCTCAATAAAGGCTTTGTCGACGCTCTGGACGGATGGCGGACATCGGTAGCCGATGCCAGGCTGGTCGTGATCGACGTGCTGCAGCGAGTGAAGCCGGCAGGCAAGGCAGGGCAGAATTCCTATGAAAGCGACTATGATGCGATGTCGGCGCTGCAGCGCTGGGCGACCGAGCAGCGGGTAGCGGTGGTCTGCCTACATCACACCCGCAAGGGTGGCGCTGACGATCCCCTGGAGGCGCTGAGCGGCTCAAACGGCCTCTCGGCCTGCGCCGACACTACCTTGCTCCTTGACCGGAATGGCACTGGTATCACGCTTTACGTCCGCGGCCGTGATGTAGAGGAGAAGGAGAGCGCGATGAGGTTCGTCGCGGGGATGTGGAATGTTACCGGAGAAGCATCAGATGTTCGCCGTTCCAGCGAGCGCGGTAACATTCTTCAGGTTCTTGAAGAGGCTGACGAACCCATGTCTCCAAATGAGCTGGCAGATGTTACCGGCATGAAGAGCGGTAACATTCGACGGCTCCTTCACAGCATGCTCAAGGACGGAGAAGTCCGGAAATCCGGGCGTGGCAGGTATCTTCATCCCGATAGCGGTGCGGGATCCGCTTAAGGACACCCCCCGGTAACATCGGTAACAAGGTAACTTTGCCATCTGCGTGAGGTCGTGTGGCCGGCCCGAACCAGGCAGAATGTTACCGATGTTACCAATGTTACCGGGGTGCGGTCCGGCATCGCCGAACTGCCGCAAGAAACTTCAATTCCATAAGGCAGCGAGATGGATATTCGACACTTACTCGATGAGCTGCGTCTGGCGTTTTGGCATGCCGGGCTGATCCCATCGACGTCGGCGCCATTGCAGGCCCGCCACGAGACCGATCAGGACAAGTGCGGGGATGTAGATTAGTTCGTTGGCCGGACTGTTCGGATCCGCGACGAAAACGCGAGTGATGGTTTGGCCTGCCTCGATCCCGAGACGTTCTGCCTGGCTCCCAAAGCCTGCACCCAAGACCTGTACGGCATCCCCGACCGACACGGTCTGTACGCCCACCGCAGACAGCCGCTCTGCTCCCGGGCCAATCTCACCCATTGGCAACCGCATGACGCGGGTCTGTTCCACCCCGGTGATGATATCGACTCCGGTCACCTCGACCCGCAAGAAGCCGTTCTCAGGAACCTGCTCGGCCAGTTCGATCACCTGGTTCCCGGGAACAGGCATGTATTCGGGCACGACCTTGTCCATAAACCAGCCGGGCTGGAACAGCATGCCAGCGGCCAACAGCAATATTGCGGATTCCCAGATACGACTGCGCGTTATGAAAATCTGCTGTGTGACTGAGACGAACATAAACATGCCGACGAGGGCTGCGGAAACGATCAGCACAAGCTGGAACCAGTTGTCGACGCCGATCAGGAGCAGCTGATGATTGAAAATGAACAACAACGGCAGGATGGCGGTGCGCATTTCATAGCGGAAGGCTTGCACGCCAGTCTTCACCGGATCGGCGCGACTGATGGCAGAAGCTGCGAATGAAGCCAGGCCCACTGGGGGCGTTACATCCGCCATCAAGCCGAAATAGAAGACGTATAAGTGCACTGCGACAAGCGCGACCGCGACACCGTTGAGGGTGGCGACATCAACAATCACCGGCGCGATCAGCGTCGCGACCACCACGTAGTTGGCTGTCGTGGGCATGCCGAGGCCAAGTATCATGCAGATCACTGCCGTCAGCAGCAGCATGATAATGAGATTGCCCGCCGAGATCGCTATGACGATTTCTGTGAGCACCAGGCCGACGCCGGTGAGGGAGACTGTTCCCACGATTATGCCGGCCGCAGCAGTGGCAATAGCAATGCCGATCATGTTGCGAGCACCAGTGGTCAGGCCATCGACAAGGTCATCCAACCCCTCGCGGACCTGTGCCACTCCATTGCCAGCGCCACGAAACAACGCGATGAGAGGCTTTTGGGTGACGACCAGGAAGATCAGAGCCATCGTGCCATAGAAGGCGGACAGGCCTGGAGATAATTCTTCTACCATCAGGCACCAGACGAGAATGAAAACCGGCATCATATAGTGAATACCGGTGGGAGCGACTTTGGCGGTGTCGGGCAACACGACTTTCGGATCCGCAGGATCGTCGAGTTCGAGATCCGGAAAGCGCGACCGGACTGCAACCGAACCGACATAGATCGCCAACGCTCCAAGTCCTGCTGCCCAGGTAGCTCCGGCGCCGAAAACCTCGCGGGTCCAGCCCAGCCCTACGCCAACCAACCAGCAAAAGATCACGAAGCCAGCCGCTGTCATCCCAAACAGGGCGGTGCTCATGAAGCCGGACCGATGAGATTCTCGAGGTAAGCCCTTCAGATTGGCTTTGCGCGCTTCGATGTCGACCACGTAGAACAGTGAAACATAAGTCAGCAGCGCAGGAACAATCGCGTGTTGCACCACTTGGCTGTAAGAGATTCCGACATACTCGGCGATCAGGAAGGCCGCTGCTCCCATAACCGGGGGCATGATCTGACCGTTGACAGAGGCAGAGACTTCGATCGCGCCTGCCTTGACCGGAGAATAGCCGACGCGTTTCATCAGCGGAATGGTGAAGGTACCGGTTGTCACCACGTTGGCGACAGAAGACCCGGAAATCAGCCCCGTTGCGCCCGAGCCGAGCACTGCGGCCTTTGCTGGACCGCCGCGGAAATGGCCGAGCAGCGCAAAAGCGACCTTGATGAAATAATTGCCAGCGCCGGCCTTCTCCAACAACGATCCGAACAGCACGAATAGAAAGACAAACGATGTGGACACACCAAGTGCCACACCGAAAACTCCCTCTGTCGTAAGCCAGTATTGCGTTGCCGCGCGCGAAACGGAGGCGCCGCGATGTGCGAAAAGATCCGGCATGTAAGGCCCGAAGAAGGCATAGACCAAAAATAGAGAGGCGACGATGGGCAGCGCCAGCCCGAGCGAACGCCGCGCAGCTTCGAGCAGGAAAAGGACACCGGCAATGCCAACTACCACGTCGAGGGTAGTTGGCAGACCAGGACGGGCCGCCAATGCATCCTGAAAGACAAACAGGTAAACGGCACAACTGGCGCCCAGCAACGCCAGTATCCAGTCTTGTACTGGAATATGGTGGCGTGGTGAGGATTTGAGCGCCGGATATGCCGTAAACACCAAGACTAGTGCGAAGGCGAGGTGAATAGCGCGCGCCTCGCTGGCGTTGAAGATTCCTATTCTGAACGAATATGGCAGCGGCGACGCATACCAGAGTTGAAACAGGCTCCAAGCGAGAGGGACCAAAAGCAGGAGCCAGCGCGAGAACCTGTCCTTGGGCTGGCGCCCTCCAGTATCGGCCTCCGCCACCAGCTGGGCGGCAGTCGACAGATTCGCCCTATCGTCGATATCCTGAGGATCGCTTTGTCGGGTCATGGAATGGCTGCTGGAATTGAGGGTATGCGGCCCGCCGCGGTGCGCGGCGGGCCATCATTGCAGTCAGACCAGCTTAGAGCCAACCTTGCTCAACATAATATTGCTCCGCGCCGGGATGCAGCGGGGCTTCAAGACCATCGACAATCATGTCTTCGGGCTCGAGATTGGCAAGGGCCGGGTGCAACGACTTGAACGCATCGAAGTTCTCGAATACCGCGCTCACCAGTGCATAGACAGCTTCGTTTGGCGTGTCAGCGCCGACCGCAAGGGCGGCGAGAACACCGAAGGTGTCGACATCGTCATCATTGTTGGCGTAGGTGCCGCCAGGTATCGTTGCTGTGGCGTAGAATGGACGATCGGCAATGATGCCTTCGACGGCCTCCCCGGTAATCGGCACAATCTGCGCTTCACAGGTCGTGGTGGGATCAGCGATATTGGCCGATGGATGACCAACCGCGTAGAAGAACGCGTCGATCTGGTTGTCACAAAGGGCCGGGCCATGCTCGTCAGGACGCAATTCCGACACCAAGGCGAAATCTTCGCGACTCATGTCCATCGACTCAAGAATGATGTCGATGGAGGTCTGAGTGCCCGAACCGGGAGCGCCGACATTGACGCGCTTTCCCGCAAGGTCAGCGAAACTCTCAATGCCCGCATCGGCACGCGCCACAAGGGTAAACGGCTCGGGATGGAGCGAGAATACGGCGCGAAGGTTTTCTTGCGGGCCAGAGTCTTCGAAATCCTGCTCGCCGTTGACCGCATAGGACAACACATCGGTCTGGGTAACACCGAAGGTGAGTTCTCCCGTGCCAATGGCGTTCAGGTTGTAAACTGAGGCCGCTGTGGATTCGACTGAACAGCGGAAGCCATGTTCGCTGCGGGTTTGGTTCATCAGCCGGCAAATGGCGCCGCCGACCGGATAGTAGACGCCGGTGACGCCCCCGGTGCCTATGATGACAAACTGATCCTGAGCCTGTGCAGCACCCGCACCTACCAGCATCGTGGCAGCCAAGATACCGAGAAGCTTTCGAGTCATTGCGTTTCCTTCCGTTTTCCGTGAAGTCTCCGGATGATCGAGCCTTTTGGAAAGCCGGGCCCGGCCTCCGAGGACAATGGCATTTAGGAGAAAAACGGGGGAGAGAGCAAGTTTCTGCGCGGAACGTCCGGAACATCACAGATCTCTCGAATTACCTTACGCGCCGACCATCCGAAACTAGACAGATGCCGTACAACTGCGCAACCCTGCGCGTCTTTGCGTAAAACTGTCATGATTACAATGGCTTGGAGCGCGTGTTAGAATCTTCCCGTGAAGTGTAACGGTGGACGGGGTGATCAAATGGCAATGCGCAAAGAGAGCAATCGGCTGGACGACGACCGACCCGGTTTGGCAACGCCTGCCTCTGCAGCGCCCGCTGCTGACGACCTTCTCCGCCTGGACTACCGTCGCGCCACAGACCTGATCCCCTACGCCCGCAATGCCCGCACGCACTCTGCCGAGCAGGTAGCGCAGATCGCTGCCTCTATCCGCGAGTTCGGCTGGACCAACCCGATCCTGGTCGATGGCGACAATGGCATCATTGCGGGTCATGGGCGGCTCCTGGCGGCACGGAAGCTCGGCATCAACGACGTGCCCGTGATCGAACTGGCGGGGCTCTCCGAGGCGCAGAAGCGGGCTTATGTGATCGCCGACAACAAGCTGGCTCTCAACGCCGGTTGGGACCAGGAGCTTCTGGCGCTCGAGTTCGGTGATCTGGAAGGCCTTGGCTTCGATCTTGCCCTGACCGGGTTCGGCGAAGACGAGATCCTGGCCCTGACGTCACGTGGCACCGAAGGGCTGACCGACCCGGACGAGGTTCCGGAGAAGCCAAAGGACGCAACAAGCCGTCCGGGTGACGTCTGGATCATGGGATCACACCGGCTGGTCTGTGGCGACAGCACCGAACCTGCCGATGTCGAGAAGGCCCTCAATGGTGTCAAACCGCACCTGCTTTGTTCGGATCCTCCGTATGGCGTCAATTACGACCCTTCCTGGCGGCAGCGCTTCGGAGACGGCGAGATCGCGCGTGGAAAGGTCCTCAACGACGATCGTGCTAACTGGCGCGAGGCATGGGCGCTGTTTCCGGGTGACGTGGCCTATGTCTGGCACGGCGCTCTTCATGCCGGCACCGTCGCGGCGAGCCTTGAGGCTGCAGGCTTCGCCATCCGCTCGCAGATCATCTGGGACAAAACCCGGCTGGTGATCGGTCGCGGTGACTATCACTGGCAGCATGAGCCCGCGTGGTATGCAGTCCGCAAGGGTGCAAGGGGGCACTGGAACGGCGACCGCAAGCAGACCACAGTCTGGGCAATCCCCCACCGCCGGAACGAAACGGGGCACGGCACCCAGAAGCCCGTCGAATGCATGAAGCGGCCGATCGAGAACAACTCCTCGCCGGGCCAGGCCGTCTACGAGCCGTTCTGCGGATCAGGCACCACTATCATTGCCGCCGAGATGACGGGCCGAGCCTGCCACGCGATCGAACTCGATCCGGCCTATGTCGATGTCGCGGTCATGCGCTGGCAGGCATTCACCGGCCTGCCTGCCACGCTGGAAGGCGATGGGCGGGACTTCTCGCAGGTCGCGGCTGAACGGGGTGGAGCAACGTCATGAACCGAAACACACTCGCCGCCATCTGGCCGCCGACCGGAGTTGCTGCCGAAGCAGCCGGTCATGAGCGGCTGAGCCCGGTCCAGGCCATTCGCAGCAAGTGCCTGGACTGCACTGGCCACCAGCCTGCCGAGGTTCGGTATTGCGAGGCGGTCACATGCCCGCTCTGGCCATTCCGGGCCGGGCGCCATCCCTACACCAAAAAGGGCCTCCAGGACGCCGATTCTGGCCGGGATCACTCTGGAGGCAGTCCAGTGCCCCAGAGCGCCTCGTCATCGCCAATCGCGCTCCTGGACGGTGATTTCGGGCAAGGCGGGGAAGTGGAGGGCTAGTCATGATCGCAACTGCGCCCATGCGCTGCCTCGACACCTGCCCCGGGGGGGGGGGGCGTCATGAAGTCTGGGGCCTTTGGATTGGGGACCGGTGGGGTCGCTCATCTTTCACAACCGCGAAATTGGCAATGGGGGTCCCTGAGGTGAGCAGCAAGACGACATCCGCGGAACTCCGCCCTTTGCGACCCGGCAGGAAGGCGCCCGCCGGCGATATTCAGTCGACCAACTGCGGGGTCCGTTCCCGGCATGGCGCAGATTGCCGGCAGAGCCGCGCGGGCTCATTGCTCGAGGCTGTTGCCAATGTGATGGCCGGTTTCCTCATCGCGCTGCTCGGCCAGCAGCTCATCCTGCCGCTCTTCGGGATCGAGGTCGGTCTTGCCGCCCATGCCGGGATTGCGGCCCTCTTCACGCTGCTGTCGCTGATGCGCTCGTTCGTCCTGCGCCGCCTCTTCGATCACATGGACCATGTCCGACGCCAGGAAGAACAGGCACGGCGGGAGCGGCTGCGGCAGGCCTTTGGCCGGGGAGGTTTTTGATGCGCGGCCGCAAGCCCGTTCCCACAGCACTTCGCCTCGTCACCGGCAACCAGGGCAAGCGGCCGTTCAAACAGCATGAGCCGAAGCCCAAGGTGGCGATACCCACCTGCCCGGCTCATCTCTCGCCCAGCGCCAAGGCGGAATGGAAACGCCTGGGACAGACCCTGCACCAGCTGGGCGTCATCAGCGAACTGGATCGGGCAGCCTTTGCTGCGTACTGCCAGGCCTATGGACGCTGGGTCGAGGCCGAGCGAAAGCTCAGGGAGACCCCTGCCCTGCTCAGAACGCCGGCCGGCTACGTGCAGCCCTCGCCCTGGCTTGCCATCGCCAACAAGAATCTGGAGCTGATGCACAAGTTCATGACCGAACTCGGCCTGTCGCCTGTCTCGCGCAGCAGGGTCTCGGCACAGCCGCCGACACGCAAACCCTGGGAGGTCGACGAGGATGACGAGTTCTTCTCCTGATTTCTCGTGTGAACACCCCATTGCCGGCCGCCGTAGCGCGTTGGGGATCTGATCATGCCTCGTCCCCGCCACCAGCCCGATGCCATGCAGCGCCGCCAGGTCGAGGCCATGGCCGGTTATGGTGTTCCCGAGACAGAGATCGGCGCCATGATCGGCGTCGATCCGAAGACGCTCAGAAAACACTACCGGCAGGAACTCGACCACGGCCACACCAAGGCCAACATCAAGGTGGCCGAGAACCTGTTTCGCAAGGCGACCGGCGAAGGCCGTGAAGCGGTTACCGCGGCCATCTTCTGGCTGAAGGCACGAGCCCGCTGGAAGGAGGTCACTGCGACCGAACACAGCGGTCCGGATGGACGCCCCATCGAGCAGGTAGACCGCATCGACCGGATCATACTGACGGCAGCCGATCCGGCCGAGATCAGGCGAGAACGGCAGACCGCCATCCTCGCGTCTGGTTCCCGGCCATCCCCCGAAGCGGGAGACGGCGAATGAAGCCCATGTCCGAATCCCTGCCGCATCAGAGGCCCCTGGCAGCGAAAGTGGAGGCACTGTCCGGCTTTGGCATCCCAGCAGCCGACATCGCAACAGCACTCGGCGTGGAACTCAAAGAACTGACCAGCGAATACCAGCCCGAGCTTCAGGGTGGCGCCATCAAGGCCAATGCCCGTGTCGCCGAAAGCCTGTTCCGAAAGGCCACAGGTGAAGGTCGGGAATCCGTCATCGCTGCCATCTTCTGGCTCAAGACCCGCGCGCGCTGGAAGGAGACCCACGTCCAGGAGCATGTGGGCAGCGGAAAGGACGAACCCGTCAAGTTCGTCGTGACCTATGAGGCCGGGCCACCACGGTAAGGGTCCGTTCGCCGCTTGCGCGCTCTACGCTTGACGGCAGTTCAAACTGCGACTTCCGCACAGCCCTGGATCACCCCGCTGGGCTGGGTGCATCGGCCGTAATATCTCAGTTGAGGTTCGGCTTTGGGGCGGGAAACGGACTGGGAGGTTTTAGGCGACCACCGCGGATAGCCGCCAATCGGTGGCCGGGCTTTTCAGTTGTGCCGCTCGCTCGCAGGCTCGACTCTTCGGCTGAAATCTTGATTGATATCGGTTGGGCCTGAGAAGGTCCTGGCGAGGCCAGCTCCGCTCAAAGCCCCCCCCCTGCGTTGCTGACCTCGCCGTTTTCTTCAGAAAACTGTGATCCTTTTCTCTCGCTCCGCCGTTGTCATCCAAAGGAGACGACAATGAGCAAGGTTCGCTCGAACATCCTGACCCCGATGCCGGATGGCACGTGGAGCTTCCCTCAACTGGACAATCATACCAAGGTCAAATTGGGCGTGGGCGTGACGATCGGGTCGTCGATCGTCGCAATGCTGATGATGGCACACGCCTAGGACCGTTGCGGTGCCACAGCCTCCGTAGGGCAGCGCGCTCTCCCAATGGGGCGGCAAAATAAGGCCTCGCCGCACTCGGCCACGCAAGCGTCGTACCCGATACTGCGCTATCTGAGCCCCTTGCTGGTTGGTCACTCTCACAGACTGATCAATTATCCGTTTAGAGAGCGGAGCAACCAATTTCTCAAACTGTGTCTCGGCGAGTAACCGTTTGTGACGATTAGATTATTGATCGAATTGTCATGATCAATAGGTTGGACTAAGGCCACATTGGCCATTTGAAAGAATTGAAAGAAGAAGGAGACTCGACATGGCGATCAAAAAGGTTATTGCCGCCAGCCTCGCAGGGTTCGGATTTCTTGCTTTGGCAGCCTGCACCGAGGGAGACCCCAATGCAGCACCGCCTCCAGACCAGCCGACAACGACTCAGCCCCCGGCGTAACCGGTTGACTAGCCGACTGGCCATCAACGGTTTCTGAGAACTTTGGCGAGGGGAGCCGGAAGAATTCCGGTTCCCCTCGCGCCATCAACACATCGGCCAACGACAGCGCCGTCACGCGCGCTGTGTGCCAATAATTCAATGAGGAATACGATGCTTTCTACAAATCGCACTCTCGTCGCTGCAGCCGTTCTTGGCATCGCTGCCGCATTTTCCGTCCATGGTGCCGCCGCTCAGGACACACAGCCGCCAGCAGCTACGGAGGCGCCTGCGACAAATTTTGACGATGCGAAGCTGCAATCCTTCGTCGTCGCGTTCCTTCAGGTCAACGAGATCAATCGGACCTACCTGCCGCAGATGCAGGAGGCTGATAGCACCGAGGAGCAGCAGCAGATTCAGCAGCAGGCCACGCAGGAGATGATTACGGCTGTCGAGAACGCCGAGGGCATCAACGTTGACGAATTTAACGCGATTAACGAGTCCGCTCAGGCCAATCCCGAACTGGCATCGCAGCTCAACCAGATGATCCAGCAGGCAGTTAGCGAGTAGCTTCCTCTCCCAGTTGGGACCAGCAAGTTGGCGGCTCGACTGAAAAGTCGGGCCGCTATTCATTGTGGGCTGTCGTCCAGGACGAATATGAGGACATCGTCGCCATCGAATTCCATTGCGATGACGTCGCTGAGCAGGATGCGGCGTGAATTCACGGCGTGATAGAACATTGCGCTGCCCTCGATCGCCACGCGCAGATCGTTTATCTCAAGTTGCTTGGCTTCCATCGATTCTGCCACGGCATTAGCACTAGCCGTATCGTCAGCCAGCACCGTGACGATACCCACATCGCCCAGATTGAAGCGGCGCCGCACCTCCTGGGTATTGGCGGTAACATTGGCGATTGCCGCGACCAGGCGGTCGCCCACTTCCTCGATCGACACCTCTTGGGTTTGCACGTCCGAACCGATGATGGTCTGGATGGCGGTGTCACTGTCCAGCCCCTGTGCCAGGGCAGGCACGCTTGCGCCCATCAGCAGCACAGCAGCCAAGGTCAACCGTCGGCTATACTCTCTTGCCTTCGTGGTGATCATCTCTCGCTCCTTGGAGAGCTCGCATGGCAAGCTTGGCTTTGGACGCACCTCCCCTTCAGGATCGACAGGCGCTTTCATTATCTATCATACATACCGAGTATGGCGCTGAGAAGGAATCGAGATCGGATGGATCATCCCGACTGCCGGATTTCCAAGTCGCTGCAAGCCTTTGCTATGCCTAGCCCACGGGTGCATAACCGTTAGATGCGGCAAGAGAGTCGGCGTTCAGAAGCCGTCAGCGACGTTGGAACGACGGAGAAGGGTCGGTAGCCGAATGGCAGATCTGGCGAGGATCCCGCCCAAAACAGGGCGGTCCACTTCTGGCGCCAGGCAGTAGCTCCGCGATGCTGTTTTCTCCTTTGGGCTAATCAAGGCCGAGAGACTGACGGAACCCGACATTCTGTTGCGAATTATGCTGTATAATACTGTTTGACCAATATGGAATCGACATGAATTCATTTGCCGATTCTCACGGCTTTCCGCCGGCCAGCGACTTCGTCGCGACAACCTGGGACAGGGTCCTGGCGGGATATCCTCGCGTGATGTCGGTGGTAGCGACTGCGATCGTCCAGGCCGGAGGTGATCGGAATGCGACGGTGCGAATGGTTGGCAACAAAGCCAACCGCGCTGCCTTTCTGATGGGTTGCTGCGCCGAGGAGCTCGTGTCCTCGGGCTTTAGGATGAAGGGCCGAGAGGCGAGGCGCTACATCAAGGAAGTGATCGAGGCATTGCGCCCAATGGCGCAGCCGATCAGGAGCAAGCGCGTTGCGCCGGATTTCCGTCGGCTGATGGAGGAGTATGAGCAGCATCCAATGCGGATGCGCGTGAAGACCCTCCAGTACATGCTGGCGGTAAACGGGCTGGATAAGGAACAAGCCATCGTGTCGCAGAATGCAGCCTGTCAGCTGCAGATCGAATGCAGCGTGACGGTGGATGGCATTGCGGGCTGCCTGATCGAAATGATGAAGCCGGAGGCATTGGCCAACCGCGAAGTTGTAGCTATCACAAAGGCGAGCGAAGAGCTTGGACCAGTGATTTCCAAAGCGTTGAAGGGGCTCTCCTAACGTCGAAGAACATGGAATGCTCCGTCCGAAAAGCCATTCGCACGCCTACATCTGAATACTCTACAAGCGGCGGCATTCGGGAAGCCGTCAGTGACCTTGCAACGACTAAGATGAAGTCGCAAGCCGCCGTCGTCGGCGCTTCCCGACCAGGGCAGGAACCTGCTGGCGGCCGTGCCCCCCATTCGGCCTTCGGCGAACCAAGTGCGGTTCTGTTTGTAGGAAGGACGGGCCGGTCAGGTTCGTCGTGACGTAGAAAGCCGGGCCGCCCCGGTAGCGTGCGCCGCTATCGGAGGCGTGCTGGTGCGGGTTAAGTCAATTCGCCTTCGTCGCGGCGCACGAAGGTGGAGGGCAGGTCTCTCGCCGCCAGAAACTCGCTTAATCCTCCCAGCCCCTCGATGTGATCGGAAAAAACCTTGAGAATGACAAGGAGGGGGACAGCGATGAGGACGCCCAAGATCCCCCAAAGCCACCCCCAGAAGGCGATCGACAGGAACACAACCACGGGGTTCATTTCCAACCTCCGACCGACGACGGCCGGCGTGATGAGGTTGCCCTCGATCCCGGTGCAGGCAGCGTAGAGTAGCGGTGCCAGAATTATCGAGCTCGTATTGTCGAAGGAAAGCAAGGCGACGACTGCAACGGTGGCGACGCCGATGAGCGCACCGAGATAAGGAATGAAATTGAGAACCGTCGCCATGGCGCCCCACAGAACGGGATTTGGCATGCCGAGCGCGAACATCACCAAGCAGACGACAACACCCAACCCAACGTTGATGAGGGTAATGGTCAGGAGATAGTGCGAGACTGCTCGTTCCACCTCCTTGGCGATACGCAAGCCACGCTTCTTGTCCGTCAGAGTCGGGAGCGTTTTGACCAGCTTCTCGAAGAAGAGGTCACCGGAGGCGAGAAGGAACAGCACCAGTACCAGTATGAGCAGCAATTGGGCGAACGCCAGCGGTATGCTGCCGGCCGCCTGGCTGAAAAATCCTTGCTCCCTCATAACCAGGGGACGGGCGGTCGGGTCGGACGAGGACTCTGTCATCTCGTCCAGTTCCTGGGTCACTTCTTCCACTGCTTCCATCGCGCCCCTGAGTTCGGCCACTTTGATTTCAAGTTCGTACCTGATCTGTGGGACGTCGCCGATCCATTTGGTCACGGGACCGCTGAGGAAGTAGATCGATGCGAAGATGACCGCGACCGCTGCAAGCATCAGCATGAAAGGCGAGGCGGGCTCCGGGACACCCCTCTTTGCAAGCGAGCGCACGATCGGGCTCAAGACGAGCGCCAGCAGAACTGCGATAATGATTGGGAGCAGAAAGGTTTTGGCGAAGAAGAATGCCGCTGCGAGGCTAAGGAGAAAAATCCCGATGACCGCATGCCGGATTGGCCGATCAACGAGAACCACGGACGCATGAGCGCTTTCCACGGTAGGCTGTTCTGCCTTCGTCGATGCTAGAGAGTCGCGGGCTGCGGGCGGAACATTGTCCTGCATTGTTCTGTCATCTCTTGCTGCCCTGCTGTTCCCGCCGGGTTGAGCAGCAGGCGATCCAATGCTGGGGCATTCGCTGCGATCGGCCAACTTGGTCTCAGGTCATCTCGGATGGTGCCTGAAAAACTGTGGTCAACGAAACGCAATCCCCGAGATCGGCAATGGTTGCGCAAAAGGCTCGAATGCCGGAAGGCCAGCCCTGCCTCTGTTGCGCTGACGTTGCCCAGCGCCCGATCAGTTTTCTCGGGACCTACGATACTGGACTACGCCGGCAAACTCCAGGACCCGCCGCGAATGCGCAACTGTCCAGAATATCTAACATATCAACTTGCTGCGCTTCGGCTTGTGAGCACACTGCAAACGGTGGTTTGCAGTTTGAACACTCGGGGAAATCCATGTTGCAGCGCGCTGTCGCCTACTATCGTGTCTCTACCCAGCGCCAGGGTCGCTCGGGCCTCGGGATCGAAGCGCAGCGCGAGCGGGTGGCGCAATTCCTTGAAGCCGAAGGCATAGAACTCATCGCGGAATTCACCGAGGTGGAAACCGGCAAGGGGTCTGATGCGCTCGACAGGCGCCCTCGCCTCTTCCAGGCGCTTGCCATGGCTCGAAAGGAACGCTGCCCGGTGGTGGTGGCCAAGCTCGATCGGCTTTCGCGCGATGTCGCGTTCATCTCTGGTCTGATGGCACAGCGCGTGCCCTTCATCGTCGCCGAACTGGGTGCCGATGCCGATCCCTTCATGCTGCATCTCTATGCAGCCCTGGCCGAGAAGGAACGCACATTGATCTCCGAACGGACCAAGGCCGCTCTCGCCGCGCGCCGGGCGAACGGAACCAGGCTCGGCAATCCGTCCAATCCGGCTCAGGCTGCCGCCAAGGGCCGACAGGTCGCCGTTGCCGAAGCCGACAGGTTTGCCGCCACGGTCATGCCGATGATCCAGAGCCTGAACCGATACGGCATCAACAGCTATCGTGGCCTTGCCGCCGCTCTCAACGAACGCGGTGTGCGAACCGCTCGCGGCGGCAAATGGCAGGTCTCAAACGTCCGCAATCTGATCGCGCGAGCAACGCCACCGACAAAGAACGCGGTTTTCTAGAAGGGAAGTATGGCCACGCTCGGCTATAGGCGGGTGGCCGGTTGGTTCGCCAAACCCCGGCGCTAAATTTCTGCCGCTGCGGAACTATTTGCCATTCCACGCGTTCCGCAGGCACGGCGGAATACGTTCCCCCCACTCCCCCCAGAGAGTCCGCCGTAGACTTTCGGACCGGACTGCTTCGCGCGAGCAAACCGGTTCCTTTTTATGCCTGACGCGTTGCGGGATAAGCGGGTCTGCTCGACTTCCAAGGGATCGAGCCCGCGCATTTAGTTCTTGAATATTGGGGTGTGCCATGGCTCGCGGCAGATACCGCATCAAGGGAGAACCTGATCTTGTTCAGGTTTGGGCCGTTCGCTCGTCCCATCCCAGAAAACGAATACCGCGCGAAGGGATATCAACCTGATCTGGAAAGCCTGCGACAATCCGCAAAGCCGGGAGATGGCAACTCGCGGAAACCCGACGAGAATATGACGACAGCGCCTTCCGACTCATCGAACGATCATTAGTATCCCGCGAGGTTTGATGAGCTTTGGGTCTCTTGGCTGAGCTGTTGTCGCGATATGGGGCAAGGTCATGGGCTAGCTTGTTGTGCTCTCAACAATCAGCCGATCCATCGGGACATCATGCCATTGCGGGAAAATGGTCCGGAGCAACGCGAACCCAAAGCCAACACCGATCGTGAATGGTTTGGAATGAAAGGAAGCGAGCGTCCGGTCGTAGAACCCGCCGCCGTAACCGAGCCGGAATCCGGCCGTATCGTAGCCGACGAGCGGGGCCACAACGATGTCGGGAACAACCTCTTCGCCGCCAGAGGGGATCGGTATGTTCCAGACCCCTTTTTCAAGCCGTTCTCCGGGCGCCCAGGTTCGAAAAACGAGCGGCATCCCCTTCTCCACGACCACCGGTAGCGCCAGCCGAGCGCCCTGAGCAAGGGTGTGACCTCCCCAATCGCGCAAATCCGGTTCACCACGGAACGGCCAGTATATTCCAATTACCAGACTACGAGGGTTTCCGATTTCCTGGGTGAGGCGATAGGCAATGCGTTGGGCGGCTTGAGTGCGCAGTTCGGCAGGAGCTGCCAGCCGTTCGCCGATCAATCGGTTGCGTTCGCCCTTGCGCCATTTCGCTACTTCCATAGCACTTTGGTTGATCGGGGTCGGGTCTGCGTAGGCTGGGTCGACCTCGTGCATGAGGGACGGCGAAGAAGCAAATTCATCTGTTGAATCATGACTACTGCTCACTGGCTCCATCCCATACTGGTCGGTTCCGGTTCGAAATGATCAGTGTGCCCGTCGTCTTTGCCGAGCAAAACAATCGGGTTGGTTAAAAGACCGCCATCTTTTGGACCGTACGACGAGCCTGCTGCTCCAGACATCGACGGAGACATCCTTCCCAAGGGACGGCATGTGGTCACTCAAACGAACATGACAATGATGATCATGCCCACGAGCGCCAGCGAAAGTCCACCGATCAACATGGGCAGCAGGGTACTCTCTCGGCCAGATTGCCGCGTTGAATTAGTATCGGACATATTATCATTGGACATCGTTGAATCTCGCGATTTGTGAGGCCGTGCAACTACAATTCCTAGCTTCGGCGAGTTGGGAGCCCGCCCCAGTGCTGATACCTGCACAGTATCCTTACCCCACATGGGATCTAAGCGCGGCAGGCAATGGGTGCCGACCGAAGTCGATTAAGCGTCGCTGAATTATGGCGCCGGTGACGTCCACGACGATTTGAAGGCGCCGGCTTCCGCAGAAGAACGTCAGCCGATTACGGCCTTCATCCTCGCCAATCCCCTTTTCATATCGACTTGTTATGGCGCCTGAGCGGAGTTGATCGAGCACTTGATCCGGACTGAAATTGAACCCTCTGGCTATCACTGCGGCGTCGACGTCGACGCCGTCCTCGCCGATTTCCACCAATCGTTTGACCTCTCGCCCAGAAGGCGCCGGTGGGTTTGCGCTTGCCTGGATACGCCCGGTGGGACCTGCCTTGGGCATCTGTCAGTGCCCTCCCCCGGCGAAAGCGGCTATCCAGTCTTTCAGCAGCCCCCGATCCTCCTTGGAGAAGTGAGTGCGGGCCTTTAGGTCGTGAAAGGAGTCGTCGGGATGGCACCGCTGGTAAGCATCCCCGACATGCATTTCCAGCATCTGCAGTCCGTTGTGGGACGGGCGCAGATTCGCTCTGAAATTCATTATCTTGCTCATTCCGTTTTCGGCCCTTGGGAGCACCGCCTTTTGGCGCAGGTCTGCCCCAAGGAGGTCACTTTCGAAGGCAGCCTAGGCCAAGCTAAGGAGATGAAGTTTGCGAAAACGCAAACAAGGCAGCGAGAGGAGCCAGATGCAGTCGATACCGAGCAGGAGCCACTCCCTGTTTCTTCACCGGCGGGAGGAGGACATCGCGCAGACAAACCGAAGCGAGTTTAGACTCCGCGAGTATCCCACTCTCAAAACCAGGCCAGCGGGTCGGAACCAATGAAGCGTCTATGTCCATCGAACAGGATCCACAGATAGGCGAGGATCGCTGCCGCCGTGGGCCATGCCATCAGGGCCTGGCAACGGATGGTGCCGCTCAAGTCACCGGCAAAGGGAATAAGGGGAGCGCGTGCCGTCATTGTTGCCCATCGCTCGGCGCCAAGCTTTTCCCTCGCCCGCCGGTCGAGGGCGAACATGCCAGACACGGCAAGCAGCGACATGCCCCCGAAAAGAATCAGCGCTACGACATGGCCGGTTGGGGGAATGTGCGCGACTGCCCACAACAGGAAACCCCACAGGACAGGATGACGCGTGATGGACGCAACATGGCCCGGCTCAGCTGCGGCGTCTGTGGCGCGTATGGAGACAGAGAGCGGACTCGCTTCGGCCAGGCCGGCGATCAGCAGCCAGAGCGCGATCGGCATGATGATAACAGAGATCGCCGCGTGCCAGCTTTCGGGATGCCAGAGCGGCAGGTGGGGTGCGCGGATGGCGGCCGAAACAAGCCAGCCAATCAGCACGAGCGAGAGAGCGGAATAGAGGATCAGGTAAGCGCGCCTGCCGAGCACCTGCACAAGTCTCCCACGGATGGCGGGCAGCGGCGGGATGGCATGCGCAAGAAGGAAGGCGCTCAGCGCGAGGAGGAATTCTGTCATCGGATCGGCTTCCGGTCGGGCTGTCTGGAGAAGGATGCCTATGAGAGACGATCGGCCGACAGTTTGTGCAAATGCAAAGAAGGACGAAGTGCCCGCGACTAGCTTGTCCCCATCACAACGCGGTCGAAAGGACAAGACCAATGAACATCCGCCACTTCCTCCTCAGTAGCGCCGCAGCCGGCGCGCTGGCGATCGCCGGCGCTCTTGCCGCAAGCCCGGGGTTTGCGGCCGAACTGGGCACGCACGAGGCGCCTGTCAGCGTCATTCGTTCTGTCACGGATCTGCCGGCGGTGATCGGCGAGCGCGGCCCCGAGACGGTTAGGGTAAATCTCGAGACCGTCGAGGTGATCGGCGAGTTGGCCAACGGCACCACCTACAATTACTGGACCTTCAACCAAAAGGTTCCCGGTCCCTTCGTACGCGTGCGCGTCGGCGACACCGTCGAGGTCGTCATGAAGAACCATGAAGACTCAATCGCGATGCACAATGTCGACTTCCACGCCGTGACAGGCCTGCATGGCGGTGGTCACGCGACCATGGCCGCCCCTGGCGAGACCAAGGGGTTCACCTTCCAGGCACTCAATGCCGGTCTCTATGTTTACCACTGCGCGGTCGGGCCGGCGGCACAACACATCGCCAATGGCATGTATGGGCTGATCCTGGTCGAACCCGAGGGTGGTCTGCCCCCGGTGGATCGCGAGTTCTACGTCATGCAGGGCGAGCTCTATACCTACGAGGCGTATGGCAGTCAGGGTCATCTCACCGAGGACTATGACAAGCTCATGAACGAAACGCCGGAGTATTACGTCTTCAACGGCGCGGACATGGCTTTGACGGGCGACAATGCGCTGCATGCCGAAGTGGGCGAGACGATCCGCATCTATTTCGGTGTCGGTGGGCCCAACAAGACTTCGAGCTTCCACGTGATCGGCGAGATCTTCGACAAGGTCTACAATCTGGGCTCGCTGACCGGCGAACCCTTGCCCGACGTCCAGACCATCTCCGTGCCGCCAGGCGGTGCCGCCGCGGTCGACATGAAGCTGGAGGTCCCCGGTGATTATCTCCTCGTCGACCATGCGCTATCTCGCGCCATGCGAGGCCTCGTCGGTACGCTCGTTGTAACAGGGCCGGAGCAGCCCGAACTGTTCCGCGACGGCGTTGACAGCGAAGAGCTCAGCTACCTTGCCCAATAGAGGTCATTCCTCGTGTAAGGGCCGCCGGTGAATCGGCGGCCCGTTTCTTTCCCCACAGAGGATCCCACAATGCCGGCAGCACGTCCTTGCCTCGATGATCCCGAAATCGCGAGCTTGCCTGTCGAACTCCTCGTTGCGCGCATGAAGAGCCGGTTTGCCGACGCAGACCTTGATTGCAGCTGCCGCGAGGAAATCGAGAACAGCCTCGACGATTTTGCCAAAGCCAACGCAAACGCGGCATTCGACGCGGAACTGATGCGGGCCAGAGCCATGCGCGAAGCGATCGCGAAGCTCTGCGGATACCTCGTCGACCTTGATGAACTGGATGCCAGTGAAAGAGACATCAGTGTGTTTGGCGAGATAGCGGGCGTCTTTGAGGATGTAAGCAGTGCGGCCGAGACCGGCGCTGCCGCCATGCGGATTGCCGTTTTCAACCATCCTCGCCGATCAGAAAGTGAAGCGGGGAAGTCCGCATGAGCGTCATCGGCCAACCGCCTGATCGTTCGGTGCCGCGGAGCCGAATCCGCGGGGGTGATCGCTCGAGAGACGGGCGCGGACGCATCCGCAGCGCGCCGGCGATTCTTCATTATGGGTTCAGGCCTTTCTTCCTGTTGGGAGCGTTGCATGCAGCGTTCCTCATTCCCCTCTGGCTCTTCATGCTGATCGCCGGCTTCCAACCGGTGGGAATGTTCGATGCGATGCAGTGGCATGCGCATGAGATGATCTTCGGCTATCTCGCTGCCATTGTCGCCGGCTTCGTGCTCACCGCCGTGCCTAACTGGACCGGCAGGTTGCCGCTGAGCGGCGCACCGCTGGCGGGGCTCGTCGCACTGTGGGTGGCAGGGCGCCTTGCCACAGGGCTTTTGGCCGAGCCAGTTGCTGCAGCACTCATCGACGCCTCGTTCCTGACAATACTGGCCACATGTGTCTGGCGCGAGATCGTCGTGGGTCGCAACTGGCGCAATGCTCCCGTCGCGCTGATGCTCTCGCTGCTCGCCATGGCAGGTTTGCTGCATCATCTCGAGGCAGCCGGCTACGGCGAGCCCGGCCTGGCAATCCGCCTGGCATTGGGCGGGATCATGCTTCTTCTGACCCTGATCGGCGGCCGTATCGTCCCCAGCTTCACCCGCAACTGGCTGGCGCGCCAGGCCGGGCAGCCGCAGCCCGCAAGCTTTGGGCTTCTGGACAAGGCAGCGCTAATCGTGACGCTCGTTGCCGTCCTTGCCTGGATCATCCGCCCCTACGAGGGGCTAACTGGCGGCCTGCTAATCGTCGCCGGCGTGCTCCTTTTCCTGCGTCTCTCCCGCTGGCGGACCCTCGCCACCTTGCGCGAACCGATCGTCTGGGTCCTGCATCTCGGCTATGGCTGGCTGGCGGTCGCGCCGGCACTGATGGGGATTGCCATCCTGTGGCCCGAACATCTGGGCCCCAGCCCCGCGCTGCATGCGCTGACGGCAGGTGCCGCGGGGACCATGACGCTCGCGGTGATGACCCGCGCAAGCCTTGGACATACGGGACGGGAAATCGTCGCCGATCAGTGGACCATGGGTAGCTATTGCTGCGTGTCGACCGGCGCATTCCTGCGTGTGGCGGCCGACCTTGCGGGGCCCTACCAACTGCTGATGCTTTCGGCGGGCGGGATTGTCTGGAGCCTCGCCTTCCTCGTTTTCGCGATCCGCTATGGCCCGATCCTGGCGCGTCCAAGGCTCTGAGTAAGGGAGGCGTGGATGAACACGAATTGGACATACGACCCGGACATGCCGATAGACGCGGTCATGCGCCGCTGGCCCGCCACAATGGAGGTCATGATGCGGCATCGCATGTTGTGTATCGGATGCCCGATCGGCGGGTTTCATACGATTGCCGAGGCATGCGAGGAACATGGGCTCGATGAGGACTCGCTCATCGGCGAACTGGCGATGGCCATTGCGGGGCAAGGGAAGTGATCGAAGAAGCCGACATCGAGCGCCTGGTACGCACCTTCTACGAACGAGCGCGTGAAGACGAGGTGCTCGGGCCCATCTTTGCGGCCCATGTCGAGGACTGGGAGGATCATCTGCAGCGGATCCGCGATTTCTGGTCGTCCGTCATCCACCGGTCGGGGCGTTATCAGGGTCGGCCGGTGCCCGCCCATGTTCCGCTCGGTATCGAGGCGGTCCACTTCGATCGCTGGCTGCAACTGTTCGAGGAGACTGCCCGTGATGTATGCAGTCCCGAAGCGGCCGGTGTTTTCATGGAAAGGGCTCGGTTGATTGCAGGCAGCCTTGAACTCGCCATCGCCAGCCATGATGGCGTGATCGTGCCGCCGGGCGGGCGCTACCGGAAGCCCGACCCGGAGGCCGCATAATGGGGATCGTCTGGCAAGGGATCGCCTGGACCAGTCTTATGCTGGGTGCGCTCGGCCTCGGACTGCCGCTCTTGCCCACAACGCCCTTCCTGCTGCTTTCTGCTTGGTGTTTCGCGCGCAGTTCGCCGCGTTTCCACGACTGGCTGGTTCACCACCCCCGTTTCGGACCGTCCATCGAAGCTTGGCGGGACCAGGGCGCCATCTCGCGTCGGGCCAAGGGCCTCGCCCTGCTCTCGATCGCCGCCAGCCTTGCGATTGCTGTCGCGGCCCGTGTTCCCGCCTGGGCGCTGGCACTTCAAGCCGTCTGCCTGGCGGCGGTCACCATATTCATCCTGTCCCGGCCCGAACCGGGCTAGCTCCGGCGCCGGTGCTCGGCGATCAGCATCAGGCCGTGCGGATCGGCGACGGTGACCTTCTGGCGACCGCCAACTACGATGCCGCGATCTTCCCAGGCGCTCAGGAGTCGGCTGACCGTGTGCAGCGTGGTGCCGGTCATCTCGGCAATGTCCTGTCGGGTGATCGGAAAGTCGATCTCAATCCCCTCCGGCGTCTTGCGACCCGCCTGCTTGATGAGCCTCAGGATGGTATGGGCCACCCGCTGTTCGACCTGCTCCGTCGACATCTCCACTACACGCTGCTGGGTTTCCTGCAGTCGCTTGCCGACTGTCGCGTAGGTGTTAACGGAGAAGGAGGGATAGCGCTCGGCGTAGATTTTCCACATGCGCGTTGGCCAAGCGAGAGCGACGCAATCCACCGCGGCTACTGCATTCGCCGGGTATGTGGTCCGACCGATGGCAGGCGCAATGCCAAACAACTCGCCCTCGGCAATGTAGCGCGCGATTACCTGCTCGCCGTCTGGTGTCGTGCGGACTACACGAATATGGCCATTGAGCAGCAGGAAGAAGGAATGCGCCTCCTCTTCCTGGGAGAAGATGGTCGTGTCCTTCTGGTAGCGGGCCGAACGCGCCTCAATCAAGACGTCCTCTTGCTCTCCCGGCGTCATGCCCGTGAAGAGGGCAAGGCCTGAAATCAGTGATCGGTCCAACGGCAAATTCCGCTCCTCGTCAGCAGAGAACGATTTCGATCGATGTCTACCCGCTATTGGCGAAAGAGCAAATTGGCGAATGCGCGCCTAGCTTGGCGATCTTTCGCTGGCCAAGCTGAGTTGGAGACGTTGGAAGCCCGCGACCGTGAAGATCTCCTTCTGTCTGGCCGCTATGTAAAGGTTCATATGACGAACTTCGAACCCGTCCCAACGCCGGCAATTAGGGCTACGACATAGGTATCCGGAGTCCGGACGTTGCGAGTGATGTCGTCCGCGTCGGCACCATGCCCGCGCCCCCCCGCCACTTGCGGACTATGCTCCTGCTCCGGCACTTGGAGAGACTGAAGTCGCTATACCTTTGGAGACCAGTGCATCGACGAGGCGCCCGGGACCGGAGCCAAATGCATCAAGCGTTGCGAACGCCGGGAACGCCGCAGCGCGGCGCTCCCCCAAGCTTCGAACTTGCAGACAAGCTCGGCGACCGCCGGCATTCTGCCTTGTCAGTGACTACTACCATGCTCATTTTCGGGAGCGTCGAAGATCTCTGGATCAGCTTCCCCCTCGACAATCAGGTAGCCGGCCAACCCTCTTTCGGCTCTTGATAGAGCGTGATCCACCAGAACATAACGTCCGGGTACCTCGCACTTGAACTCGACAATGGTGGCCCCCCCCGGGAGGAACGGAGACGCTCTGAACGTCGGTAATCGGAGGGCTTGTTACTGAGCCCATCTGATAGACCTTGTCGAAAATCTCGCCGATGACGTGGAATGACGAGGTGTAATTCGGGCCGCCAACACCAAAATATATCCTGACGGTCTCTCCGACATTGGCCTGCAGTGGATAGTGGTCTGTCAGTGCCCCAACATGCCCGTTCAACACGAAATATTCCGGTCGCTCGTTCAGAAGCTTGTCATAGCTCTCTGTCAGGAGACCACTGCTTCCGAAAGACTCTTCCGTGTATATCTCGCCCTGCATGACGTAGAACTCGCGATCCACCGGCGGCAGACCACCCTCGGGTTCGACCAAAATCAGGCCGTACATGCCGTTGGCAATGTGGAGCGCCACCGGAGGAACGGCACAATGGTAGACGTAGATGCCCGGGTTGAGAGCTTTGAAGCTGAAACTGCGCTCCTCCCCAGGTGCGGCGGTGGTAGCATCTGCACCTCCGCCGGGACCGGTGGCGGCATGGAAGTCCACATTGTGCATCATCCAGCTGTCTTCCGGGTTTTTGAGGTTGACCTCCACAGTGTCACCCACCCGTACGCGGACGAACGGGCCCGGCACCGTCCCGTTGAACGTCCAGAAGCGGAACGTGCTCTTCTCGTCTAGATGAGCTTCGACCTCGACCGTCTCTAGATCAACTCGCACCGTCCCAGGCTCGGTACGTGAAATGGGCGGCGGAACGTTTGTCGGATTTTCAGCAATATCCGCCATGCCTGCATGAACGGGATTGACGGAGTAGATCCGGTTGCTCAAGCTCCCGGAATAACCTTGATGCTCGGCCATCTGCATGCCATGGGCATGCGATTGAGCATTTGCAGAACTCGCCGCAGCCAGCCCGCCGATCGCTCCTACCGATCCTACGAGCAAGCTGCGCCGGCTGATCAAGGTGGTGTCGTTGGGTTCACCAGTTGGAGCAGGATTGTTCTCTTTCGACATATCAATATCCCTTAATATGCCGATCGCCAGATCAGTCTGCTGGCGACCGGCGACAAGTCAATCGCTCAATCAGCCGATGCGCCGGCTCCGTTCTCACCGCTTCCCCCTTCGCTCATCTCTGCGATGAGTTCGGCCATGCGAGGACCGGCTCTTCCAGGCAGACGTGCGGTTTGCGCTGAATCGAGGTTCGAAATGTCGTCACCGACCTGGATGATGCCCACCATGCCCATGGCAAAGTGGGGCAAGCACTTGTAGCCGTAGATTCCCTCCTGATCGAAGGTGACGGATATTTCCTCGTTCATCTTGCCCTTCCATGTCTCCGCCCCTTCGGGGATCATCTCGAGGATGGTCTCGGCATTGTGCCCCTTGTCAGTGGCCACAAAAGTGACGGTGTCGCCTGGTTCGATTTGTAGAAAGGCGGGGTCGAACTGCATTGGCTGGCCTTCAGGGCCCCTGTTGAGCATGCGTACTTCATGCTCCGCAGCTTGAGCGCTGGAGAACATGACGAGCGAGAGGCCGGTTGCCAGAGCGATTGAGGTCAGTCGGGTCATGTCAGGTTTCTCCTGCAATAGTTGATATGCTGGTTTGCCGCCCCGAGGATCGAAGGCGGCATAGGGCCAACGCGACGAGTGGGACGGTGTTCCAAACTGTCCTTCCAGCCCGTGAACGATTTTGAGGCGGTCTGTGCGGGATGACTCGCTAAAGTCAGGACGTTTGGATCGAGTGGACCATGCCCCGAGCAACTGGGCCGCTTATTGCGCAAACGCAAACAGCGGGCGCAAATGGCAATTTGTCAGGATTGATCTGAAGACCGCCGATTGCTCAATTGCAGTTAGCTCCTACTAGATCGAGGTAGCTGCGAGGCTCTACTTTCCAGCTCAGGGGCCATGACGCACCCCTTTTAGGCGCGCGCCCCCGCGTCCGCTTTGGGATCTCCGCAAAGGGATTGGTTAGCCTACATGAACTGCGCGATGACAGCGACGAGGCTGATGGCAAGAACCGCGAGGCTCGGAATCACAACCGCTGCTCCCAGCAGGACCGATAGCGCCGCAACCCAATCGAAGTTTCTGTCCGCGGTCATTCTCATGGCTCGCTCCTTTGAATTCTCAACGCCCGTTTTCCGGTCCGACGAGCTTGATCTGGAAGCGGTGAATCTTGGTCCCGCTGGAGCACGCGCTCTGCCGCACCGTCCAGGTCCTCCAGCTGCCCACTTTTCAGTGACCAGAGAAAGGCCAGTAGGCCCGCCAATCCCATGGCAAGGGCGACCGCCACCAGCCAGGCCAGAAGCCCAATCATGCTGGCGCGGGACGCAGGACGCCCGTCACTCTAGTAGTCTCGACCTTGCGCACGCCCGACAGCAATCGCAGCGAGTTGGCCACGACCAGAATGGACGATGTCGACATTGCGATCGCGGCCACCAGCGGTGTCACATAACCTGCGACAGCCAGCGGTAATGCTAGTGCATTGTAGGCGATGGAGAGAAAGATGTTCTGGCGCACGAGTAACATGGCCGCCTTTGCTACCGCGATCGCTTCAGGAACGCTGCAAAGGTTCGAGCCGAGAAACACGAGGTCGGCCGCGTTTCGTCCGACATCTGCTGCAGTTGACGGTGCCATTGAAACATGCGCTGCACCTAGCGCTGGTGCATCGTTGATGCCGTCGCCGACCATCAGCACCCGCCTACCTTCTCGCTCCAGCGACGCCAATCGCCTCACCTTTTCCTCGGGAAGTTGGCAACCTGCAGCGCGTTCAATACCTGTCAGTCTCGCGATCCGGCAAGCCTCCTCTTCGTTGTCACCAGAGAGCAGTTCTACGCTCAATCCGGATTTCTTCAGGGCGGCGACCGCGGCGGATGCTCCTTCACGCAAAGTGTCCGACACCGTGAAACGGCCGAGCATGATACCATCTCGAGACAGCCATGTGCCTGGTTCGCTACCACGGCCCTCCCCCGTCCAGGAATGCCTGCCCAGCCTGAACCATCGCGTTCCGATCCGTCCTTCGATTCCACTTCCGGGAACTTCGCGCGCGTCCGAGACATCAACGCCCGTATCAATGGCCAGCGATGCTACGGCGATGGCTGCGGGGTGCCGCGATAGGCGCGCCAGCGCCGATGCGGCAGCGAGCTCAATCTGGGGCACGTCATGTGAAGTTACTCGTAGTCTCCCTGCCGTCAGGGTGCCGGTCTTATCGAGGACGACATGATCGATTTCCGCAAGCCGTTCGAGAGCGCTGCCGTCCTTCATTGTGATGCCGTTTGCAAAGAGACGCCGCGCAGCTGCCGCCTGAACCATGGGGACAGCCAAGCCCAGTGCGCATGGACAGGTGATGATGAGGACCGCTATCGCCAGCGTCAGAGAAAGGTGCCAGTCGCCAGTTGTGATGAACCAACCAGCGAAGGTCGCGAGCGCGACCGTGTGAACGACGGGAGAATACAACGAGGCTGCGCGATCGGCGATCCGCCGATAACGCGCACGACTGCCCTCCGCTGCTTGCATGAGCCTGACCATATCCGCCAGAAAGGAATCGCTAGGTCGACGGTCAACGTGGAGTTCCAGCGGACCGCTCAAGTTCAGCGCGCCTGACAGCACGCCGCATCCAGGCTCAACCGCTTCCGGGGAAACCTCCCCTGTGACAATAGACAGGTCCAGCGCGCTGACTCCCTTGAGCACTGTACAATCAGCCGGGATCCGTTCGCCCGCAGCCACAAACACGACGTCCCCCTCGCGCAGCGACTGGATATCCTGAAATTCTCTGCTGCCATCGGCGCCGATGACGGTCGCTCCGCGAGGCATCATCCGGGCGAGTGATCTCACTGCGTCGCGCGCTCTGCCTCGCATGGAGTGATCGATCGCGCGTCCGGCAAGCAGGAAAAACAACAGTGAGGTCACCGCGTCGAAATATGCATGCTGACCTCCAGACCACGCGTCATATGTACTGAGCATAAGTGCTAACAAGACACCCACACTGATAGGCACGTCCATATTCGTTCGGCCCACGCGCAGCGCGCTCCACGCCGAGACGAAGAAAATGCGGCCAGAATAGGCCACTGTGGGCAAAGCGAGAGCAGCGGAGATGAGGTGAAAGGCGTGCCGCGTCCCTGCGTCCGCACCCGCCCAGACTGAGATGGACAACAGCATGATGTTCATGGCTGCGAAGCCCGCGACTGCGGTGGCGCGGAGCAACCGCCCCATCTCTGGATCGCTCGCCGGATCGGAGTCCGCTATCGTCGCCTCATATCCAGCATTCCGCAGAGCATCGATCATCGCCGGTACCGGCCCGTCACCTCGCCATTTCACGGCAACGCGGCGCGCGGTCAGATTGACGCGCGCCGCGGCCACGCCGGGCAGTGTCTCGAGCGTCTGCTCGATCATCGCGATGCAGGCGCCGCAATGCGCCCCTGGCACGGCCAGATCGGTTTGTATGAGGCCATCGCCGAGACCGCGGCTTGCCATGCGAACTTCTTCGGGCGGCACGACTCTGCTCTGCCCGCCCAGTAGTGCCGCTTCCGTGCCAGGAGCGCAGCAGCTCATTGGCTCATGCCTCCGGCCGCGCCACTGCTACATAGGCATGCCAAGTAGCGTGCCCCAGCAGCGGAAATATCACGATCATGCCAAGCAGCCCGGTCGCCACGCAGATAGCGAACAACACGATGACCATTACGCCCCAGGCAATCATGGTCGACGGATTGTTCCAGACCAGCTTCATACTCGTGCCCATAGCCGTCATCGCGTCGATCCTCCGCTCAAGCAGCATCGGCACGGCGAACACGCTAATCGAGAACGCGAAAGCCGCGAAGAGGCCGCCGATAGCAGTTCCCACGGCCACCATCGTCCAACCGTAGGCTGAGTTCAGAAGCAAGTTGATGATGTTGTCCAGCCCGGGAAACGCTGTGACGCCGTAGAACAACGCCCAGACAAGAACGGCCGCCCGGGTCCACAGCAGCATCAGCAGGCAAAGTAGCAAGCCGGCGAAAAATACCTGTGCTCCGGCCCTTGGCCGAGTCTTCAGCATATCCGCGAGGCTGACCGTCCTGCCTTGGCAGAGCGCGCGGCTTTTCTCGTAGAGGCCGATTGCAAGGAACGGGGCGACAATCAAGAAGCCCGCAAGCGCGGGGAACAGAATGTAGTCCCGCCCGAATTCGAACAGAGTCCAGACGAAGGCGACAGACAGCAAGAACACACCGACCCCATAGGCGATGCTGGTGGTAGGTCCGCGCCAGAAATCGCGCCAGCCCAATGCCAACCAGCGGAACCCGGCCAGAACGGGGAGGTTGCGCTGAAGCTGGGGATCGCGCGTTTCACCAATGCCCGAGGTCTCGCTCAGGAGCCAATAGGATTCATCCGTCTCGTTCATCGCGGCTCCTCCTTCAGCACGCCGACTTGGCGGCACGATACTGCCCAGCCTCTCCTGCCTCTTTCAGATGAGGCACGCATTCCGGCTGCGATGTCACTGCTACGTACACTAGGTGGATGTTGGCTGCCGCGACCAGTAGCAACGCCGCTGGGATTAGCAGCCATGCCATCTTCCAGCTTCGACGAATGCTTGCCGGCCTGGCGGTCATGGCTGGCCGGTTCCAAGATCGTGGACGTAGAGCGACAGCGTCCGGATTTCGGCGTCGGATAGCCGTTCGTCCCATGTCGGCATGTGGCCCTGGCGCCCCCCATGAACCGATGCAATGATCGTCTGGAGATCGCCGCCATATACCCACCGCGAATCTGCGAGGTTCGGCGCTCCGAAATCGGCTATGCCCTCGGCGTTCTCGCCATGGCAAGCAGCACATGTGGTCGCAAACACCTCTTGCCCGGCCTCGATCTGCTCGAGGTTCTCGTCCGTCGCGAATTCGGAATTGCTGAGCGAATAGACATAGGCGGCAACGCCGCGAACCTGGGCTCTATCGAGGACCCCATCACGGCCGAAAGCAGGCATCTGGGCGAACCTCGTCTCGGGGTGAAGAGTGTTGATGCCGACCCGCAAAGTCTGTTCGATCTGCTCAGGGCCTGCGCCCCAAAGCCAATCGTCGTCAGTAAGGTCCGGATATCCGGCGCGTCCTAAGCCTTCACGCCCGTGACAAGCTGCGCAATTGTCGCCAAACAATTGCCGCCCTGTGGCCCGAACGGTCTGCATCAGCGCTTCGTCGGCAAGGATAATCTCGTAGGGTTCAGATTCGAGACGGCCCGTCCAAGCCGACCGTTCGAGTTGGCCCTGGACGATCTCTTCCTCCACGGTCGTGCGTTGATCCACGCCAAGGAAGCCCTTCGTGTAGGTTGTACCGATGGGCCAGGTTGGCACGAAGAACCACCATACGATTGCCCAAATATGCGTCACCACTAGGAACATCAGCACGCCGCGCGGAACGGGCGTGTCCAGTTCCTTGATGCCGTTCCATTCGTGGCCGGTGGTTTTCCGACCGGTGACGGGATCGCGTTCGTTTACCGGCATGGCCTATCCTCTCCGTCGAGGATGCTCGTTTTGGCCCGGTCAAAACGCTTTCGGTTGGCCGGCCAGAGTGCATAGACGATGACGCAGAAGAAAAAGCCCATCAGGTAGAACAATCCCCAGCTCCTCGAGAAGGCGACAAGCGCTTCGTGACTGACATCGAACATGGTTTCAGTCCTCCGGATCTGGAGCTTCTTCGGGAGCGGCGGTGTCGCGATAGGCAGCGTCGGTCAACCGTCCCAGGACTTGGAGATAGGCCACGAGCGCATCCATTTCAGTAAGCTGCGTCGTCACCCCGTCGAAGGCACTAATCTGGGTGGCCTCGCCGTAACGCGCGCGGACGCCCGAGGCCGCCTCACTGTCGGGAAAGGCTTGGCCGAACGCGTCGCGGGCGGCGTTGGCGACCATCTCGTCGTTGTAAGGAACGCCAAGAGACTTCTGCGCGGATAGATGGTCCCCAAGATCATCTGTCCGCAGCGCTGTCCGCGCGAGGAACGCATAGGCCGGCATGTTGGACTCCGGCACGACCTCCCGCGGATTAACAAGGTGTGCAACATGCCAGAGATCCGAATACTTACCGCCGATGCGCGCGAGATCAGGGCCGGTCCGCTTGGATCCCCACAGCATCGGGCGGTCATACTGGGATTCTACGGCCAGTGAGTACGGTCCGTAGCGTTCGACTTCGTCGCGGAGCGTGCGGATCATTTGGCTGTGACACGCGTAGCAGCCCTCGCGCACATAGATGTTGCGCCCGGCAAGCTCCAGCGGCGTGTAGAGCCGCATGTCGGGCGCCTCCTCGACTGTTTCGTCGATGGTAAATAGGGGCGCTATCTCAACGATACCGCCGACGCTCGCAGCCGCGATGATCGCCAGGACGAACCCGATTGCCGAACGTTCGAGCTTGCGGTGGAAGAGTTCAGGCATGAGTCATTCTCCCGGCACTGCGGCGGCGGCGGGCACATCGCTTTCGCGGCGCTCCAAAAGTGGGACAGATTGGATCGTCATCCACATGTTGTAGCAGCCGACCAACGTGCCGATCAGGAAGAGCAGGCCTCCGAAGGCGCGCGCGATATAATAGGGATACATCGCGATCAAGGAGTCCACGAAGGAATAGGCCAGCGCGCCGTCCTCGGTGTAGGTCCGCCACATCAGGCCCTGAATGATGCCGGAGTTCCACATCGCGAACACGTAGACGAGAGTCCCCGCGATCGCGAGCCAGAAGTGGACCTCGACCAGCGCTGCCGAATACATCCGCTCGCGCTTCCAGAGCGTGGGAACCAGAGTGTAGAACGAACCAAAGGTGATCAGCGCTACCCAGCCGAGCGCGCCCGCGTGCACGTGCCCTACTGTCCAGTCCGTATAGTGGCTGAGGGCGTTGACCGGACGAATGGCGAGAAATGACCCCTCGAAGGTGGACAGCCCGTAAAACACGGCGGCCGCCATCATGAATCTGAGTGTCGCGTCATCGCGCACGCGGTGCCAGGCGCCATTGAGAGTCAGCAGAGCATTGCCGGCGGACGCCCAAGACGGAACCAGCAGCATGACCGAAAACGTCATACCGAGCGTTTGCACCCAGTGCGGTAGAGCCGTGTAGTGCAGATGGTGCGATCCAGCCCACATGTAAAAGAACACGATCCCCCAGAAACTCAGGATCGAAAGCCGATACGAGAAAATCGGACGCTGCGCTCTCACGGGAAGGTAGTAGTAAAGCATGCCGAGAAAGCCTGCGGTCAGGAAGAACGCAACCGCATTGTGCCCGTACCACCACTGGACCATAGCGTCCTGGACGCCCGGCCAAATCGTGTAGCTTTTGGCATGGCCCCAAGTAACGGGAACGGCGAGGTTGTTGACGATGTGGAGGATGGCGACCACCACGATAAATGCCATGAAATACCAGTTCGCCACATAAATATGCGGCTCGCGCCGGCGGCCGATGGTGCGCAGGAAAAGTACGAAATAGGTGACCCATACCACCACGAGCCACAGGTCGGCATACCACTCTGCCTCGGCGTACTCCTTCGACTGGGTCACGCCCAGCAGATATCCGGAAACTGCGAGAACACAGAACAAATTGAAGCCGAAGAGCACGAACCACGGACTGAACTGGCCAGCTAGCCGCGCGCGCGACGTACGCTGGACAACATGAAAAGAGGTAGCGATCAGCGCATTGCCGCCGAAGCCAAAGATAACACCAGTCGTATGGGTGGGCCGAAGCCGGCCGAAAGTTGACCAACCTGCATCGAAGGCAAGATCGGGCCACGCAAGTTGGGCCGCGACCCATACACCCATAAACATCCCGAAGACGGCCCATGCCATCGAAAGGACAATGCCGACCTTGATGGGATCATCGTAGTACGAAGCTTCGCGATCCTCGGTTGGTTCGGGCTCATAAAACCCCGACAATACGGGATACAGCAGCGCCCCTGCGCACAGCATCACAATCAGCCCATGAACGCCAAGCGTGTCGTTCCTGCCGAGCGCGGCCATGGCTATCCCTGCAGCGGCCACAAGGACAAGCACGATTGCTGCAGACTGCCGTTCCAAGGAGTTGAGTTGCCGGATCATCGTGCCTCCTGAAAAACCGGTCATGCTGGCTTCAACGATTCGCCCGGTAGACCGAGCAGTTCCGCAAGCACGTCACTATTTCCGACGATATCTGCCAGCGAATAGTCATCAAAAACGGATAAGAACGCGTCGAGGGCTTTCCTGACAACCCCCATCAACCGACAAGAGGGAGATATTACGCACTTCCCGCCGTCCAAGTGCATGCATTCGACCAGCGCAAAGTCGACCTCCATTTGTCTGACGACATTGCCGAGATTGATTTCATCAGGGCTCATGGCAAGCGCGATGCCGCCCGTCCGCCCACGTTGCGTGGACACATAGCCGAGCCTTCCAAGACGCAGTGCGACCTTGAGAAGATGATTTCGTGAGATGCCGTATCTCACGGCGACATCCACAACGCGCGATGGCCGCCCATTGTTGACCGCCAGATAAACGAGCATTCGCAGCGCATAATCAGTTTGATAAGTGAGACGCAACAAATTCTCCGAGCACTTAAGGGACGCTTTGTCCCAAGCGATGCCGCACTGAGTGCGATGAAGCCAACCAATTCAAGCTCTAAGCCTTCCCCGACGCCTCAGGCACTCCTAGGCACACCTGACGCTGGGAATCGCGCGCGCTGAAGACGATTAGCGTCCATTCTTGGAACAGATTCCGCGCATCAAGTACGCCATTATGTGGCATCGAAAATACCAAATAACTTCGAAAACCGAACCCTCCTAGTTGTCGCACCCTAGCCGCCGGTCAAAGGACAGCCCAAACAGGCTCCTGCTGCTGGGCTATAGAGTTCCAATATCCTGACAGCGGCGTGGTCGGAGAAACAGGAGATTGAAGGTGAAGTAGAGATGGGGTGGATGCCGCTCTCCCCAGACGGCATCGCAATGTGCCAAGCTTGCG
>Ga0076930_100438_pt1 | contig 41755 bp, 29 predicted proteins | sample HotLakConsoUCCRE_FD_71149 | JGI IMG/M metagenome (GOLD analysis project Ga0076930, IMG submission 71149) | Hypersaline microbial mat communities from Hot Lake, Washington, USA - Hot Lake Consortium UCC-RE (version 3) (version 3) ...
CAGCGCCACCACCAGCGTGTTGCGCGCACCCGCTTCCAGCGCCTCGATGATGGCCTTGGGCGTGAAGGTGTAGCGGGTGGTGGAGCGCAGCCAGGTGGTCGGGATCACCGAGCCGATGCCGCACAAGGCGGCATAGGCGGCGGAATAGCCCGAAAGCAGCACCCCGATAATGATGAACAGGGGCAGGAACAGATGCCCCCGCTCGCGCAGCACCTCGCCCAGGCGCGGCAGGTCCGGCTTGGGGATCCCCTTCAGCCCGATGCGCTTGGCTTCGAAATGCACCGCCATGAACACGGCGACGTAATAGAGAATCGCCGGCAGGATGGCGAAGGCCGCCACGGTGAGATAGCTGGTACCGAGGAATTCCGCCATGACAAAAGCGGCGGCTCCCATGATCGGCGGCATCAGCTGTCCGCCGGTCGAGGCCACCGCTTCCACGGCGCCGGCGAAGGCCGGGCGATAGCCGGTCCGCCGCATCAGGGGAATGGTGAAGGTTCCGGTCGTCATCACATTGGCGACGGCACTGCCAGATACGGTGCCGAACAGGGACGAGGTGATGATCGCCACCTTCGCGGGGCCGCCGGAAGTGTGACCTGCCAGCGCCAGGGCGAAATCCATGAACAGCTGACCGGCGCCCGAGCGCTCGACGAAGGCGCCGAACAGGATGAACAGCATCACATAGGTGGCCGAGACATAAAGCGGGATGCCGAAAATGCCCTCGGTGGTCAGATAGAGCTGGTCGAGCATGATGCCGATGCTCTGGTTGCCCCAGGTCAGACCGTAGAGCAGGAACAGCGCCGCCGTGACGGTCAGCGCGAGTCCCGTCGCCCGGCGCGCGGCCTCCATCACGACCAGGATCAGCGTGATGCCGAAAACATAGTCCAGCGTCGTCGGATCATCGACGTAATACATCCGCATGCGGATGTATTCGAGGTTGAACATCGGATAGAGCGACGCGGCTGCCGCAGCGACCAGCAGCGCCAGATCGAACAGATTGGGGCTCTTCGCCTTGCCGTCACGCCCGGGCAGGATCAGGAAGGCCAGTGCCAGGGCGAAGGCGAGGTGCATGCCGCGCATCACATAGGCGTCGGGGGCGCCGAAAAAGGCGACATAGAGATGGAACACCGACATCGATACCGCGACGATGGTGATCAGCCATCCGGTGAGCTTCTGCGGCAGATACAACATGGCCCCTCCTCCATCGCGGGGGCGCGCCGCATGCCGACAGGGCGCCTCGCCTCCTCGCGGATGCCGATACTTCGGTTGTCACGAATGCCGGGCGTCGCGGGTGCAGTGCCCGGGACGCAAACCGCCGCCCCCAAAGACTCGCGGGCGGCGGCAGTATCTTCACGCGTCGGGCGTGATCACATCACGCCGTTTTCCTCGTAGAAGCGCACCGCGCCAGGATGCATCGGCACGCCGGTATCGGTCGCCATCACTTCGAGGCTGGTATCGGCCATCACGCGCACGATGGAGGTGAGGTCCTCCATGTTCTCGTGCATGCCCTCGACCAGATTGTAGACCACGTCCTCGTCGAGATCACAGCGCGCGATGATGTGCGTGGCATAGCCCACCGCCTGGACGTCCTCGTCCTGTCCCGGATAGCTGCCGCCCTTGATGGTCAGCTTGGTGTAGCCCGGATTGAGCTCGCGCATGGCCTCGAACGTGTCATCGGGCATGTTGATCAGCTTGATGTCGCGCGAGGAGGCCAGATCCATGATCGCCGAAGCCGGCACGGTGGTTCCGAGCGTAAAGACCTGGGCGTTGTTGTCGCGCATCAGCGAGACGGCATCGGTGTAGGAGACGTGGCTCACACGGTCGAGATCGTCATAAGTCAGGCCGGCGACTTCCAGTGCCTGCGCCGTCACGAACTCGGCCGTGTTGCCGCGCGGCTGGATCGCCACGGACTTGCCCTCGAAATCGGCGATCGAATCGATGCCGGCATCGGCGAGCGCCACGATCTGGAAATACTGCGGATACAGGGTCGCGACGTTGCAGACGTTCTCCTGGGGATTTTCGAACGGCGCGCGACCGGCAAGGCCATCGACCGTGGAGATCGAGTTTCCGAAGCCGATATCGGCCTTGCCTTCGGAAACGGCGCGGACATTGGCAACGCCGGCCCCCGGCAGAACCTGCAGGTTGACGCCGTATTCGCCCATGATGTTGGCGAATGCGCCACCGAGCGGATACCAGGAGCCGCCCTGCGGGCCGGTCATGATACGTGCCTGCTGCGCCTGCGCAGCCGGAGCAGCGAGAATGGCGAGGCTGACGCCTGCGGCGAGCGCGGCGAGTTTCATCTTGCTGGACATGCGTGTCCCTCCTGTTTGGTTTCCTCGAAGCGAATGTGATCGGTTCAAATGCCGACCCTTCTTCACGGTGATTCATCACACTTCCGTTGCGGAAGATGCAAGAAACTAACTCGTGTTTGTTCGCCAAACGTATAAGGGACGCTGCGCGGTTTACGCGCAACAGACAAGAAGTTGCTTAATTTCCTCGACGGCACGAAAATTGCCGCCAGAGGGCAGGCCAACGCGGCGAATGCCCGGATTCGCGGCTCCGGTGAGAGGCTCAGCCTTCGATGGTCGGCAGGCGCAGGGTAATGCGTGCGCCGGCTCCCGGGACGCTCGCGATTTCCAGAGACCCGCCGACGCCTTCTGCAAAGGCGCGGGCGGTGGCGAGGCCCAGCCCCGTGCCTTCGCCTTCGGGCTTCGTGGTGAAGAACGGCTCTCCCGCCCGTGCCAGGGTGGTCTCATCCATGCCGGCGCCGGCATCGGCAACGGCGATGGCGACGATACGGCCCGGCATTGTCCCGCCTTCGATGGTGTCCGCGTCCGCCGATGCCAGCTCGCGCTGCGCCACGAGGCGGATCGGGCCGCCTTCGGGCATGGCGTCGCGGGCATTGAGCACGAGATTGACCAGCGTGGTTTCGAATTGGGAGCGGTCTCCGGTCACAGGGGGCAGGTCAGGCTCGATTTCCATGTCCAGCCGGTGCGCCGAGCCGATCGTGCGTGTCAGAAGGTCGCCGATTTCCGACAACGCCTCGGCAGGATCGAACTGGGCCGTCGGGATCTGGTCGCGCCGGGCGAAAGCGAGCATCCGTTCGATCAGGCGCGCTCCGCGCTCGGCTGCCGCATCGATCATGCCGGCGATGCGCCGCACCTCCTCGGGATCATCCGCGCGCTTCGCGACGCGCGCGGCCCCGCCACGCATGGCCTGGACGATGTTGTTGAAATCATGAGCGACGCCGCCCACGATGCGCCCGAGCGCATCGACGCGCTGCATGTGGGCGAGGCGTGTTTCCGCATCGGCGCGGCGTTCCGCCTCGAAACGTGCATCGGCCAGTGCCACCTTCTCGCGGCGGGCCGCACGTCTGGCGCGCATGGTGAGGAACAGGAGAGCCATCGCGGCAAGCCAGGCGATCAAGGCGTGGGCCAGCAATTCGCGCAGCCACGCCCTGTGAACGACCTCGCGGCTGAGGCCGTAGACAACGGCGAGGGGATAGCCCTCCACCCGACGGGAAGCATAGAGTCGATCGTCATCACCATTCATGATCTGTGCGCTTGTTGCGAGGCCCGGCCCACCGCCGGACAGGGCCGGGCCGACCGGGGCGGCTCCGCGCCGCAAGCCGAGATCAGAAAGCGCCAATCCGGCGGGCGTGCGCGCGAGCACGGCACCATCGGTTCGCACCAGCGCTGCTGCATCGTCCTGATCCTCGAGCACCGTGTGATAGAAGTCCTCGAAATACTCCGCGCGAAAGGAGGCGACGATCCATCCCCCGGCCTCCGCATCGGCGCGGCGCGCGCGGCTCACGGGGAAGACCCGCTTGCCGCTCGTTCGCGCGATAAGGGTCTCGCCTATGAAGACCTGATCACCGTCGTAATTCCCGGAATCGGTATAGTCGCGATCACGCGCGTCGATTTGCGGAAGCGGAAATCGGTCGCTGCCCGCGACGATATAGCGATCGGGTGAAACCAGAACGATGCCGCCCGAGGGCGGCGAGCGACCGTTCAGCGCCGCGACGAGGGCATGCATCTCCCGTGATGCAGCGATCTGCGCCCAGCCGTCATCGCCCATGGCACGATCAATCGCCTCGAGAATGGCTTGCTGAGTGTCGAGCGTGCGCAGCGCGTGCTCATGCAACATGTCGGCCATGCGCACGAGTCGCGTGCGGGCTTCCTCGTTCACTCCGAGCCAGCTCCACCAGGCGGCTGCGCCGAGGATGAGAAGCGGAACGAGAACGGCCGCAGCGAGCAGGGCAGCGAAGCCCTGGTAGCCGCGTCGGCGCGTTTTCGGCCCGTCCTGAAGGTCCTGGTTGCCCATGCTCTGCGTATGTTCGTCCATCAGCCGTGGATAATCCCTGACCGGTCGTGTTGCAATCGCGGCTGGAAGCGGGACAGAAGGATTAAGGCCCCGTTAGCCCTGGACTGGTAGAGATGAGGAGTCAGGGGCCTGCAGTGCCGGGTCCGACACAACCGTCGCGTAACCCGGATGACGTCGTCGATGCGTAACTTTCGTCGGCGGGTCGGAGGCTCACCCTTCCGGCGCCTCCAGCCCCTCTTTCCGATCCGGGCCCTGTTCGGCCTGGTCGTGCTCGCAGCCCTTCTCGCGGGGGCGGGTACGGCCGTGGCGGAGAGTGTGCGGGTCAGCGGCTTGCAGGACCAGGGTTTCGGACGTATCCAGCTGCGATTCGACACGGAGGTGGAAATCACGGCGCGGGCGGCCAACGGCGTTCTCGTCATCAGATTCGACAAGAGCCTTCAGATCGAGAGCGAGCGTCTGGCGCGAGAGATGCCCTCTTATGTCACGGTGGTGCGCATCGATCCCGACGGCACCGGCATGCGGCTCGCCTTGACGCAGAATTTCTCGGCAAACGTGCTCGAGGCCGGCGAGATCGCCTTCGTCGACCTGTTGCCGGAGCGCTGGACCGGGATGCCGCCCGGCTTGCCGCAGGAGGTCATCGCTGATCTGGCGCGTCGAGCCCGGGAGGCGGAGCGCCGTTTCGAGGAGGATCTCGAACGCCGTCAGACGGAGGTTCCGCGCGACATGCCCGTGCGGATTGCGGAATTGCCGACCCTCACCCGCCTGATCTTCGATCCACCGGTCTACGCGCCCCTGCGTCGTCGGGTGGAGGACGACATCGTCGAATTGCGGTTCGGCGAACCCTTCCGGCTGGCGCCGGAACGTCCGCTGGCCGATATTCCCGGCCTGCTCGCGGTCGAGGACGAGCAGCGCGACGGCGAGTTGATCGTGCGGCTGCAACTCGAGCCCGGTTACGAGGCGCGCGGCTTCCACGAGGAAAGCAGCTACATCGTCGATATCGAGCCCTTCAACTTCGATGTGCCGGAACCGGATATCACTGCGGGGCGACCCGATTCCCGCCCCGGCGACCCGCTGGCACCGCCGTTGATCGCGGCGGATACCCGGCAGGAGGGTGAGGCCCAGCAGGAGCCGGAAGATCCCGAGCGCGCATCCGATCCAACCGATACCAGCACTGATCGGGCGCAAGCCGATGTGCAAGAGCCGCCGGAGCTGGTGATCACAGAGCGCGATCTCATCCGCGAGATGATCGCACCGGATCCGGATGAGCCGGACGAGTCGATGGAGGCGCGGGGCCGGTTCGATCCGCAAGGCGACGGATTGAATCTGCAGTTCAATTTCGGCGAAAATGTACCCGCCGCCGCCTTCGAACGCGCCGGAATCCTGCGTGTCGTGTTTCATTCGCGCACACCTCTGGTACTCGACCCGCAACCCGAGGATACGAGAAATCTGGCGCGTCTCGATGGCGTGACACGCGAGGGACCTTTCGTCACCGTGCGGTTCGTCCTTCCGGAGCCGGTGCTCAGTCGCCTTGTGCCTGAGCGGGAGGGCTGGGTTCTCAGCATCGGGGAAGCGGCCTCCGCCGCTCCCGAGCCGATTGCGGCATCCCGTGATATCGACGAATCCGGTCGTCATGTGGTGCTGCTTGATCTTGAGGACGCTTCGGGCGTTCACTGGATCGATGCGCCGGAAACCGGCGAACGCATCGCCATCGTCACGGCGCCGGGAGAGCCGCGCAACATCGCCAAGAGCCAGCGTTTCGTCGAATTCGCGCTGTTGCCATCGGCCCATGGGGCGGTGATCTCGGCCATTGCCGACGATGTGCGCGTGCGCTTGCACGATGATCATGTCGCCATCGGGCGTCCGGGTGACCTCGTGATCAGCGGCGTCGGCATCCCGGGTGAGGGTGGCGTCGCGCAGGTCGGGGATGAACTCGTCTTCGCAGCCGCGCCCTGGCGCGACGCGCAAGGGGGGGCGGTGCGTCGCAATCTGCATGACCAGATCGAGGCGGTCACGCAGGTTCAGCCTTCGCAACGGGGGCAGGCGCGCATGGATGTGGCGCGTTTCCTGCTGGCCAACCAGCTCGTCCCCGAGGCTCTCGGTGTCCTCCAGGTGGTGGCGCAGGACGACCCGGAGCAGCGCACGCGCACGCGCTGGCTGCTTCTGCAGGCGGCGGGCGAGATCGCGATGGAGCGTCTCAGCCAGGCGCGTGACACTCTATCCGACCCGGAATTCGACAACGACGCGGAAATCCTGCTCTGGCGCGCCTATCTCGACGCGCTGGACGGTCGCACACAGCAGGCCATGGCAGGGTTCCGGCGCGGGCGTGCCGTCCTCGAAGCCTATTCCGACGATCTCCAGGGGCGCATGCGTCTGGCGCTGGCGCAGATCGCGCTGGAGGCCGGCGAGATCGAGCTGGCACGGCGGGAGGCGGCAGCAATCGGGCAGCTCAACCCGGACGCGGTCTCCCCTGATGCGCTGTCGCTGCTGCTTGCGCGAATCGATCTCGCGATCGGGCGCCCGGAAGCGGCCCTCGCCGAGTTTGCCCGTCTCGCCGAGAATGCCGCGCGGCCTTATGCGGCGCGGGCGGAATTGCTGCGGCTCGAACATGGTGTCGCCCGTGGCAATGTGGCTGCCGGAGATGCGATCGAGGCTGCGGAGCGGCTGGTGGTTTCCTGGCGCGGCGATGACGTGGAGGTGCGCACGCTCGGTCTGCTCGGGCGCCTCTATGCGCAGGAAGGCCGCTGGCGGGATGCCTTTCTCGCGACCCGCAACGCGAATTTCTTCTTCCCCGATCATCCTGTCGCGCGCGACCTGCATGACGAGACCGCACGCATCTTCGACGAGATTTTCCTCGGCGGGCGCGATGAGGGACTCGACGAGGTCGAGGCGGTGGCCCTGTTCTTCGATTTCCGGGAATTCCTGCCCATCGGACGGCGCGGTGACGAGATCGTGCGCCATCTCGCCGACCGGCTCGTCGAACTCGATCTCCTCGACAAGGCAGCGGAATTGTTGCGCCACCAGGTTGAGAACCGCCTGAGCGGATCGGCGCGCGCCACCGTCGCGGCGCGGCTGGCGACGCTGTACCTGATGGAGGGCGAGCCGCTGGCGGCGCGCGAGGTGCTCGCGGAGACGCGTCTGCCGGAATTGCCGGAATCGATCAGTCGGGCCCGGTTGTTGCTGGAGGCGCGTGCCCTGTCGGATCTCTCGCGCACCGATCTCGCACTTGAAATCCTGTCGGAAGAGGAGGGCGCGGATGTCGATCGGCTGCGTGCCGATATCTTCTGGAGCGCACGGCGCTGGCGTGAAGCCGGTGAGGCGCACGAGGCCATGACGGGGACGCGCTGGCAGGATGGCGACGAACTCGCCAAACGCGAACGCACGGATATTCTGCGGGCGGCCATCGCCTATTCCCTCGGCGACGAGCCGATCGCGCTCGACCGCCTGCGCGCGAAATATCTCGACCAGATGTCGCAGTCGGAAGATGCGGAGGTCTTTGCCGTCGCTTCCGCCCCCGAAATCACGTCAAGCGAAGCCTTCCGCGAGGTCGCGGCAAGGGTGACCTCGGTGGACACGTTGTTCGATTTCCTTGAGGAATACCGCAAGCGTCATCCCGAGACAGCGCTGCCGCTGCGCGGGCGCGGCGAGGATGCGCAGGGTATGCGTGACGGTATCGAGGGCGAGCAGGCGGCTCGTGGCGATATGGCCGGAGGGTCGGGATAAGACTGTCCAGTTTATCATCATTCTAATTATAAACTATTGATTTTGTTGCATTTTTTCTTGACGCTAATGGTGTTGGCAGCCATCATCGCATGCCATCCGGAATCTTCGCGCTGCGGGCCTTGAACCCGCTGTTTGAGGAGAAGTGTCTTGATATCCTGCCCATCATCCCGATCCGGCACGCCGGACCGTGATCCCGATACAGCCGTGTATGACGACAGCAGCGCCCGCGCGCTCACCTTGGCGGAGGCGCGGCTAGACGCGGCGCGTCGGCGTCGGCGTGAGTATCGCGGCGCGAGCGAACACATGCGTCGCAAGCTGGACGCCAATCTGCGCGCCGCCGAATACGACGTTGCCATCCTGCGCTATGCGGTCACGGGGGAAGGTGCTGCCCGGTCTGTCGAAAATGGCTGATCCCGGCGAGATCACCGGTGCATGGCAGGGAAAAATCCACTAGACAGGGGGTATGGTTCGCGAACATCTCGATACCCTCCTTGCCGGGCTCGAAGCCGAGCATCAAGAAAGCCCGTTCCGCGATGCGGCCGCCCTGCGCGCACGCATGCTGCCGGAATTGCGCAGCATTCTCGATGCCGGGCGCGCGCATGCCGAGGAGCGCCTCTTCGCTGATCGGGAAGGCCTGGGCTGTGCGCGGCGCCTTTCGCGCCAGATGGATGCCGTGGTCGCGACCATCTGCGAGGCGGTGCGGCGCATCCTGTTTCCGGTGGAAAATCCTTCCACATCCGAGCGCCTCGCTGTCGTCGCGACGGGTGGATACGGGCGCGGCGCGCTGGCGCCGGGTTCGGATGTCGATCTGTTGTTCCTGCTGCCCTACAAGCAGACCGCCTGGGGCGAGAGCATGGTGGAGGCCGTGCTCTACATACTGTGGGATCTGCGTCTGAAGGTTGGCCATGCCACGCGCTCGATTGACGATTGTCTGCGCGAGGGGCGCGCCGATTTCACCATCCGGACGGCCCTTCTCGAAACACGTCATCTGTTTGGTGACGAGGGGCTCTATCGCGAATTGAAGAGCCGCTTCGAGGCCGGAATCGTGCAGGGCACGGCCGCCGAATTCGTCGATGCCAAGCTGAAGGAGCGTGACGGGCGGGTGCGCAAGGCCGGTGCGTCGCGTTACCTCGTCGAGCCCAATGTGAAGGATGGCAAGGGCGGGTTGCGGGATCTGCATACGTTGTTCTGGATCGGCAAATATGTCTACAAGGTCGAGGATGTGAAGGATCTTGTCGGGGCGGGCCTGTTCACCGCGCAGGAGCTGCGCCTGTTCCAGCGCTGCGAGGAATTCCTCTGGCGCGTGCGCTGCCATCTGCATTTCGCCACTGGACGGGCCGAGGAGCGCCTGAGTTTCGATCTCCAGCGCCTCATCGCCGATCGCCTCGGATTCTCGGAACGCGGCGGGCTCTCGGCGGTGGAGCGTTTCATGAAGGCCTACTTCCTCATCGCCAAGGAAGTGGGGGATCTCACCGCGATCGTCTGTGCGGCGATGGAGGCCCGTCAGGCCAAGCATGTCCCGATGCTCGACCGCTTCATCGGGAGCTTCCGCCGCTCCGCACCGCGCCGGCGCAAGATCGGCGAGTTCATCATCGACAATAACCGTCTGAGTGTGAAGGATGACGGCGTTTTCGAGCGTGATCCGGTCAATCTGATCGCCCTGTTTCGCGAGGCCGACCGGCACGACCTCGCCATTCATCCCGATGCCTCGCGCCTCGCCACCCGTTCGCTGAAGCTGATCACCCCCAATCTGCGCCGCGACGAGCGGGCCAATGCCCTGTTCCTCGAGATCATCACCTCGAAGAACAAGCCGGAGAGCGTCCTGCGGCGCATGAACGAGACCGGGGTGCTCGGCCGGTTCGTGCCGGATTTCGGGCGGATCGTGGCGATGATGCAGTTCAACATGTACCACCATTACACGGTGGACGAGCATCTGATCCGCTCCATCGGCCATCTCGCCGATCTCGAAGCCGGACGGCTGGGCGGGACCCATCCCCTGTCCGACAAGATCATTCACACGATCAACCATCGCCGTGCGCTCTACGTGGCGCTGTTCCTGCATGACATCGCCAAGGGGCGCCCGGAGGATCATTCGATCGTGGGCGCGCGCATCGCCCGCAAGCTCGGGCCGCGTTTCGGGCTGTCACGGGCGGAGACTGATACCGTCTCCTGGCTGGTCGAGCACCATCTGTTGATGTCGACCATCGCCCAGAGTCGTGATCTGTCCGACCCGCGCACGATCGAGGATTTCGCCAAGGTGGTGCAGACGATGGAGCGGCTGAAACTGCTGCTGCTGCTCACCGTTGCCGATATTTCCGCTGTCGGCCCGGGTGTCTGGACGGGGTGGAAGGGCGAGCTCCTGCGCACCTTGTATTACGAGACCGAACTCGTGCTCGGCGGTGGCGATGCCGATCTTGCGCGTCCCGAGCGCATCCGCCTCGCCCAGATGCGTCTGCGCGAGCAGTTGCCGGAATGGAGCGATGCGGAATTCGAGGCTTACGCCAGACGCCACTATCCGGGCTACTGGCTGAAATCCGACGAGCGTTTCCGGCGGCGACACGCGCGCTTCATGCGGGAGGCCGATGCGGCCGGGCAGAGTGTCGCGACCGGCTACGAGACCGACAGCTTCCGCGGTGTCACCGAGATCACGGTGGTCTCCCCGGACCATCCGCGCCTGCTCGCCATCGTCACCGGTGCCTGTGCGGCGGCGGGGGGCAATATCGTCGATGCCCAGATCTTCACCACCGCCGACGGGATGGCGCTCGATACGATCTTCCTCTCGCGCGCCTTTGACCGCGACGAGGACGAATTGCGTCGCGCCGAACGGGTCGCCGCATCGATCGAAGCCGCGTTGAAGGGAGAGGTGAAGATCGCCGATCTGGTCGATGGCAGGCGGCAGCCGCGCGAGCGCACCAGGCCTTTCGTGGTCGTGCCGGAGATCGTCATCGACAATTCCCTGTCGAGCCGGTTCACAGTGCTGGAAATCACCGGGCTTGACCGTCCGGGCCTGCTCTATGATCTCACCACGGCGCTCGGCAAACTCAACCTCAACATCGCCTCGGCTCATATCGCAACCTTTGGCGAGAAGGTCGTCGATGTGTTCTACGTCACCGATCTGACCGGGGGCAAGATCACGCGCCCGGCTCGCCAGACCGGTGTGCGCAAGGCTCTGCTCGAGGTGATCCGGCCCGAATCCGGCGCCGGACGACCGGAAGCCCGGACCGCCCGATCCGGTCGCGGCGATCAGGGTGTACGCCGCAGCGCTTGATTTCGGGGGCCCTCGCCATGATATCAGGCAAAAGTGATCGATTTCCCGCCGCGCTTGCGGCCGCAACCCAGCAAAGCGAGCCATGACAGAGTCCAATCACAAGCCCAAAGAGAACCATCCGAGTCAACCGCATGCAGCCCCGGGAGCGGCCCGTGCCGAAACGGGAGCGTCCTCGCACGACGCCGCTGCCGGTCAGGCGGCTGCGAGCTTCGGCGCTCAGGCCTATGCCAATGCGGCATCCGAACACGACCAGGTCGCGGGCAACACGCAGGCTGATGCCGATCCGCTCGCGGCGGCGGAGGCGGAGAAGGCGGAGATGAAGGACAAGCTCCTGCGTACGCTCGCCGATATGGAGAACCTGCGCCGGCGCACGGAAAAGGAAGTCGCCGATGCGCGCGCCTATGCCGTCACCGCCTTCGCGCGCGACATGCTCACCGTGGCGGACAATATTCACCGCGCTCTGGGCAGCGTTCCCGCAGAGGCGCGCGATCAGATGGACGGGGCGCTCAAGGCCCTCATCGACGGGATCGAACTCACCGAGCGCGATCTGCTCAAGACCATGGAGCGCCATGGCGTGCGCAAGCTCTCTCCCGAGGGTGAGAAGTTCGACCCGAACCTGCATCAGGCCATGTTCGAGGTGCCCAATCCCGAGGTTCCCAGCGGACAGGTGGTCCAGGTCGTGCAGGATGGCTATGTCATCGGCGAACGCGTGCTGCGTCCGGCCATGGTCGGTGTCGCAAAGGGTGGTCCCAAGCCGGGTCAGCCCTCCGGATCCGATTCCGCGCAGAGCGCGAATCCGTCGGCGCAGGGCGGACAGGGCGACGCCTGATCATTGCCGTACGGCTTGCATGATGCGCGCCCTTCATCGCCACATCCTGTACAGGGGCGTGCTGGCGGGGCTGGCTCTCATGGCCGCCCTTGCAGCCGTCGCCTGCTCTGACCGGCTCGACCAGACTCGTGTATCCCTTTGCCGGATGAGCCTGCCGGCGCTGAACCCGCCCGGGAGCGAGATCCGCATCGTCAGGGTCCAGGCCGGCGAGAGTGAACGCAGCATTCGCATCGACTACATGATCAGCAACGCGCCTGTGCCGGGGCGGCAGGCCCTTGCGACCTCCGGGCCGCGACGGGGTTTCATCGAATGCGGCTTCAGCCCCGTGCCCTTCTCCGAGATCGAACCGCGCCTCGAGAGCATCGTCACCGAAAACGGGCCCGTCAGCGGAGCTTCCGTCTATCTGCTGCAACGTTTCTGGCTGCGCACGCCCGAGGCGACCGCCGCCGATCCCGGTCGTTGACCGCAGCGCAGCCAGCGCCTATCCGGGGCAATCGGATCATTGTTTCGGGGCAGGGCATTGGCGGCAGGCGCAACGCAGGGGCAGATCGAGGATACTGGCATCAGACGGCTTCCCGTCACCTGCACGATCATCGCAAAGGACGAGGCCGACCGGATCGGGCGCTGCATCGCTTCCGTGCGTGACCTGGTGGACGAGGTGGTCCTGGTCGATTCCGGCAGCCGCGACGAGACGGTGGCGATCGCACGGTCGCTCGGCGCGCGGGTCGTGCACAATGCCTGGCCGGGCTACGGGCCCCAGAAGCGCTTCGCCGAGGGCCAGGCGCGCAACGACTGGATTCTCAACCTCGATGCGGATGAATGGCTTCCCCCGCGCGCGCAGGCCGAGATCGCCGGATTCTTCACCGGGGGAGCCCCCGATCTCGCCGGCTATCGCTTCCGGCTGGAGACGGTCTATCCGCATCGCGAGGCGCCGCGCCCTTTTGCCGATTACCATGCCTATGTCCGCCTCTATGACCGACGCCGCTGCCGGTTTCCCGATTCGCTCGCCTTCGACGCCATCGCTTTCGACAAGGCCACGATGCGCGTTGCGCGGGCGCCGATATACCATCAGACCATTCGCGGGCTGCGGCATCTTCTCGAGAAGAACAAGCGCTATTTCCTGCTGCAATCGGTGGAGATCAGCCGTCCGAAATGGAAGGCGCTGATCAGGCTGCCCTTCGAGGCGCCGGCGGTCTTCTTGAAATACTATCTGCTGCGCAGACATGTGACCGGAGGTTTTTTCGGCCTTCGTTTCGCCGCGACCATTGCCTGGCTGCGGGTTTATCGCCAGTTGGCCCTTGCGGGCTTCTTTCCGCGTGCGACGCAGGCCATGCGCGGGAGCCTGTCGCAAGAGGCCCGCGCGGGTCAGGGCCCGGGCGAGGCGCGCGAAACGGAGTGACCTGTGTGAAGGATGCGAATTTTCTCCATTGCGAGTCCATGCTGCGCGAGCAGGATCCGGATCGCTATTTCGCCAGCCTGTTCGCGCCGCCATCCCACCGCCCGCATCTGTTCGCGATCCACGCCTTCAGCAGCGAGGTCGCGCGTATCCGTGACGCGATCACCCAGACGCTCGCGGGCGAGATCCGCCTGCAATGGTGGCGCGACGTGATCGCCGGCAGCGATGGGGCGCATGTCGGTGAGTCCTCGGCCAATCCGGTGGCGGCGGCCCTGGAGGCGACGATCACGCGCTTTGATCTGCCGCGACAGCCGCTGCTCGACCTGATCGAGGCGCGCACGCATGATCTTTATGACGATCCCGTTGCCACGCTGAACGATCTCGAAGGGTATTGCGGCGAGACCGTTTCTGCCCTGTTCCGGTTGAGCGCGCTGGTTCTGGCTGACGGCGAAGATCCGGGTGCTGCGGATGCTGCTGGTTATGCCGGCGTCGCCTACGGGATGACCGGCCTGATGCGCGCCTTTCCGTTCCATGTGCGGCGCGGGCAACTCTACGTGCCGCCGGTGGAGGTTCTCGAACGGCACGCGCTCAGCCGGGGCGACGTTGTGGCCGGGCGGGCCGATGCGGTACGCCTCGGCGCTGCGCTGGCGGAGATGCGCGCCCATGCGCGCCGGCGTCTGGGTGAAGCCGAAACGGCGTTGCGGGGTATCGATCCCCGGATCGGCGTTGCTTTCCTGCCCCTCGCCATCGTGCCGCTCCACCTCGATGCAATGGAAGCGCGCGACTACGCGCCCTATGAAGGCCTCGTCGAGGTGCCGCGATGGCGCAAACTCTGGCGGCTGTGGCGGCGCGCCCGCCGGGGCTGGCGCGCCTGATGACGGGCCTGCGCCTCAGGCCACTTCCCGCGCCGCCGGCTCTGCCAGCCAGGCATCGAGGGCCGCGCGCGCCCGGTCGGTGAGGGCGTGCTTGCGCGCGATGGCTTTCGCCGATCCGCGCAGGCGTTTGCCGTTCTCGCCCATGGGCGCTTTCTCGAGCGGCGGGAACAGGCCGAAATTGATGTTCATCGGCTGGAAGGAGCGCGGCCCCTCGTCGATGCTCTCGATATGGCCGCCGGTGATGTGGTTGGCGAGCGCGCCGAGCGCCGTCTCGGCCGGCATCGGGCGCAGCGGCTGGCCCAGCCGTTCGGCGGCGCAGAAGCGCCCGGTCAGCAGGCCGATCGCGGCGCTCTCGACATAGCCCTCGCAGCCGGTGATCTGACCGGCGAAGCGCAGCCGCGGCATGGCTTCGAGCCGCAGGGTCGCGTCGAGGAGGCGCGGCGAGTTGAGATAGGTGTTGCGGTGGATGCCGCCGAGACGGGCGAATTCCGCATTCTCGAGGCCGGGAATCATGCGCAGGATCGCGGCCTGCGCCCCGTATTTCAGCTTCGTCTGGAAGCCGACCATGTTGTAGAGCGTGCCCAGCGCATTGTCCTGGCGCAGCTGCACCACGGCGTATGGCTTGACCTCCGGATCATGCGGGTTGGTCAGGCCGACGGGTTTCATCGGCCCGTGCCGCAGCGTCTCGCGCCCGCGCTCGGCCATGACCTCGATGGGCAGGCAGCCGTCGAAATAGGGGGTGTTGGCCTCCCATTCCTTGAACTCGGTCTTGTCGCCGGCCAGAAGCGCGTCGATGAAGGCCTCGTACTGCTCCCGGTCGAGGGGGCAGTTGATGTAATCGGCGCCGGTGCCGCCCGGGCCCGGCTTGTCGTAGCGGCTCTGGTACCAGGCCTTCGACATGTCGATCGATTCACGATGCACGATCGGCGCGATGGCGTCGAAGAAGGCCAGCGCGGTTTCACCGGTGATCTCGCGGATCGCGTCCGCCAGAGCCGGGGAGGTGAGGGGGCCGGTGGCGATGATCACCTTGTCCCAATCCTCCGGTGGCAGGCCGGCGATCTCACCACGATCAATGGTGATCAGCGGATGGGCTTCCAGCGCCTGCGTCACCGCATCCGAGAATCCGTCGCGATCAACGGCGAGCGCTCCGCCGGCGGGAACCTGATGGGCGTCGCCCATGCGCATGATCAGCGAATCGAGCCGGCGCATCTCCTGATGCAGGAGGCCCACCGCATTGCTCTGCGCATCGTCCGAGCGGAACGAATTCGAGCAGACAAGCTCGGCGAGTCCGTGCGTCTTGTGGGCATCGGTCATGCGCTGCGGGCGCATTTCGTGCACAATCACCGGCACGCCAGCCTGGGCGATCTGCCACGCGGCTTCCGAGCCGGCCAGGCCGCCGCCGATGACGTGGACGGGGGGTATGTTGCGCGATGTGTTCATACCGCGTAGATGCGCCAGAGCCCTTGCCGCGTCAAGACTTTCGTATTGCTTCGAGGGCGGAGCGCCGGAAGCCGTCCCGGCTGCGAGGCGGGCTAGACCATCATGTCGCGAAACGACCGTGATGCTCCCTTCCAATGATCATTTCTTTGATCATGCGTATGGATCGCGCATCCGCGCCCGTGAAGCGGCTGATGTCCCGCAGCACTGCGAGCCTCACGTGACTCGCCGGACGGGGTGGGGTTTTTCCCTGCTTGTACTTCGTTCCAAAGCGCGGCAATTTGAGCGGGCTGACAATTGGGCATGACGGGCAATGCGTGCAGTCGTGATGGCACACGGGACGGCGTATTGCGGTATCTGGGGGCACTTGACGTGAAGAAACTGATTCTGGTCGCGGGCATGCTCGCGCTGATGGCGGTGCCGCAACCGGTTCACGCACAGGTGGAAGCCATTTTCGGGATCATGGACCAGATGATACGCGAAGGGGCGCGTCAGCAGCAGGTCACGCGTGAGCGCGAACGCCGGCAGCAGGAAATCTATCGACAGCATGAAGCGCAACTGGCGCTCAATCGGAGGGTGCAGACCGCGTTGAAGGAGCTCGGCTTCTACACCATGGCCATCGACGGCCAGGTCGGTCCGGGCACACGTCGTGCCATCGGCGCTTACATCCGGGCCTTCGAGATGCCTGACCGACCTCTGGGCGAGAATGATATCGCGGTCCTCGAGCGCCGCGCGCAAGCCGGATTCCGCTCTCTGAGCGAGACGCGTGATGCGCAAGCGCGCGGTTTCACGACGCGCCGCGACTGGCGTGCGGCTGACGCTGCCGGGTTCCCGAATGCGCGTGAATGGGAGGGAGCCCGTCGGCAAGGCATCACGGATTACGAGATCTGGCGTGGCTTCCGCAATTCGGGCTTTGCGGGCTTTCGCGAGTTCGAGCGTGCGAGGGCGCGCGGTTTTGAAACGCGGCGGGCGCTGGAACGGGCCGAGCGTGCCGGCTTCGACACGGCGGAGGACTATGCCGCATTCGTCGAATCCGGCGCGCCGGATCGCGAGACCTTCGAGCAGAAGCGCGAGCGGATGAATGCGGCGCGCCTCGCCGGCGAGACATGCCTGGAGGCGGTATCCGAACGTGATTGGCCGAGTGCCGCCCCACTGTGCCAGCAGGCGGCTGCGGTCTTCCGGAACGACGACGCCCTGATCAGCGCGCGCGCAACGGCTGATCGCCAGCTCGATCTGATGATTGCGGAGACTGAAGCCGAACGCCAGCGGCTGGAGCGGCGCCTCGAAAACGCCAAGGACGCACTCAGCCTCGCCGAATCCGATCTTGATAATCTGGCACAGGGCAGTGCCGAGGATAGCGATGCGGGGCATGCGGATGCCGATGAGGCGCGGGCCGATGCCGAGGCGAAGCGCGACCAGCTTTCACGCGAACGTGCAGACCTGGCGCAGGCCCTTGCGGATGCGGATGCCGGCCTCGAACGCGCCGAGCGCGGTCGTTTGCGCGCTACCTGTTTCGGGGAACGTGAAGCGCAGCGCTGGACTGCTGCCGTAGCGGCATGTACGGCGGCGCTCAATGCCGATCCCGGCGATGACAAGAGCGCCGAGAACCTCGCCGTCGCCGAGGCGGAGCGGGAAGCCGAGCGGTTGCGCGCAGAGGAAGAGCGTCGCGCCATTGCCCTGCGCAACGCCCGGCGTGACAGCACGCAGACCATCGCGGCGCTCGACAATTTCGCAGCTTCGGGCGGCGCCTTCGAGCAGGGTCTCGCCGTGACCCGCGCGGTCGTGAATCTCAAGGCCGCACTGGACGACGACGCCCCGGAGCCGTTGCTCCAGGCCTGGCAGGCGCTCAGCGATCTGCTTGCCGAAGAGCGTGCCTTCCAGAGCTTCCGGCAGGCGCGCCGCGATGCCGAGCGGGCCGCCGAGGCCAGTGCATTGACGCAGGCCGAGGAGAATGCGCGCAGGCTCGAGGCCTTCATCCGCGATTATCTGGCGCGCAATGTCCTGTCGCCCGATGCGATGGAGCTTCTGGACTTGCAGGCAGAACTCGAAGAGGTTCTGCTCTCTGATGATTCCGACCGGATTATAAGCAGTCAGACCGATGCGATGGCGCTGCTTGATGATCTGGGGCTTGGTCAGGAAGCACGCGCCTTCACTCTGGCTCCGCGCGTTGCCGCCAGCGACCTGCGTGCACAGGAAGAGCGCGCGGCGCAGACCCGGCTTACGCTGGTGACAGCGCGTGCCCAGGCCGCGGCCCTGCTGGCCGAAGTGGAGGATTTCGTCGCCACGGGTGCGCGGTTCGACGCAGCGATCCCGGTCGCAAGGGGCGTCTCGGCGCTGCGTGCGGCTCAAGCGGGTGAAGACATTGCCGCTCTGGAAGATGCGCGCCGGGCCCTGTCCGCCATGCTCGACGATGAATCGGCCTTCGCCGGCTTTCGCACCCGCCGCGCGGAAGCCGAAGCTGTCGCAGCGAGCGACGGGGCCTTGACTGCCGCCGCACGGCTGGTCCGCAAGCAGGCCTTCATCGAGGATTACATCGCCGGCAATCCGCTCGATGCAAATATGGACGCCCTCCTTGCCGCCCATGGCGATATCGTCGATGCGCTCGAGGCCGACACTCCAGAGCGCCTCGCCCTGGCGCTCGACGAAAAGCGGACCCTGTTGAGCGAAGTGGGACTCGTGGAAGCCTATGAGCGCCATGCCGCCATGGCCTCAAGTCCACCCGATGATGACGTCGCAATCCGGCAGGCGCCGGGCGGCCTCGCCATCACGGCCCTGAATGAAGCGCTTCTGGAAGGTGATTCACGCGATATCCTGGTTCTGCGCAATGTATCGGGCTCGGCGCCGCATCTGCGTCTCAATCTGCGCGGTGATCCCGTCTTCGAGGCGCAGACCGCGCGCCTGTGCTGGATGCATGCGCCACCGGAACCCGCTTATGGCGTCGATCTCACCCTGCATGAACTGCGAATGGCCGGCGCGCGCAACTTCGCGGGAGAGCGGCGTTGCCAGCCCGGTCAATTGCTCGAGCAGGATCTTGTCCTGCTCGAGCGCGGGCGCTTTCTCGAAGGGGATGTGCTTGCCGCGCGCGCTCTGCTGGAACTCTTCGAAGAAGAAGAGATACGCCTGTTTTCCACGATCCTGTGGGACGATGTCGCGGAAGAGAGCGCGCGTCTGGACGCTTTCGTCACGGGTCTGCGCGAGGACCTGGCGGCGGGTGCGCGCGAGGGCGTGGGCTTCATCGCCTTGCCCGGGCGGGGCGATGCGTTGTGTATCGTCGATGCCGGCGAGGACGAATATGCGCATCCCTTGCAGGCGCATCTGGTTTCGAGCGCCCGGGACGAGATCGATCTGCATCTGCTCGCGCCGCTCGCCAGGCCGCTGACCAACGAGATTCGTGACGATGCCGAGCGGGTCTTCGCCCGTGCCGGGCGTGGCGAATGCGGAGCCATCATGGCGGATGACAGTGCTCTCGACATGCTTCTCGCCGGGATGACCCGCGATGGCATAGCGCATCATCTGACGCCGATCTGGTTCGAGTCCGAGCGCGTTGCCGAAGCCCGCGAAGCAGTGATCGCCGAGGATGACGAACGTCTGCGCGCGCTCGCGGCCCTGCGCCAGGATCGCGAGGCCGAGGCTCTGCGCGCCCGCGAGCAGCGCGAGACCGCAGAAGCCTTGCGGCAGGCGCGGGAGGAGGAACTGCGTGCTACCTATGCGCAGGAGGCGCGCGGCGCCTTCAACGATCTCCAGGATGCCGCCTTCCTCATCGTCGATAGTGAGGACTTGCCGAACGAGACCAAAAACCTCTTTCCGGAATTCAGCCGGTGGCGAGACACACATCTCGGCGAAGGCTGGGAATTCATCGATCGCAGTGCGGAACTGTTGGATTTCGGCCTTGCCGACTGGGATAGCCGCAGGCTCGAGGCGGTTGTCATCCGCGTCGATCTCGAGAGCCGCAACCCGGTTCTGGGCCGCTACGACCGAACCTGTATCGTGATGGGCTATCTCATCGATACGGAATTCGAGCGCCGCCGCGATGCCTTCGAGGTCGATTGTTCAGGGGCTGACGCCGTCGTGGCGGATTGGCAGACAGGTCGGAACTTCACCAGCCGCTGGGTGGCCCGCCTGGAGGAATAGGCACCCGGATCAGGTGAGACCGCGCTCCCATTCGAGCGCCTGGCGCACGATGGTTTCGAGATCATCGTTCTCCGGCTGCCAGCCGAGACATGCTTGGATGCGATCGGCTTGCGCCACCAGCGCGGCGGGGTCGCCCGCGCGCCTGCCTGTCATCTCCACAGGGAAATCGATGCCCGAGACCCGTTTGACCATGTCGATCACTTCCAGAACCGAATAGCCGCGCCCGTAGCCGCAATTGAGCACGCGGCTTTCCCCGCCCTGGCGCAGATAGCGCAGCGCCAGCAGATGTGCGTGGGCAAGGTCCCCGACCTGGATGTAATCGCGCAGGCACGAGCCATCTGGCGTGGGGTAATCGGTCCCGAAGACCTGCACGCGGTCGCGCTTGCCCAAAGCCGTCTGGCAGGCGACCTTGATGAGATGCGTCGCGTTCGGTGTCGATTGGCCTGACCGCCCGTGCGGGTCCGCGCCCGCGACATTGAAATAGCGCAGCGCGACGTAGCGGAAGGGCGAAGCCGCCGCGAGATCGGCGAGCATCCATTCGCTCATCAGCTTCGAGCGACCATAGGGGTTGATCGGCGCCAGCGGCGCTTCCTCCGCGACCGGGCTGAAGGCCGGCTCTCCGTAAACGGCCGCGGTCGAGGAAAAGATGAATCGCTCAACACCGGCGCCGGAGGCGGTTTCCAGAAGGCTGCGGGTCTTGACGGTATTGGCGTGATAATAGCCGAGCGGATTAGCGACCGAGTCAGGCACGACGATCTTCGCGGCGAAATGCGCGATCTCGTCGATCGCGTAGCGTGCAATGGTCTGTGCTACGAGAGCCGCATCCGCGACATCGCCACGGATCAGCTCCACATGCGGCGGTAGCGCCCTCGCGCTACCGGTGGACATGTCGTCGAGCACGACGACGTTCTCACCGGCGTCGATCAGGGCCAGGACCATGTGGCTGCCGATATAGCCGGCGCCACCCGTGACGAGAACAGTCATATTGTACCTCCGCACGGGATGTCGATGCACCCTTCGATGCGTCCGCCTGCGCAGCATCTTACTGCCTAAACGTCACACAAAATTTAAGGCGATGCGCGCTTGTCCCCCAACACAGTCGTTGCGGGCGATCTCGGGGCTCAGAACTCACCCTTCCTCGCCAGAGCATCGCGCTCAGCGCTGTCTTGACGCCGGTACGCGCCGTGCTGACGGGCATGGAGATAGCGGCGTCAACTCCCTGAAGCGTGATGTTCATCAGACCTGTGCCATGCGCTCCCAGAGCTGCTCGGAGACCCCCCCCAGCCGCGCCTCGATTGCCGCCATGGCATCGACGATCAGATCCTCGCGCCAGCGCCGCCCGACGATCTGCACACCGATCGGCTGCGGTCCTTGCGGCAGATCGGCCAGATGCGCCGGAAGATTGCCCGCCGGCAGGCCGAGGAAGTTCATCGCGAAGGAATAATAGGCGCCGCCCAGCGCATCGCGCACTCCTTCCGGCCCTTCGGCATCGCGATTGGGTGCGAAGAACGGATGTGGCAGGAACGGTGTGAGTACCAGCGGATAGCGCTCCAGGAAGAGCGACCAGGCGCGGGCATAATGGGTCCGTTGTGCCATCGCCTTCAGTTGCTCCGCGCCCTCGAAGGGCGGGAACTGGCGAAAATACTCCGCGAAGATCGCCTTCAGCACTGGCGAGCCATGGGCCTCGATATCCGGCCCCATGAGTTGTGCGACTTCACCCATCAGGGCCCTGTAGCCCGTCTGCGCGGCTTCGCGTAGGAGTGGCGCTTCGGTTTCCTCGATCACGTAGCCGGCATCCGCAAGCGCAGCGCGCGCTCTGGCCAGCGCGGTTGCCACCTCCGGATGGAGCGGGAATTCGAATGTGTCCGTGACACAGGCAACCCGGATCTGCCCCTCTAGAGCCGGGCCGTAATAGGGCATGGGAACGTGGTAGGGATCGCGCGGATCGGGTGTGAAAAGGCAGGGCAGGGCGAGCGCCTGGTCAGCGGCGGTGCGTGTGAGCACGCCCTGCACGGACATCGCCTGCGCGAGCATGCCGCGCTCGGCCTTTTGCGACGGGTTCCAGGCCGGTACGCGGCCCATGCCCGGCTTCACCGTGACGGCTCCGTTCGCGGCTGCGGGAAAGCGCAGGCTACCACCGATATCATTGCCGTGGCCCAGTGCGCCGATGCCGGCCATCACCGCCGATCCCGCGCCGCCGGAGGAGCCGCCCGCCGAGACGTGATCTCCCCAGGGGTTGCGCGTCAGGCCGAAGAGCGGATTGTCGGTCTCCGCCCGGAACGAGAATTCCGGCGTATTTGTGCGCCCGATCACCACCGCACCCGCATTGCAAAGGTTGCGCACCACCGGTGCATCATCCTGCGCGATCGCATCCTTGAGAACCGGCAGGCCGTTACTCGTGGCGTGGCCGGCCTGATCGACATTGATCTTGATGGTGATCGGAACGCCGTGCAGCGGCCCGACCGCCTCGCCGCGTGCGCGGGCAGCGTCGAGCGCATCGGCGCGGGCCAGAGCGGGCCCGGAGAGATCCTCGACGACGGCGTTGAGCTGCGGATTGACCGCGTGCATGCGCGCCACATGCGCCGACACGGCCTCCTTCGCGCTGATTGTCCCGTCGCGTATCTTCATGGCGAGAGAGGTCGCATCCAGTTGCCACAACGGTGTATCGGTCCTCGACATGGCATTGTCCCCTCTTGCCGGAAGCATGCTGCCTTGATTGGCGCAAGCATGCTAACCGGGCAGGGCGCATTGCGCCGCCGGTTTTTCGGCAAGGGCGGTCTGGGCATTCGGCGCCTGCGATTCAGTGGGCGTTGCAGGTTGGTGGTCGGGTCAGCCGCCGGGCCAGGCCGCCCCGCGCATGCCGGCCTGCCGCCTGATCCGCGCGACGGCCTTGCGAATATCGGGATTCGTGCGCACGGCCTCGCGACCGGCAGCGATGACGAGATCCACCTGTTGCTCAGGCAGGGCGAGACGAGTCGGGACTTCGTTCAGGTGCTGCTGCATTCCGGGATCGAGATCGCGGAAGGACAGGAGCTCGACGGTAATGTTCACGTCACGGCAATTCCATCCGGCCACGCTCCCGCGCAGCTGGCGGACCTCGCTCTGTGACAGGCCGCAGCGAAAGCGGATGATATCCCGCCGCCATTCGTTGACCGCCATGTCGAGGGCATCGAAGCCCTTGCGCACGGAAGAGGTGACGGTGGTGTGAGACAGGGCCGGGATCAGTTCGGCCAGGTTCGGTCCGCGCTCGCGTGTGCCCCATTCCGGCGCCGCTTCCTTCCCGGCATCCGTGACGATGAAGAGGAGTTTCTGGAGTTTCACCGCTTGCTCCGGCGTCAACGGACCGAACGGCGTGTCGGCGCTCGCCCGTTCCAGGGCAAAGCCGGTGACGCCGATATTGTCGGTCAGGCCGCCATCAAGCAGCCTTACCGTGGCGAGGCGCTCGTCATCGCGATAGGTGGCGAGTGCCTTCGCATGCGCCCTGAGCCGCAACGAGGCGCGCGGATCCTCGAGCGCACGCCGGGCCCAGCCGGGTTTCACATAGCCGCAATCGGGCCCGTTCGCCGCGACGTCGAGGGGCGCGAAGACGACCGGGAAAGCCGCAGAGGCTGCGACTGCATCGGCGATGCGTACCTGGTCGAGATCGCTGCACAGGGCGGCAAATGTGTCATGGGTGAAAAGGAACGGTACGCCGTTATAGATATCGGAAGCAGTCAACCAGATCAGCGGGGCCTTGTCATGGTTGAAATGTGTAAACGTCGCCTCGTCGAATAGATTGTCGTCGAGCCAGCGGGAGAAGCCGTTGCGATCATTCACACCCCCGTTCCAGGCGCGCATCAGATTGGGCGGCGAGGCGACGGAGGTGCGAAGCTTCGCCTCCACGTTCTGCAAGAGGAAACGTTCACGGAAATCATGAAAGGCATCGGGGCCTCGATAGCCGAAATAGGCACCCGTGACGGCGCCGCCGGACGTGCCCGAGATCATGCGAATGCTGTCTGTGACGCTGCGTCTTCGCGGCTCCTCGTCGATCACCGCGTCATCGAGCTCGGCCAGTACCCCGTAGGCGAAGGCCGCAGCGCGGGTGCCGCCTCCCGAGAAGGAGACGCCCACGACAAGCGCACCGTCATCGCCGAAATCATTGATGAAATGCGATGATTCCTGCGTCACCACCGGCGTGAAGACATTGATCGGGCCGGTATCGGTCACTGCGCAGGCACTCATTCCCAGACCGAGAATGAGGCCCGTGAAAACACGAGACATGAGCGAAGACAGGACACCGCCAGTACCGGGGGGCGGTGTTGCAGCAGCCGATCGCCACCGCTGAATCCCGACTTGGTTCGCGTCAATCACGTCCTGCAAGACCGCCCCCTTCGCACCACCGTGAGCGGCAGCTTCGCAGAACGGAATTACGATTCGCTTGACGGCTTCGCAATGAGTGCCGGTCTCTGGAGACGCGCAGACGATCGTAAAACCCCGCCGCAAAGGCTGCGGCGGGGCTTGCTCAGGTGCTGACCGGCTCAGAAACGGTTGAGCGGCAGCTTGACGTAATGGCGCCCGTCATCCTCCGCCGGGGGCAGGCGCCCGCCGCGCAAGTTGATCTGCAGCGCCGCCAGAATGCGATCGGGCAGGGCCAGCGTCTTGTCGCGCGTCTCGCGACGATCAATCCAGGCTTCGCGAGTCACCCCGTCCTTGACGTGGATGTTGCCGGCGCGATGCTCGGCAACGGTTGCCTCCCACATCGGCTCCTTGCGCTCTGCAGTGCCGTAATCATGGCCGACGAAGAGGCGCGTCTCGGCGGGAAGGTCGAGGATGGCGCGGATCGAATCCCACAATTCCGCAGCATTGCCGCCGGGGAAATCGGCGCGCGATGTACCGGCATCCGGATACATCAGCGTGTCGTGCACGAAGGCCGCATCGCCCACCACATAGGTGATCGAGCCCAGCGTATGGCCGGGGGAGAGCATGACGCGCGCCTCAAGCTCGCCGATACGGAAGGTCTCGCCCTCCTTGAACAGATGATCGAAATCGCGGGTCGGATCAAAAGCGTCGGGCAGGTTGTAGATTTCCGCCCAGATCTTCGAAATGGCGCCCACCTTCTCACCGATCGCCATCGGTGCACCGGTCTTCTGCTTGAGCTGTGCGGCAGCCATAAGATGATCGGCATGGGGATGGGTGTCGAGGACCCATTCCACGGTCAGATCGTTCTCGCGCACGATGTCGAGGACCTGATCCATCGAGCCGGTATCGAGCCGGTAATGCTTGGGATCGAAATTCCAGACAACATCGATCACGGCAGCCTTGCGGGTAGCCGGATCGGCGGCGATGTACTGGATGGAGCCGGTATCGGGCTCATATATGCCCCAGACATCCGGGCTGCCGGGGCCGCGCGAGGGCGAATGGCGGACAACGCGCTCCTTCAAGAGATCCTTCATGCGTTTGCTCCCTGAAACTTCTGCGGGATGAATCGAACCCTCACAGGCGATGACATGCTGCGAAGGGCGGCTTCTCACGCCAGCCCGGCAGGGCGACGTGTTCAGGCCGTCGGATGAAATTTATATATTAGTGGTATCTAATTTAGTCAAGTCTGATTTTTCGCCTGCGCAACAGCAGTGCCATTATGGTGCGTGAAACACTGCGAAACGGTTTTTGTGAGCGAACGGATGTGGCGGCTTGTTTCTCGGCGGTCGGAGAATCGCAATTGGCATTGAATACGACGTTTGCCAGTGTAGCGCCGATCCCGCCAGCCGTGATCACGCAAAAACACGGATGGCGGGACGATATGATGCCGATCATCCCCGATCACTGCGCGATTGCGCATCTGCGACTGCGTATCCTCACGGGCTTGGCAGGCTGTCGTATGCCGGCATAGGATTTGCCTGTTGAGATATTTCGTTCCGTCCGCTCTCTGTCGCTCGCTCAGTGCTGCCCATGGTCGACCTGGAAACCACCTGTCTTGAAGATATCCTGATCGAGGCCGCATGTGCCGGGGGTGCGGCGGTGATGCGGTATTACGGGCGGATTGCAAAGGCTCGCTGCAAGGCTGACGACTCCCCTGTGACCGAGGCGGACGAAGCGGCCGAGGCGGCAATCCTGGCGATTCTGGCGCAGCGTGCGGGGGAGATCCCGGTGGTGGCAGAGGAATCGGTCGCTCATGGACGGATCCCGCCGCCGGCGACGCGGTTCTTCCTCGTGGATGCGCTGGACGGTACGCGAGAGTTTCTGGCCGAGAACGGCGAGTTTACCGTCAATATCGCCCTGGTCGAGAATGGTGCGCCGGTTGCCGGAGTGGTCTACGCCCCTGCGCTCGGGCGGATATTCACCGGGATTGTGGGACACGGGGCCCGTGAGGCGCGCGTGATCGACGGGAAGATTTCGGACAAGCACCCGATCACGACGCGCCGTCCCCCCGAGGCGGGGCTGGTGGTCTTGATGAGCCGAACGCATTGTTGCGGCGCCACGGAAAGCTATCTCGCAGACCTCCCCGTGGCGCAGCGCCTGCATCTCGGCTCATCCTTGAAATTCGGGCTGCTTGCGGCGGGTGAGGCCGATCTCTATCCGCGTTTCGGGCCGACCATGGAATGGGATACCGCAGCCGGCCATGCCGTGCTTCTCGCCGCGGGCGGCTGCGTCGCCGATCCTGCAGGCGCGCGCCTCGTTTACGGCAAGGGCAGCCCCTGCGCGCCACGCGCCTTTGCCAATCCGGAATTCATCGCCAGCGGCCAGCCGGCGCGCTGATGCACCGCGAAGGGACATGTCACGCGTCGCGTCCCTCGATCGTGGCGCGTTGTGTCAGGACCGCGGCATTGACGAAATCGAGAAAGGCGCGGACCCGCGCCGCGTGCCGCAGATCCGGATGAGTCAATACCCACAAGCCCGCCGAGAAGGCTTCTCGCGGCGGCTCGAGCCGGACAAGATCAGGATTGCGTTCGGCAATGAAGCAGGGCAAGGGGCCGATCCCGGCGCGTGCGCCGATCGCTTCGGCAAGGCCGAGCACGGTATTGACCTTGTAGGCGATCCGCTCCGGGGCGACATGCTCGGCGATGAAACGCGTCACCTTCAACCCGGCAAGATTATCCCCCAGCGAAACCCAGCGCCGCGAAAACAGATCGACAAGATCGACCGCCTGCGGGTCCGGGACTTCCTCGCGATGGGCGTAGAGCGCCCAGGCGATGGTCGCGACGCGGCGTCCGACCAGGGTCTCGGGTGGATTGTCAGTGGCCCGAATGGCCACATCCGCATCGCGCTTCGACAGGTTCAGCGCCTGGTTGGCGAGCACCACGTCGAGGCGAATCTCGGGATAGGCGCGCCCGAAATCAGCGAAGATCGGCGTCAGAAGATGGACGAGCAGCGAATCATTGGTCGTCACGCGCAATTCGCCGGCGGGAGCGATCGACTGACCTGCAAGCCGCCGCGTGAAGGCAGCAACATCTTCATCCATCCGCTCGGCGAGCGCCGACATTTCCTCACCGGCAGTGGTGAGGACATAACCGGTGCGGTGGCGCTCGAAGAGCTTGGTCTGCAATGCCTCCTCCAGTGCGCCGAGGCGCCGGAAGACGGTTGAGTGATTGACGCCCAGCTCCTCGGCAGCGCCGGTTAGCCCTCTCGCCTCGGCGATGATCTTCACCAGCCGGAATTCATCCCAGGGAATCTGCTGCGATACGGTCATTGTTTGCATCCACGCAATTTATATCTTCCAAATATAGCGCTTTTATTGCGATCTGGAAAGCATATATCGCAATCAGGAATTCACGGCGACAAGGAGCCAAGCCGATGGCACGCGTACTCGTACTCTATTATTCCGCCTACGGGCATATCGAAACCATGGCGAAAGCTGTTGCCGAGGGCGTACGTGAAGCGGGCGCCGAAGCCGTGATCAAGCGGGTTCCCGAGCTGGTGCCGCAGGAGATCGCCGAGAAGAGCGGGTACAAGCTCGACCAGGAGGCGCCGATCGCCACTGTCGAGGAACTCGCCGATTATGACGCGATCATTTTCGGCACCGGGACCCGTTTCGGCAACATGACCGCGCAGATGAAGAACTTCATCGATCAGGCCGGTGGGCTCTGGGCCCAGGGCAAGCTGATCGGCAAGGTTGGCGCGGTCTTTACCTCGACGGCGACGCAGCATGGCGGGCAGGAATCGACGATCCTGAGTTTCCACACCGTGCTGCTGCATCTCGGCTTCGTCATCGTGGGGCTGCCCTACAGCTTTACCGGACAGATGGGCCTTGACGAAGTAATGGGTAATTCGCCCTACGGCGCCTCCACCATCGCAGGTGGCGACGGCTCGCGTCAGCCCTCGCAGGTCGAGCTGGATGGGGCACGCTTCCAGGGCCGCCATGTGGCGCAGATTGCAGTCAAACTCGCCGGTTGACGCGCATTCAGCCGTGATCGGCGGCGGCACGGCGCAGGCGATCTGTGATCGCCGCGCCGAGTCCGTGTTCCGGAACGGGGGTCACGGCAATGCCAGTGGCCCCCGTTTCGTCGAGGGCGCGCATGGCGCTGAACAGGTTGGTGGCAGCCTCGCGCAGATCGCCTGCTTCACTCAGATTTCTCACCGCAACCGCATTGTCGAGGCCGCCCGGGGAGACGCTTCCGAAGAGCAGCGCCGCCTCACCCGGATTGATCGCCACCGCATCGAGCCGCACCCTGGCGCGCGGCGCGTAGTGGCTGGTGAGCATGCCCGGCGCAACGGGGGCCGACGGCGCGGCGGATGCGGGTATCCCGTCGGTCAGCGGAAATCCGAGGACGGCTTCAAGCTTTTCGCGCGACACCCCGCCAGGGCGCAACAGGCGCGGCACCCCGCCGAGGCAGGCGACGATGGTCGATTCGAGCCCGACCTGTGTCGCGCCACCATCGAGAATCGCGGCAATCTTTCCCGCCATATCATGCGCCACATGAGCGGCTCTGGTCGGGCTGATCCGGCCCGACGGGTTCGCGGAGGGTGCGGCAACAGGCCTGTCGACGGCGTGCAGCAGCGCTTTCGCAACCGGGTGATCGGGTACGCGCAGGGCAATGCTCGGCAGGCCGGCGCGGGCCAGATCGCAGACCCGCGCCGTGGCAGCGAGGGGTACGACCAGAGTCAGCGGGCCGGGCCAGAAGGCTTCCGCTAGACGGCGGGCATCATCTGCAAACACACCCTCGCTTTCGGCCGCAGCCAGATTGGCGACATGGGCGATCAACGGATTGAACCGGGGGCGCCCCTTGGCTTCGTAGATTCCGGCAACCGCGCGCGGATCGGTCGCGTCGGCGCCCAGGCCATACACTGTCTCGGTGGGGAAGGCGACGACGCTTCCCGTGCGCAGAAGCTGCGCCGCCCGGGCCATCCCGGCTGCGTCCGGCGCGAGCATTTCCGTGTCGAAGGGGAGGGCGCTGGTCACGCTTCTTGCTTTCGATGTGAGGCCTCCCGGAGCAACCCGGTCCGGCGCATAGAGAACTTGTTGACAGGTTCCGGTGCATGCTTGAGGCGCGTACGTCAATCTCTGCGATTGTTCTTGGGAGTGATTCGATGCTCACGACGCATGATTTCGGCCACCAGCCGCTTACCCTGTCGGTCACGGATGAGGCAGGGGCTGTCGAGGCGGTTTCCGTGCGCTCGGGCGAACGCAGCTCCGTCATCATGTCCTGCACCTGCCGCCACTATGCTGCGGAGGGGTGGTGCCGGCATCTCGTCGATCTCGCCTGCATGCGGTTGCGCGATTGCGGCATTACCGATCCGGATATTGATACGCGTTTCGAGGAGATCATGGCCGGAACACCCCTGGAAAGCGCCGCGCACGATGCCGATCTCAGGCTGACGATCGTCAGGCGCCACGGCGCGGATGTCGCACGGATTCTCGCCGCACCCGAAACGCGCGACGCAATGGAGACCCTAGCGCTGAGCGCACGTGATCTGGCCGAAGCGACCGAAGCTGCATCCGACAGCCTTCGCCGTTTCAGACGGCGGGCAGCGGGCGCAATCGACTGACGCGCCCGCACCCTCCCCGGCTTCTCATCCTGTTCCGGATAGCCGGTCACGCGGCCTCGGCGGCACCCGCGCCGCGACGATCACGTTCCTTGTTGGCACGCTTGAGAGCCGCGGCGAGGATGGCGAGCTTCTCTTTCGTGCCGCTGTTGTCGGCTGCCGGCTTGGCCCCGGAGGGAGCGGATTTGCCACGCATTTCCCGACGCTGCTGGCTGGCGACGTCGCGCGCCTTGTCGCGGCGATCACGCAGCTGACGGATCAGGTCCGCGAGATCCTTGTCGGACAAGTCCTTGATCGCCGGATGGTGGCTCTTCTCGACGAAGGCGAGTTCGTCCTTGTCGAGGGCGCGCTGTTCGGTTCTGCGGGACCGGGCCATGTCATTCTCCTTGTTGGTTGTGTGGTGCGTCCTAATCGGTCAACGCGACCTTGTCGGAAGAAGTTGCGGCGCTCGCGAATGCGATGATCGCGATGCCGGCGGAAATTATCGCGTTCCAGCCTGCCATGGTGATGCCGAGGAAGATCCAGGCGGGCTGCGAGCAGTCGATTACCCGCACTGTTTCAAGCTGGCGCATGAAATCGTCCATGTCAGTCGCGCGCGTTGCTCCCTCGCCGCCGCAGCCGGTCGGTCCGGGGAACTGGCCTATCTCGACCCCGACGTGATAAATGGCGAGCGCCGTTCCCGCGAGGAAGATCAGCCCGATCAGCGCGAGGCCTCCGCGGGCCGGGCCCTGCTCCTTGGCGAACAGGCCGATCGCAAGTGCGAGCGGGATAGCCGCGTAATAGGGCCAGCGCTGGTAGAGGCATAGCAAACAGGGCTGCAGACCCACCACATGTTCGAACCAGAGCGCTGCAGCAATCGTCGCGAGACCGAACAGCGCGATGGCGAACGCGATGCCGCGATGGATGGCGAGGAGACCGATAACCTGCACGTCATCACCTTCAGAACAGATAGCGCACGAGAACGAAGCCGAGAACGCCGACCACCGCCACGAGTGTCGTCAGCAAGGCGAAATGGCGGTCGATAAAGGCGCGGATCCAGTCCCCGAAGTTGTAAAGCAGTGCGGCGAGCAGAAAGAAACGCGCGCCACGCGTCAACAGCGAAAGCAGGATGAACATCCAGACATCGTAGCCCGCAAAGCCTGACGTGATGGTGATCAGCTTGTAGGGGATCGGCGTGAAGCCGGCGATCATGATCGTCCAGTGTCCGTGCTCGGCAAACAGCGCCCGGAAGCCCGCCGCCTTGTCCTCAAGCCCGTAGAGCTCGATCACCCAGAGGCCGACTGATTCATAGAGCAGGGCACCGATGACATAGCCCAGAAGCCCGCCCGCGACAGAGGTCAGCGTCGTGATCAGCGCATAGAAATAGGCGCGCTCGGGTCGCGCCAGCGCCATCGGTACCAGCATGGCATCCGGTGGAATCGGAAAGACGGAGCTCTCCGTGAACGAAACCGCGCCCAGCCCCCAGGGAGCCCAGGGGCGCGCCGCGAGAGACAGCGTCCAGTAATATAGCCGTCTGAGCATGTCAGCCCTTCCCGTTGTGCCCGTATAACACGGGCGGCTCCTCATACGTGATCTCTGCGAAAATCGTAAGCGAAACCTGAAAGCGATGATCGATTGCCGCAAAATCGTTGAACAGGGCCGTGTGGCTGTGCTACGCGATAGCGGCGTTGCCCCTGTGGCGGAATTGGTAGACGCGCTCGACTCAAAATCGAGTTCCGCAAGGAGTGCCCGTTCGACTCGGGCCAGGGGCACCAATCCTCTCTTGCGCTATCATGATCTTCTGTATGGGGCTTCCCGCTGCAGGGCCAGGCCGTCGTGGCTGTGCGAAAAATCCGGTTTCCGTCACGCTGCCTCCTCATGCTATGAGCAATACAGGGCGCAAATCCGGCGCCGGCGCGTATGGGGCGGGAGTGATGAGTGCCGCTTTGCAGGGAAAACGGATCCTTCTGATCATCGCAGGCGGCATCGCCGCCTACAAGTCTCTCGACCTGATCCGCCGCCTGCGCGACAGCGGGGCGCAGGTGCGGTGCGTGATGACTGCCGGCGCACAGCAATTCGTCACCCCGCTCGCCGCTTCGGCGCTCTCCGGCGACAAGACCTATACTGATCTGTTCGATCTTGAGGACGAGGCCGCGATCGGTCACATCCGCCTCGCGCGGGATGCCGATTGCGTCGTTGTCGCGCCGGCCACGGCCAATCTGATGGCGCGGCTGGCCCATGGGCTCGCCGATGATCTGGCCACCACGGTTCTCCTCGCCACGCGCCTGCCGGTGCTGATCGCGCCGGCGATGAATCCGGCCATGTGGGCGCATCCGGCGACGCGGCGCAATCTGGAGATATTGCGGTCGGACAAAATTGCGGTGATCGGACCTGAATCGGGAGCGATGGCCGAACCGGAGACGGGCGCCGGGCGCATGGCCGAACCGCTGGCCATCGTCGCGGCGACGATGGCGCTCTTCGATGCCGCAGCGCGGGACACTGGACCACTCACCGGGCGTCATGTGTTGATCACCTCCGGGCCCACCCACGAACCGATCGACCCGGTTCGCTATATCGCCAACCGCTCTTCCGGCCGCCAGGGCCATGCGATTGCCGAAGCCGCCGCCAGGGCCGGCGCTGCGGTCACGCTGGTGAGCGGCCCCGTCGCCTTGCCCGATCCGCCCGGTGTGAGGCTGGTGAAGGTCGAAAGTGCGCGGGAGATGGAGGCGGCCGTGAAGGCCGCGTTACCCGCCGATATCGCGATCTTCGCCGCCGCCGTCGCGGATTGGCGTGCCGCGCGCGATGAGCAGCGCAAGATCAAGAAGGATGGTGGCCCGCCGCCGCCACTCGAACTCGCCGAGAATCCGGATATCCTCGCCGGCGTCGCGGCCATGAAGAACGGACGGCCGCCGCTCGTCGTCGGTTTTGCCGCAGAAACGCATGACGTCGTTTCGCTGGCGACCGCGAAACGCGCGCGCAAGGGCTGTGATCTGATCGTGGCCAATGACGTCTCGGCGACGAGCGGAATCGCCGGCGGCGTCATGGGTGGAGAGCGCAACGTGGTGCATCTGATCGATGAGCAGGGCGCAGCGCCTGCATGGCCGGAAATGAGCAAGGCCGAGGTGGCCGAGCGCCTCGTGGCGGAATTTGCGCGCCGTCTCGACGATATCGATTCGCGAAGGGGCGCCTGATGCTGGTCCTGCCCGTCCAGTTGCTGCCCCATGCCGAGGGGCTTTCCGTGCCCCGATACGAGACGCCCGGCGCAGCCGGTTTCGACCTGCTCGCGGCCATTGCGGAAAATTCCCCGATAAAAATGGAAAAACTGGGCCGAGCCCTTGTGCCGACGGGAATGAAGCTGCAAATACCTGACGGATACGAAGCCCAGGTGAGGCCGCGTTCGGGGCTCGCGCTCAAACATGGCGTCACCGTTCTGAATACGCCCGGCACCATCGACAGCGATTATCGCGGCGAAGTCGGGGTCGTGTTGGTCAATCTCGGCGATGTGCCGTTCATCGTCACGCGCGGCATGCGAATCGCGCAGATGGTGATCGCGCCCGTCACCCGGGCCCGGCTGGAACCGGTGCCGGAGATCGACACGACGCCGCGTGGTGCAGGCGGATTCGGATCGACCGGGTTGTGATCCGGGGCGGATACTTGTGAGTTCAGAGGACGAAAGATGATTCTGTTGTCGCGCCGCAGTCTTCTCGCCATCGCGGCGGTCGTTGATATCGCGCTTCACGCCAGGCCGACGCCTGTGGCGGCCAAGTTTCTGGCACAGCGCCACAATCTGCCGCCGCGGCATCTGGAGACGGTGTTGCAGGCACTTGTGCGGCAAGGTATTCTCAAGGGTGTACGTGGCCCGCGTGGCGGTTACGAACTGGCCCGCGAGCGGCGCAAGGTCACTGCTGGTGACGTCGTCCGCGCGGCCATGACCGCCACCGGCGAAGATGGCTTGCCGCCGCTTCCGGAATCGAAGCTGGTGGATGTTGTCGTCGGCCCGGCGGTGAAGAATGCCGGCGAGAGTTTCCTGGCCTCACTCGACGCTTACACGATCGAGGATCTGTGCCAGCGTGCGGAGCAGAAGGCCGTGTTCGGCGGCCCGCCGCCGGCGCTGGATTTCGCGATCTGACGCTACGACAAAGAACGGGAGGTGAGGATGAGTGGCGAAACCGGGCGCGGGCGCATATACGATTCGATCACCCAGACGATCGCGGACACGCCGCTGGTGCGTCTGGCGCGCATGCCGGCTGATTACGACGTCGATGCCGAGATTCTGGTCAAGCTCGAATTCTTCAATCCCATCGCCAGCGTCAAGGACCGTATCGGCGTCTCCATGATCGATTCGCTGGAAGAACAGGGGCTGATCCGCCCGGGGGGCGTCCTGATCGAGCCGACATCCGGCAATACCGGCATCGCGCTCGCCTTCGTTGCGGCTGCGCGCGGCTATCGTCTGATTCTCGTCATGCCGGAGACCATGTCATTGGAACGGCGCAAGATGCTCAGCTTCCTTGGCGCGGAGCTCGAACTCACCCCGGGTGCGCTCGGGATGCGCGGCGCCCTGAGCCGGGCGCAGGAACTGCGCGATGCGACCCCTGGCGCAGTGATCCCGCAGCAATTCGCCAACCCGGCCAATCCGGCGATCCACCGGGAAACCACGGCAGAGGAAATCTGGAACGATACCGGCGGCAATGTCGATATCATCGTCTCCGCTGTCGGCACGGGTGGCACCATTACCGGGGTCGGCACGGTCCTCAAGCAACGCAATCCCGCTCTGCATGTGGTGGCTGTGGAGCCCGAGGATTCGCCGGTTCTCTCCGGCGGCCAGCCCGGGCCGCACAAGATTCAGGGCATCGGCGCGGGATTCGTGCCCGATATCCTGGATCGCGACGTGATCGACGAGGTCGTGACTGTGGGCAATCAGACGGCGTTCGATTTCTCCCGCGCGCTGGCGCGGCGCGAGGGGATCCCGGGCGGGATTTCCACCGGGGCGAATCTGGCCGCGGCTCTCGAGATCGGCGCGCGTCCGGAAAACAAGGGCAAGCGCATCGTCACCTTCGCCTGCTCCTTTGCCGAGCGCTACATTTCAAGTGCGCTGTTCGAGGGGCTTTGAGCGCGCAGCGCCTCACGGGCGCGTCTGGCCGTTACCGCGCACGCGATACTTGAACGAGGTGAGCTGCTCGACGCCGACCGGGCCGCGCGCATGCATGCGCCCGGTGGCGATGCCGATCTCTGCGCCGAAGCCGAACTCCCCGCCATCGGCGAATTGCGTCGAGGCATTATGCATCACGATGGCGGAATCGACCTCCGCCAGGAAACGCTGCGCGGCGGCTTCGTCCTGCGTGATGATCGATTCGGTATGGGCGGAGGAATGGCGCGCGATATGATCGAGCGCCCCGTCGAGGCCGGCGACCACGCGCACGGCGATGATCGCGTCGAGATATTCGGTATCCCAATCCGCATCTTTGGCGGGGGTGACACGCGGATCGACGGCGCAGGTCGGCGCATCGCCGCGCACGGCGCAGCCGGCATCCAGCAGCATGGTGACGAGCGGGGCGAGATGTGTCTGCGCGCAGGCTTCATCGACCAGCAAAGTCTCGGCGGCGCCGCAGACGCCGGTGCGGCGAAGCTTGGCGTTCTTCACGATGGCGCGCGCCATGGCGAGATCGGCATCGCCATGCACGAAGACATGGCAGATCCCCTCCAGATGCGCGAAGACCGGCACGCGCGCTTCCTCCTGCACACGCGCCACGAGGCTCTTGCCGCCGCGCGGGACGATCACGTCGATGCAGCCCTGCAGGCCGGTGAGCATGGCACCCACCGCCGCGCGATCACGGGTGGGCACGATCTGGACGGCATCTTCCGGCAGGCCCGCCTCGGCCAGCCCGGCGCGCATGGCCTGCGCCATCGCCATGGCCGTGCCGAGCGAATCCGAACCCGCGCGCAGGATCGCGGCATTGCCCGCCTTCAGGCACAGGGCCCCTGCATCCGCCGTCACATTGGGGCGGCTCTCGAAGATCACGCCGATCACCCCGAGCGGGGTGGCGACACGCTCGATTTTCAGGCCGTTCGGCCTCTCGAAGCCAGCCAGTATCCGTCCCACGGGGTCGGGCAAGGCCGCAATCGCCTCGACCGCCGCAGCGATCGCTCCGATCCGCGCCGCGTCGAGGGAGAGACGGTCGAGATAGGCGGCGTTCTGCCCGGCCTCGCGGGCGAGCGCGACATCCTCGGCATTGCGTGCGAGGATCTCCGGCGCGGCCTTGCGCAGGTTCTCCGCCATGGCGGCGAGCGCGGCGTTCTTGCCGGATTCCGGTGCGCGTGCGAGGCGCCGCGCCGCCGCCCGGGCACGGGTGCCGATAGCCTGCATCAGGGTGCCGACATCGCCATCCCCGTGCGCTTCGCCGCGTGTTTCACTCATTGCATCCATGATCGCAACTCTCGATCCTTATGGTCCGTGCCGCTATCTATCCGAAAGCCGGGGCCGGGCGAAAGCGAAATCGCCCGGCTGTCGCGCGGTGGATATCAGCTTTTCACCAGGTCGCCGAGCAGGCTCGCCGCAACCGTGAGCTTCGACAGGCTCAGCCCCGAGGCGACGATACCATCGACGGAGGAGCGGATACGCACCACCTCCCCGCCGCGATTCTGGCCCCACAGCGTCACCGCTTCCGATCCCGTCACATCGCGGATATCCCCGGCGATCTCGGCGGTGAGCCGGCGATGCGCGAGGGCGACGCCGCTGATGGCGCGGTCGAGGGCGAGGCCGTCATAGTAATCCGAGATCGTCACCTCACGCCCCTGCGCCACGAGTGCGCTGAGCTTGAACGTGTCGTCGACCGCGAAATAGGTGCTCGCGATCTCGGAGATCGGGCGCCCGGTCTCCTCGGTGATCTGCACGATATCCGGACCTGCGAAGAGGATCGGCAGAGCGGTCAGACGCTGGGCGAGATCGGGATCGACATCCTTGCCGGCAAGCGCGCGGGCATTGTCACGCCACAGTTTCAGCGAGGCTTCCGGCAAGGTCGTCTCAAGCGAATCGCGCAAGCCCGCGATGCCGTTGCGGAAACGCGTGATGATTGCTTCCAGCGGCTCGTCGCCGAAATCGACATGGCGGATGAACCAGGCGATCCGGTTGAGCGTCAGATCCTGCACCTGCGCGTAGAGCGAGAGCTGGAGATCCCCCGCGATACGGTTGTCGCAGGAATCGAGCGCCTGGTTGAGGCCGATCGTGTCGAAGGTCTCGCGCACCGTCGCATAGGCCGCCGCGATGGTGGCGCCGTCCGCGCCGGTCTCGTCGACGAGGCGGGCGATCACCGTGGCGCCGCCGCGATTGACGATGGCGTTGGACAATTGGGTGGCGATGATCTCGCGCCGCAGCCGATGATTCTCGATGGCATCGCCGAAGCGGTTTTGCATCACCTTGGGGAAGTAGCGTTGCAATTCCCGCCCCAGATAGGGGTCGTCCGGCACAGGACTGTCAAGCAGCCGGTCGTAGAGCGAGAGCTTGGCATAGGCCAGAAGCACCGCGAGTTCGGGCCGCGTCAGCCCCTCGCCGCGCAGGGCCCGCTCGGTGAGTGCGCCCTCGTCGGGCAGATATTCCACCGCCCGGTCGAGCCGCCCTTCATGCTCCATCATCTGCATCAGACGGCGCTGGAAGCCGATCTCCCGCGAGCCGCGCCGTTGCGAGAGCGACAGCGACAGGCTCTGCAGATAGTTATTGCGCAGGACGAGCTGGCCGACCTCGTCGGTCATCTCCGCGAGGAACTTGTTGCGGCTGTCCTGCGAGAGCTGGCCGCTGCGCTCGGCCTCCGTCAGCGCGATCTTGATGTTGACCTCGACGTCGGAGGTGTTCACCCCGGCGGAATTGTCGATCGCATCGGTATTGACACGCACGCCCTTGTGCGCCGCCTCGATGCGCCCGAGCTGGGTGGCACCGAGATTGGCCCCCTCGCCGATCACCCGGGCACGCAACTGACTGCCGGTGACGCGGATCGAATCATTGGCGCGATCACCGACTTCGTCGTCGCTCTCGCTTTCGGCGCGGATATAGGTGCCGATACCGCCGAACCAGAGCAGATCCACCCGCATGGCGAGAATGGCGCGCATCACCTCCTGCGGGGTGGCGCGCTCCTTGTCGAGATCGAGGAGCTTGCGGATCTCCGGCGTCAGACTGATCGACTTCGCCTGCCGCGAGAACACGCCGCCGCCCTTCGAGATCAGCTTCTCGTCGTAATCGCGCCAGGTCGAGCGCGGCATGTCGAACAGCCGCTTGCGCTCTTCCCAGGAGCGGGCCGGGTCGGGATCGGGATCGATGAAGATATCGCGGTGATCGAAGGCCGCGACGAGCTTGAGCGCGCGCGAGAGCAGCATGCCATTGCCGAACACGTCACCCGACATGTCGCCGACGCCGGACACGGTGACGGGCTCGTTCTGGATGTCGATGTCGATCTCGCGGAAATGGCGCTTCACCGCCTCCCAGGCGCCCCGCGCGGTGATGCCCATCTTTTTATGATCATAGCCGTTCGAGCCCCCCGAGGCGAAGGCGTCGCCGAGCCAGTGGTTCTTGTCGAGCGAGATGGCATTGGCCGTATCGGAGAAGGTGGCGGTGCCCTTGTCGGCGGCGACGACGAGATAGGGGTCGTCGCCGTCATGGCGCAATGTATCCGCTGGCGGGATGGTTTCGCCATCGACGATGTTGTCGGTGAGCTGCAACAGGGTGCGGATGAAGATACGGTAGCTTTCCGTGCCCTCCTCCAGCCAGGCCTGACGGTCGGAGGGCGGCGGCAATTGCTTGGGCACGAAGCCACCCTTCGCGCCGACCGGCACGATCACCGCATTCTTGACCTGCTGCGCCTTGACGAGACCGAGCACCTCGGTGCGGAAATCCTGCGGGCGGTCCGACCAGCGCAAGCCCCCGCGCGCGACCTTGCCGTAGCGCAGATGCACACCCTCGACACGGGGGCTGTAGACGAAGATCTCGTAGAGCGGACGCGGCAGGGGCAGGCCCTCGACGCGCGCGCAATCAAACTTGAAGGAGATGGTCGAGCGCGGATGGCCGTCCTCGCCGATCTGGAAATAGTTGGTGCGCAATCCCGCATCGATGAGATTGACGAAACGGCGCAGGATCCGGTCATCGTCGAGGCTCGCCACATCGGCGAGCGCCGCCTCGATTTTTTCGCGCGTCTTCGCCTGCGCCTCGTCGGGCATACGCTTTCTCGCGGCATGAGGGTCGAAGCGGGCATAGAAGTGATCGACGATCATCTCCGCGATCGCACCGTTGCGGGCCAGCGTATTGGCGATGTAATCCTGCGCATAGGCGATGCGCGCCTGGCGCAGATAGCGCGCGAGCGCCCGGATCATGGCGACGTCGCGCCAGCCGAGCCCGGCCTCGAGCACAAGCTTGTTGAAGCCGTCCGATTCGGCCAGCCCCCGGAACAAGGCCAGCAAGGCCGCCTCGATCGGGCGCTCGATTGCGGCGATGTCGAGATCGCCACCCGAGGCGCGCTCCAGGGTCATGTCGTGCAGCCAGACGCCCTGTTCCTCGCGCAGACCCGCAGGCGTGACGCGGTAGGTCCGCTCGTTGACCACCCGGAAACCGAGATTTTCGAGCAGTGGTACACGCTCGGAGAGCGGGATGCTGGCGCCTCGGGAGAAGACCTTGAGATTGACCCGCGTGAGCGGATCACCTTCGCGCCGGTACAGATCCACCGCGCGCGGGCGCTCATCCGAAAGACGCTCCAGCGAGCCGATATCACGGATCGCATCACGGGCATCGAACGCCTCGCGATAGGCGGCATTGAAAGCATCCGCATAAGTATTGGCGAGCTGGCGCGCGCGGGCACCGCCGAGCTCGTCCATCAGCTCCTCGCGCAAGGCGTCGCCCCAGGTGCGCACGATGGCGCTGACGCCTTTTTCCAGCACCGCGCGATCGATCACCGGGGTCTCACCCTCGTCGCGCCCGATGATCACATGGGTGCGCGCAAGCATGCCCTCGGGATAGGCGGGATAGGCCGCCGAGGGGCGCCCCTCGAACACACCGGCGAGGAACTGGGTGACCCGGCGGCGGACATTGGTGTCGTAGCGATCCTTGGGGATGAAGACGAGTACGGAGACGAAGCGGTTGAAATTGTCCGGGCGCGCCAGAACGCGCACACGCGGGCGATCCGACAGGCTCATGATCTCCAGCGCGAAGGCGTAGAGCGTATCCTCCTCGACCTGGAAGAGTTCATCGCGCGGATAGCTCTCAAGCACGTTGAGCAGCGCGCGCCCGGCATGGCTTTTCGGATCGAACTCGGCCCGCTCGAGAATCTTCTGCACCTTCAGGCGCAGGAAGGGCACCGTGGCGGTGGAGCCGGTATAGGCGTTGGCCGTAAACAGCCCGATGACGCGCAATTCGCCTTCCAGCGTGCCGTCCGGTGAAAACAGCTTCACGCCGATGTAATCGAGATGCACGCGCCGGTGCACGCGCGATTTCACATTCGCCTTGGTGATGATCAGCGCGCGCGGCTTTTGCAGGAATTCGCGGATTTCCGGTGTCATGATCACGAGTTCGGCGCCGCGCCGCAGCACCTTCACCGACGGGTCGCGCAGGATGCCCAGCCCCGAACCCTCGACAACGTCCGCCGCCGCATCACCATCGGGAAAGCGATATTCGCGCACGCCCAGGATGGTGAAGTTGTCGTTGACAATCCAGTCGAGGAAAGCCAGCCCCTCTTCGGTTTCGTCCTGGGGCAGAGGTGGCGGGTTGTCGCGATAATCGCCGATCACGTCGATCAGCCGCGCGCGCATCTTGGACCAGTCCGCGACGGATACCGATACATCGGCATAGACGCGCTGCAGGCCGGCAATCAGGCGCTCTCGGGCCTCCGGCCTGTCGATCCGGTCGATATGGATGTGGATGAGGCTCTCGCGCTGGATCGACGGCCTCGGCGCCAGCGTCGCCTCGCCTTCGAAGCCGACCAGCTCACCCTCGTCGTCGCGCTTCACGGCGAGGATCGGATGGGCGACGAGATGCGGCTCGTAACCCTGATCCGTGAGTTCGGAGAGCGTCGAGTCGAGCAGGAAGGGCATGTCGTCATTGACGACCTGCACCACGGTATATTCCCGGCGATGCTCCTCGGTGACCATCTCGAAATCCAGCAGGCGGATATCCCAGTGCCCGGGCCGGCGTGGCGCCATCAGATGCTCATGCGCCGAGGTCGCGAGCGAGGCCAGCGCATCGGGCGTATATTGCGCCAGATCCTCCACCGGCGCGCGTCCGAACAGGCAGGAGACCATGCGGGGCGGCGTGAGCCGGCGGCTCTTGTCAGCGAGGGCCTGGGAAGCTGCCGAGAGGGGATTGGCCGCGTCGCGCGTCATGATCTTGCGATCCTTCTTGCCTTTGTTACGCCGGCGCGTGAGGGTGATACGCCGTGGAACTCCGCTCGAACCGGAGTTCAGCCATTCCTACAACAAAAATTGCGGAGGAAGGACCATGGATTCGAAAAATGCGGGTCAAAACCCGGAAAAATCCGATGCAGCGCACAAAAAATCCGGTGAAATGCCCCCGCCGCAGGATCGCGACGACAGCGTCATGGCGCTCGATCTCCCGCCCGCGACGCTCGGGCCGGAGATGCAGGGCTATTTCGACAAATGCAACGAGAAGCTCGGATTCGTGCCCAATGTGCTACGCGCCTATGCCCATGACGACACCAAGCTCGCGCTCTTTGCCGGTTTCTATAACGATCTGATGCTGGCACCCTCGGGCCTCTCCAAGCTCGAGCGCGAGATGATCGCCGTGGTCGTTTCGGGCCGCAATCACTGCTATTATTGCGTCACGGCTCACGGTGCCGCCGTGCGGCAATATT
>Ga0076930_100440_pt1 | contig 41741 bp, 43 predicted proteins | sample HotLakConsoUCCRE_FD_71149 | JGI IMG/M metagenome (GOLD analysis project Ga0076930, IMG submission 71149) | Hypersaline microbial mat communities from Hot Lake, Washington, USA - Hot Lake Consortium UCC-RE (version 3) (version 3) ...
GAGATTGAATCACGATAGCGTCCGCGAGGCGAGCGACTTCTTCAACAGCCTGCTAGTAGCGCTTGCGGCGCTTGGCTACGGCAATCCTCCATTTTCTCAGGCAGTTCAGGAGGACACTAAGGCGATGCGTTCACCGAGGACCACAGACTGAAGCTGACACGCCGGCACATGCGCCCTGTCCAAATATTTCCCGCGCAAGGCCCCGATCACCTTGCCCATATCCTTCATGGAGCTCGCGCCCTGCTAGGCGATCTCGGCTTCGACGACGGCGCGAGGATCGCATGTCGAGTGCGACCGCAAGTCGTGGAACTAGCGCATCGAAGGTTGCCTAAAAAGAAATACACACGTAAATATCGTGAAGAACACAAAAAAGAGGCGCTCCGAAGGAGCGCCTCTGATTGGGAAGTCGGGGATCTATTTTGCCGAAGAGATCGCCGATCGTGTCCGGGCCTTTCAATTCTGAAAACAGTGACCGTGCGGGCGCCCGGGAGCCCGAGGGCTGGCATCCCGCAAGCGGAATGCCGGGTGGCATGTTCCTTCAGGCAGCGATGCCGGTCGTTTGATCCATGCTCTTCTCGTCGGTGAATCGGATGGCGCAGGCACCGTCGGTTCGGATGACCTCCGCAGCAGCAACGCTGCCGTTATGCAGTTCGACTTGCACGCGGTCGCCGATGTGCAGGCCCTCGACATGGGAGAGCCTTGCCCCGACCTCACTGATGTCGATCAGGGTGACAGGGATGCGTCGGCCAGCGGCGACGAGCATGATCTCCTGATCGACCCTTCTGCGTATCTGCTCACGGCGATCCCGGACATCTGCGGATACCCCTTCGAGGAATTCATCGACGGCAAGGGACAACGCGCTCCCGACCTGTGAGAGTTCGTCGGAGACCCCCATGACACGACCGGCTTCCTTAGAAGTCGCCTTGATCGCGCCGGCAACGGTATCGACATTGCTGGTCGCGGTCGCGCTGCCATCGGAAGCGACAGCGATCGAATGGGAGATCTCCTTGGTTGCGACATCCTGCTCTTCGACCGCAGAGGCGATCGCCTGCATGAAGCTCTCGATCTCGCGAACCGCATCGTTGATCTCGCTGATCGCAGTCACGCTCGACCGGGTCGATGCCTGCACGGCAGAAACCTGCTCACTGATTTCTGCTGTTGCCCTTGCGGTCTGGCCGGCGAGCGTCTTCACCTCTGCAGCGACGACGGCGAAACCCTTTCCGGCCTCGCCAGCCCTGGCCGCTTCGATGGTCGCGTTGAGAGCCAGGAGATTGGTCTGCTCGGCTATTGCGTTGATCATCTCAACGACGGTGCCGATCCGTTCAGCAGCGTCGGCAAGACTGGCAACCTCGTTATTCGTCCGCTCTGCGGTCTCGGACGCACGCATGACCACATTCGCCGAACGTTGCGCCTGCTCGGCAATTTCACGAATGGAAGCCGCAAGTTCCTCCGTGGCTGCGGCAACGGATTGTACTTCTGATGACGCGGTCGTCGATGCAATCCGGGCCGAGTCGGCCTGTTCAACCGCCGTCGTCGCGACATTGGTGAGAAGTCCCGCCGTGTCACGCATGGTCTGGGTGCCATCCGTGACCTGGCCCACCGTGCGCGAAATGACCTCGCGAAAATGAGTGATCAGCTTCTCGAGTTGCGCCTGGCGTTGACGCTCGCGGTCACGCTCCAGCTGGGCTTCGCGCTCCAGCCGTTCGCGCGCGATCCCGTTCTCGCGAAACACGGCTACGGCCCGTGTCATGGTTCCGAGCTCATCGCCACGTTCCGCGCCCGCGAGAGAAACGTCAAAGCGCCCCGAGGCAATGGCTTTCATCGATTCGGAGAGATGATCCATCGGGCGCGTCAGGGTGCGCGCAACGAAGTAGCCACCAGCGAGGGCGATCGCCACGAGGACGCCTCCGATCACAAGCATGATGGTTTTCATCTGCGCGAGCGGGGCCATGATCTCATCATGCCCCTGGATGGCCGTTACGGCCCAGTTGGCGCCGTGAAAATTCAACGGTACGGCGGCCTGCAGCGTTGTGATATCGCGATAGCCCGAATCCATGGCGACCCGTGTGTCACCAGCCAGGGCGGCTTCGACGGCTTCGGAGCGCAGACGGGTCGACAGGATGTCGCCATCAGGCGTGAAGCCGGAATCGTTGCGCATCAGACCGTCACGCCCCACGAGGACGGCTTCGCCGGTCTCTCCGAGCCCGCTGCTGCGCGTCATGATCGCATTGATCGCGTCGATCGGCATCTGGAAGACGAGAACCCCCGCCCTCTCACCATTCTTCATGACGGGCGTTGAAATGAAGCTCGCCGGCGCATCAGCGCTGGGTCCATAGGGCCTAAAGTCAAAGAAGGACAACTGACCGGCCTCAGCCGCTCTGGCCGCTCGAAAGGCTTCACCGGGATCCGATTCAGCCCATTCTCCGCCGGATGCGCTGAAATTGGTGGCGTAGTCTTCTTCCTTGAAGACCGAGTAGATCAGGTCGCCTGCATTGTTGAACAGGAAGATGTCGTAATATCCGCGCTCTGTGAGAAGTTCCCGAAACCATGGATGATAACGGGCATGCGCCGCATCATAGGCCAAAGAAACGTCGCCCTGATCGAGCAGATGCTTTTCGCCTGACGGATGCGGGTTATCGTAAATATATGCGCCCTTGAGCAGCGCGGTGACATTTCCACCGATCGCCCCGAAGGCTTCATCAAACACGCCGATAGCCTCGCTGACTGTCGGGTTCGAAGCCACCACGCGCATATCCTGTTCGATCGACGCGAGATAACCCGCGAGCTCGTGAGCGCGTTCGAGGGCGATCGCGCCGAGACGCTGCTCGGTCAATGTCTCGACTGTACTCGCGGCACGCCAGTAACTGCTTGCACCCACGCCTATACCCAGAACCAAAGCGAACCCGACAATGATGAGTGGAAGCTTTACTCTGATTGGTAGTTTACTTAACATGCTTGATCTCCCAGTTTCAGGAGAATGGTAGAGCGGAATCATAAAAATTTTACATAAATAAATGTATAATATCGGAAAAATGTACGAAGAACGCCCACGAATGAAACCCGCCTAAATAGATAGATAAGATTTCTCTGCTATACTGAAATCCATGCGAATGACAATTTCTTGTTTAAAGTACCTTGGCTTGAACATCTTAACTTGCTAATAAGCACCCCTAAAGTGGAGTCATTCCAGCAAATTTCAATCCCTGCATCAGATGGAAGAAGGAACCCGGATCAAGCTCCCTGATTTCAGCCAACGCAACTCCGTTCATACACACGCGCCGACCATGAAGGAGAATCTATTAGAGCGTCCAGCATTTGGCAGATTTTTATTAACTCAATATCTTATTGCGGAGAAAAATCCACATAATCCAGAAATTTCGCTATTTTCCGCTGGAATTGCGCAAATACGCCGAGGAAAATATAAAATTAAAAATTGTTGTTTTAGTTTGAGTTTTATTTTTGATATAATACGAGATGAATATGCTTGCAAATTTGAAAGAATATATGATTATATAGACTAGACTCGCATCGGCCCTACCGCTTATCACCCCCAAGTACAGACATGCATACGCATCTTCCTTTGCACAAATATAACAAAGTTCACATCAGGAAAGCGAATGGCGGACTGTCATGCTTGGCTGAATTGTACCCAAATTACAAGATAACAAAACCTCGCTCAGAAAGTGATTTTTTCTTCACTGCGAACGCTACATTTATTGGTAATACGAGGATATCTGTCAGAAATTCTGTGCAGATTTTCGCAGAAAATATTGAAAATTGTTTTCTTTGCAAGTATTCTTTTAATGAAAAAGGTCTATTTTCATACAATCACAAAGACACCAACCTAAACAAAGGCAGCTTGATTATTTGTAATATTGATGAGAAATACTCTGTCTCATCTTCTGGGGTAAGCTTCATGCTTCACATGGATAAGGAAAAGCTAATTGAATTTGGGAGAGAATTTCAGCAATTCGAATCAATTAAGATGGCTGACCAGATCTCTAATTTTCAGATTATCGAACAGAATAGCGATTTTCATCTACAAATAAGAAACCTGATTCTTTATTCAATGGATATTTGTGATATGTTTTATACATCAAAAGAATCGGATTTCTCGAAACAATACATTGAAAGAATTTTAATGTTTAAAATTCTTGAACACCTCTTCTATACAAGCAAGCCTAATATAATAGATGAGCATATTCTGCCTGCACGCAAACATATCACGAAGGCGATTGATTACATTCAGGAGTTTTCAGACAGAACTATAATTCCAGCAGATATTGCTAATTATGTTGGAGTATCGAACCGATATTTGCAAAAGATTTTTCGCGAAGAAGTCGGGATAACGCCGACTCAAGCGATCAAGGAACGAAGACTGGAGTTAGCCTATGAAGCATTGAAGCAATGTGGTGGAAACAATTCAGTCCGCGATATAGCACTGCGCTATGGCTTTACGAATATTGGCGGATTTTCAGGTCTCATTCGCCAAAAGTATGGACGAAGACCATTAGATATAATTCGTTTTGGCTAAAATTCGGCAAGCCATGAACTGAATTTTCCGCATCATGCTTTGACGCGACTGGAGGCCTCGGTCGTATTCTCGCAAAAGCAATGGATTAATTTATAAAAAGCTACCCTCGTTCGGCAAGCAGGTCGGCCTGCCAGTGTCGAATCGGGAGCGTTTAATTGCTATTTTGGCGCAAATACACATCGGACAGCCCGAATCCCCGCGACGCCGTGATGTCCAAACCATCAAAGACTTTCAAGAATTTGGTGACAACATGGATCGGATAAAATCCCCCACCCTCACCCCGACAACATCTCCTTCACCACCCCGCTCGCCTTCCCGAAATCCATCCGGCCCGCGTATTTGCCGCGCAAACCCCCGATCACCTTGCCCATATCCTTCATGGAGCTTGCGCCCTGTTCGGCGATTTCGGCTTCGATGGCGGCGCGCATCTCGGTTTCGTCGAGCTGTTTGGGGAGGAAGCTCGTGATGATTGCGGCTTCCTCGTTTTCCTGGGCGGCGAGTTCGTCGCGGTTGTTCTCGGCGTAGATCGCGGCTGATTCCTGGCGCTGCTTGATCATCTTCTGCAGCATGGCGAGGATCTCCTCGTCGCTGGCCTCGCCCTTGCCGGCGCCGCGCAGTTCGATGTCCTTGTCCTTGAGGGCGGACTGGATCAGGCGGATGGTGGCGAGCTTGCGCTTTTCGCCGGCGCGCATCGCATCCTTGAGTTCCTGCGTGAAACGTTCGCGCAACATTGAATTCTCCGCTAATCTGGGGCGCGCGGCGTTGACGCCGCCCCGCCGCACCCTTAAGTGACCCATCGACGCGAGCGCCTTATCGGCGCGCGGTCGTACCGCATAATCGTACCGCACATAAGCGAGAAACGAGCCATGTCGCAAGATGATACCGCGCCCACGACCGAATCCGGCTGGCAGGACCTCGCCGCCACGGCTCTTCTGGTGCTGGCCGACGGCACCGTGCTCGAAGGCTTCGGCATCGGTGCGACGGGCGAGGCGGCCGGCGAGGTCTGCTTCAACACGGCGATGACGGGCTATCAGGAAATCCTGACCGACCCCTCCTATGCCGGCCAGATCATCACCTTCACCTTCCCGCATATCGGCAATGTCGGCACCAATGACGAGGACCTGGAGGCGATCGACGCGGTCTCGCCCTCGCCGGTGCGCGGCGTGGTGCTCGCCGCCGCGATCACCCAGCCCTCGAACTGGCGCGCGGCCAGCCATCTCGACGCCTGGCTGAAGGCGCGCGGGCTGATCGGCATCTCCGGGATCGATACCCGCGCCCTCACCGCCCTGATCCGTGATCATGGCATGCAAAACGCCGTGATCGCGCATTCACCCACCGGCGCTTTCGACGTCGCGGCGCTCAGGCAGAAGGCGGCGCAGCTTCCCGACATGACGGGCCAGGATCTCGTGCCGCTGGTCACGGCGAAGGACGCCTATGAATGGGACGAGACGCCCTGGGAGCTCGGGCGCGGCTATGGCCGGCGCAGCGAGGCGAAGGCGCATGTCGTCGCCATCGATTACGGCGTGAAGCGCAACATCCTGCGGCTTCTGGCCAATGCCGGCTGCCGGGTCACCGTCGTGCCAGCCACCGCGAGCGCCGATGAAATCATGGCGCACGAGCCCGACGGCGTGTTTCTGTCGAACGGCCCCGGCGATCCGGCGGCGACGGGGGAATATGCGGTGCCGGTGATCCGTGCGCTCCTGGAGAGGGACGTTCCGGTTTTCGGAATTTGTCTGGGCCACCAGATGCTCGCCCTCGCGCTCGGCCTGAAGACGAAGAAGATGGGCCAGGGCCATCACGGCGCGAACCATCCGGTGAAGGATCACACCACCGGCAAGGTCGAGATCGTCTCGATGAATCACGGCTTCGCCGTCGATGCCGACGACCTGCCCGCCAATGTGCAGGAGACGCATGTCTCGCTCTTCGACGGCTCGAATTCCGGCATCGCGCTGAAGGACAAGCCGGTCTTCTCCGTGCAGCACCACCCGGAAGCCTCCCCCGGTCCGCATGACAGCCATTACCTGTTCGATCGCTTCGTGCAGCTGATGCAGGACCGCGCGCAGGTCACGGCCTGAATCGAAGGCCTGATCGGAAAACATATTTCAGATTGCATTCTTGCTTGAAAACCTGGCCACGTATCATTACCGATACGTGGTCGCTGCATTTCTTAACCAGCGCTTAACCATACTCGCCCACCGTCGGCTGAAACATGTCCGAAGGACCAACGACGTGATTCACAGCCGTGATTCGTTTCCCGTGTTTCTGCGCCTGCACCGGCTGATGCTGACGCATCTGTCGATCGCCACGGTGCTTGCCTGGGTGCTGGCGCTCTATGCGGGGCTGCGGGCGCCCTGGGTAAATGACATCATCTTCATCATCGATCCGGCAAGCAAGCGCAGCATGGCCACGGGGCCCTACCTGTTCAGCCTGCCGCTGATCCTGCTGATCGCGCTGTGTGTGCTCTATTTCGGACGCGAAAGCCTCTATCGCCTGCGCCTCCTGCGCAACCAGACGCTCGAATTCGCGCTCGCCGGTGCGATCCTCTTCACGCTTTTCGTAATGTCGGTGGATCGCACGGCCCATGCGTTGCGCATCGGTTGGGTGTAGCGGGCAAAAACCAGAAACGGACGATGACGATGCAGATGGGACAATTCTTCCGCGCCTTCTTCACAGCCGGTGTCATCGGCGGCGTGTTCATCGTCTTCGCCGAGGCGAAGACCGGCTCGTTGCCGGATCCCGCCACCGGGCGCGCCATTCTGGAAGCCAATTGCGCCTCCTGCCATGCCGTCGGCGAGACCGGCACGAGCCCCGTCCCGCAGGCGGTCGCTTTCCGCGAGATCAGCGCGCGCTACCCTGTCGAGGCGCTGGAGGAAGCGCTCGCCCAGGGCATCCTCGTCGGCCATGACGGCGTGCCTCAGATGCCGGAATTCCAGTTCGACGCAATCCAGATCGGCGACATCGTCAGCTATCTCGAATCGATACAGGAGCATTGAACCGGCTCGCCCGCCGTGGCTCATCGGCCACAGCGCTCCCGCAACGGCATTCGGTTGGCGCCCGCCCACCTGCCTCGCCGCATTTCGGCCCCAAACGGGGCCTTGATCGGCCAGAGCAGCATTCCGTCAGGTGGATACCGACTGACGAAAAAATGATGCGTCGAACAATGAGGTGGAGCGCCCGGCCTGACTCCGTCATGTCGGAACGCGCTCTCAGCGTGAAACGGATTGCGAGCCAAGGATGAAACTGATCAAGCGTATCCCGCCCTGTGGCGGTCGCGATCCCTGCAACCTTGCCCGCAAACTCGCAGGCCGGGCCGGCGCGCTGGCCGGGATCGCGCTTCTCGTTGCAGCCTGCGTTCCTGCGCTCGAGGAGACGGCGGAGCGAAGCGATCCGCGCGCCCCGCTCTATGCCGGCCTCGGCACTGCCGGCGAACCCTTCCAGACCGGGCCCGCATCCTTCTACCGCCATGGCGCACGCACGGCGAATGGCGAGCGTTTCGATCCCTCCGGCATGACCGCGGCTCACCGCACCCTCCCCTTCGGCACGCGGGTGCGTGTGGTCGAGCCTGATAGCGGGCGCGACGTTGTCGTGCGCATCAATGATCGGGGTCCGTTCACGGGCGGGCGGGTCATCGACCTGTCAGAAGGGGCCGCGCGCGCGCTCGGCATGGTACGCGCCGGCGTCACCGAGGTCGCGCTCTACCGGCTCGACTGACCACCATGCCGCATCGGCGCGGGAGCGACTTCCCGCAAGCCCCGCCAGTCCCGCAAGGCGAGCAGGGCGAAGACCGCATGCGGCGCGGCAAAAGCCGTCAGCAGCCAGATCGCCATCCGCAGCAAATGCCCGTGCGGGGTCATCGGGTCGAAGACCAGATATCCCAGCACAGCAATCATGACGACGGCGAGAGCCGTCGGCAGCACTGTTGCACGCACCACCCGCATCAGGGCACGACGCGGGTCGCCCTGATGGGGATTGCGCAGGGCGTAATCCATCAGGTGACGCGGAGCATGCACAAGACCGGCATAAAGGATGAAGGCGATCAACGGCGGCAGCATGGCGAAAGCCAGCACCAGAACGGTCATCTCCCCGACGATGATCGCCGCCCGGCCATCCGACCAGCGCACGGCGAGCCATAGATTGCGCAAGACGACGATGGCCCAGAGCACTTGCCAGGCCAGCGCGACCGGAAGAAGAATCTCGTGAACGAGGCGGCTGGCCTGCGCCATGTCGTGGACCAGCCAGCCGGCGAAACCGGCAATCGGCGCAGGGTTGAACAGCAAGGCGAGGGCAAAGGGCGCGAAGCCTCGCGCCGTCAGATCGATCCAGCGCCAGACCGGGCCCGCATCGAGATCGCTCAGCCCGTAATGCAAGGCGGCGAGAAGCACCAGGAGAAGCATCGTCCATAGCGGGGCGGCCAGCCAACCGAACACGACGCAGATGGCGACGGAGCCGTAAATTCCGAGAAAGCCCAATGGCCAGAAGCGCCCGAGCCGTGGTCTCAGCGCAATGAAGGCGGCATATTGATCGAGCGCGGCATGCGGCAGCACCAGCAACATCATCAAGGCCGCAGCCATGACCAGCTGGAACAGGGACGTGGCAGGGGCAACGAAGGGATAGAGGATGGCAGTAAGCGCGATAACCGCGAGCGCCGCCACGGCATGAGCGCGGCGCAGGGCCACGAACCACATGCGAAACTCTGTTGCGGTCGCTTCTTGCTCCGACATGTACTGACAACCGGTCGTATCCGCTTGAAACCCTGCGAGCGACCAACCCGCCGCCCCGCGCCCTGCTTCTGTGGTTCGCACGAACCATACTGCTTGTCGAGCCGCAGACGCCACTGCGAGCAGGAACACCGACCCGAGAGATCGAGCATGTCATGAGAATGTCAATATTCTGGCATCGGAAACGGCGTTTTACGGCGCATTTTTCGCAAAATTGATGTGAATTGACAAAGAAGAACGCTTTTTTGCGCGGTTTTCCGAGTGAAACCGAAACGAACGCTTTACAAAGCGCGGGATTTTCTGCAATTGTATGTGGGCCGGAGTGAAGCCGGCGCATGGGATCATGGTCACAAACGTTGATGAATGACATCGCCATCGCTTTGAAGTTCGTCCAAGAAGATCAGGTTTGTCGGTTTCAAACTGTCGTCTGCGCCCGTAATCAACCGGGCAAGACGGGTGTGTCAGTGAACATGACCCCGTTTTGAAGCAGCTCCAAAGCGAGAGAATACATGGGTCGAGGTCGAGATTTCCGCGAGACGAGCCGTAAAGGGTTCGACAATGATTTTGGTCAGTCGCAGCCTGACTATTACGAGCCGCGCGCGGAACGCGGTTCCTTCGGCGGTCAGCCGTCGATGTCCGGTCCTGTCGGCGGTGCCGAGATGGACGCGGTTGTGAAGTGGTTCAATCCGGAGAAGGGTTTCGGTTTCGTCGAGCTGGGTGACGGCTCGGGCGATGCCTTCCTGCATATCCGCGCCGTCCAGGCGGCGGGCTACGATGAATTCCTGCCGGGCACCAAGCTTGAGGTGCGTACGGCTCAGGGCCAGAAAGGTCCGCAGGTCACGGAAGTGCTCAGTGCTGATACCAGCACCGCAGAAGAACGACCGCAGCGCCAGGGTTTCGGCGGTGGCGGCGGATTTGGTGGTGGTGCTGGCGGCTTCGGTGGCCAGCGTCGCCCCCCGCCGCGTCAGCAGGGCTTCGGTGGCCCGCGTGCGACCGGCCCGGCGACCGAGCTTTCCGGTACGGTGAAGTGGTACAACCCGACCAAGGGTTTCGGCTTCATCATGGCCGAGGATGGCGGCAAGGATGTCTTCATCCACCGCTCGGTGCTGATGCGCGCCAACCTGCCCGATCTCGTCGAGGGCCAGCAGGTGCGCATGGGTGTCGTAGAAGGTCAGAAGGGCCGCGAGGCCGCCACGATCGAGATCTGAAACCCGTGAAGATCTCGCGCGGGTGTGAGCCCCGGCGCACCGCCGCCGGAGTGAACCCGTAATGTGTTTCGAGAAGGGTCGCGCCCCGGCGCGGCCCTTCTTTCGTTTTTCTTGGGGAAACGGAAGGTCCGATTCGATACGCCGGAAGCTCCCTCGCGGTGCATTCGTGTTCCCGCAAGATGCAAGCGCGTGCTTGCGGATGGTTTCGCGCGCCATCACCTGACAACCCTTGTATCGACTCTCCTCCCCGACGGAAACCGATGCGCATCTTTGCCGCCCTTCTCTTCGCCTACACGCTGAGCCAGTTCTTCCGGGCATTTCTCGCTATTGTCGCCGTCGATCTCAGCCGTGATCTGTCACTCGATTCCACGCAACTGGGAGCGGTCTCGGCAAGCTGGTTCGCCGCCTTCGCGCTCGCCCAGTTCCCAGTGGGCTTTGCGCTCGATCGCTTCGGCCCGCGGCGCACCATCGGCTATGTGATGATCGCGGCGGTGCTTGGTGCGGCCCTGATGGCATCTGCCACGGGCTTCGTCTCCGCCTTCCTCGCCATGGCCCTGATCGGGATCGGGTGTTCGCCGATCCTGATGGGCAGCATGTACCTGTTCGCGCGCAATCATCCGCCCGAGCGTTTCGCCATGCTGTCATCCTTCTTCATCGGGGTGGGCGCGATCGGCAATCTGCTCGGTGCAACGCCGCTGGCCCTGTCGGTCGAACTGATCGGCTGGCGCTGGAGCATGGCCGGGATCAGTCTGATCACGGCGTCGAGCGCGATCGCAGCCTTCGTGATGCTGCGCGACCCCGAGCGGATCGAGGCGGGAGACGGTCGGGGCGGGATGATTGCCGGCCTCATGGAGGTCATCACCCTGCGGGCGCTCTGGCTGATCCTGCCCATCACCTTCGTCAGCTATTCCGTTGTCATCGCCACGCGCAGCCTGTGGATCGCGCCGTACATGACGCAGGTGCATGGATACAGCGTCACTGCCACGGGCAACGCCGCGCTGCTGATGGCGATCACCATGTCGATCGGCGCCCTCGCCTATGGCCCGCTGGAGCGCCTCGTGCGTGACGCGAAAAAGACCGCAATTGCCGGCAGTGTGGTAACCTGCGCAGCTTATCTCGCCCTTGCGATCTGGGGCCACGCCAGTGCGATCGCAAGTGTTGCCCTGATCGGCCTGATCGGCGCAGCTGGCCTCACCTACGGCATCATCATGGCGCATGCGCGGCTGTTCTTCCCGCCACACCTGATCGGACGCGGGGTCACCTTCATGAACTTCGTCTTCATCGGTGGCGCCGGCCTGATCCAGTGGTTTTCCGGGCTCTTCGTCGGGACGGCCGAACGCACGGGCATGGCCCCTGCCACGATCTACGGGATGCTCTACGCAGCCTTTGGCCTGCTTCTGCTGGCGAGCCTGATCGTCTACCTGCTGTCCCCGGCCCGACCGTTATCGGCGCCCCGGTGATGGCTGCTGCTCTTGTCAGCGCATGACCTGCACAGCGAGCATGATCCACATGGCGATCAGAATGAAGACACCGATGATATAAGCAGGCCCACGCAGTTTCACGTCATTGGAAGTGACATGGATTGCCGCATGGGCGATGCGGCTGAGCACGAAGCCCCAGGCAAGGGCGAGGAATGCCGGCCCCGCCGTATCGGTCAAAAGCGCGAGCACGCTGACGAGATAGAAGAAGGGCGGGATTTCGAGCTGGTTGTGGAAGGATGCCGCCACCTGCCTCGCCTTCTTCGGCCATTTGCCGTCACCATAGACGACGTCCTGCACATCGATCTCCTTGCGGGACACGGCAACATAACGCTCACGCCCCATCCAGAACAGCAGGATGAAGGTCATGGCGACCTGCATGAAGACAGGAGCGAGAAGGCTTGCGTGCGACATGCCATGAAACTGGCGTGACAGCCTGATTCTGGCAAGGCCGCTGCGCCTTTTCTTTTTTCGAAAAAATCAAAGTCAATCTTTGAAATTGCAGCGGGTGAGCAGCGCGCTATCCTGGGGGACAATGAGAGTCGCGCCAGGATCGCGACAGGAAACGCATGAGGATACCGGCATGAGCGCGCAGAGCAGCACTCCCAACAGGATTGAACGCGACGGGCTCGCCATTGATCCGGCACTTCACGGCTTCATCGAGAACGAGGCCCTCCCCGGGACCGGTATCGCGCCGGACACCTTCTGGTCCGGGCTCGCGGCCCTGATCCACGATTTCGGCCCGCGCAACCGGGAACTCCTGGACAAGCGCGCCGCCATCCAGAAGCAGATCGACGACTGGCACCGCGCCCGGCGCGGCCAGCCCTTCGATCTTCCTGCCTACAAGGCCTTCCTCGCGGAGATCGGCTATCTCGTGCCGGAAGGGCCGGATTTCACGGTCGAGACGCAAGACGTCGATCCGGAAATCGCCGACATTGCCGGGCCGCAGCTGGTCGTGCCGGTGATGAATGCGCGCTACGCGCTCAATGCCGCCAATGCGCGCTGGGGTTCGCTCTATGATGCGCTCTACGGCACGGATGCAATGGGCGACCTGCCGCAGGGTTCAGGGTACGATCCCGCACGCGGCGCCCGCGTCATCGCCTGGGCCCGCAAATTCCTCGATGACAGCTTTCCCCTCACTGCGGGCTCGCATGCGGATGCACGCGAATACCGCATCGCGGAGGGCGCGCTCGTCGTGGCGATGGCGGACGGCACCACCGCCGGCCTGAAGGATCCCGCGCAATTCGCCGGCCATGCTGGGGATGCGGGTACGCCCAAAGGCGTGCTTCTGTGCCATAACGGCCTGCATGCGGAAATCGTCATCGATCGCGAGCACGCCATCGGCCAGACAGACGCGGCGGGCGTCGCGGATGTGCTCATGGAAGCCGCCATCTCGACGATCATGGATTGCGAGGATTCCATCGCCGCCGTCGATGCGCAGGACAAGGTCGTGGCCTATCGCAACTGGCTGGGCCTGATGAAGGGTGATCTCGCGGAGGAGGTGTCAAAGGGCGGCACGCGCTTCACCCGACGCCTCAATCCGGATCGCAGCTACACGGCACCTGATGGCTCCGCCCTCACGCTGCATGGGCGCTCGCTCATGCTGGTGCGCAATGTCGGGCATCTGATGACCAACCCCGCCATCCACGACCGAGACGGAAACGAGGCGCCCGAGGGGCTGCTCGACGCCATGATCACGGCGCTGATCGCCATCCATGATCTGAAGCGCGATCCGGCCCGCCCCGGCAATTCCCGCGCGGGTTCGGTCTATATCGTCAAGCCGAAAATGCACGGACCGGAGGAGGTCGCGTTCACCGACGCCATCTTCAGCCATGTCGAGGGCGTGCTGGGGCTGGCGCCGAACACGCTCAAGGTCGGCATCATGGACGAGGAGCGGCGCACCACGGTCAATCTGAAGGAATGCATCCGGGCGGCGAAGGCACGCGTGTGCTTCATCAATACCGGCTTCCTCGATCGCACCGGCGACGAGATCCACACCTCCATGGAAGCCGGACCAATGGTGCGCAAGGCGGATATGAAGGGCCAGGCCTGGATCAAGGCCTATGAGGACTGGAATGTCGATACAGGCCTCGCCTGCGGGCTGCGCGGGCGCGCCCAGATCGGCAAGGGCATGTGGGCCATGCCCGATCTGATGGCGGCGATGCTGGAGCAGAAGATCGGCCACCCCAAAGCCGGCGCGAATTGCGCCTGGGTGCCCTCCCCCACTGCCGCGACGCTGCATGCCACGCATTACCACCAGATCGACGTCAAGGCCCGCCAGGCGGAGCTTGCGGGTCGCGAACGCGCGCGCCTCGACGATATCCTCACCATTCCGCTGGCCGATCGCCCAAACTGGTCCGATGAGGAAGTGCGCTCCGAGATCGAGAACAACGCGCAGGGTATCCTCGGCTACGTGGTGCGCTGGGTCGATCAGGGTGTGGGCTGCTCGAAGGTGCCCGATATCAACGATGTCGGCCTGATGGAGGACCGCGCCACCTGCCGCATCTCCTCGCAGCACCTCGCCAACTGGCTGCATCACGGCGTAGTCAGCCGCGACCAGGTCATGGAAGTGATGCAGCGCATGGCAAAGGTCGTCGATCAGCAGAATGCCGGCGATCCGGCATATACCCCGATGGCGCCAGGCTTCGACGGCCCCGCCTTCAAGGCCGCCTGCGACCTCGTCTTCGAGGGGCGCGTACAGCCCTCGGGTTATACCGAGCCGGTCCTGCATGCGCGACGGCTGGAGGCGAAGGCGGAGGCGTAGGGGGAAACCAGGAGCATGCTCACACCGCTGCCGCATCTGCGCAGAAACCGTCCGGTGAGCATGCCGGGACAACTGTATCGATTGCCGTTCTGGCTTGAAAAAGCTGCCAGCCGTCGCTAGATTCATGACAGGATGAAGCTGTGTCGCGATAAGGAGATCTACGATGAAACCGCTGCCGCCGCTCGTTTGAATTATTGACTGAATCGACACCCGACAGAGATTGATCGGGTGTGCCCGCGTGGCCTTGGGAAGATTACCTATTGCGAAGAATCCTCAGCTAATTTTTCGATTTGCCGTGCGAAGCTTTTGTCATTGATCTCATCATCGTGGCGCAACGTATCATCCTGGCGCTTGAAAACATCGATTTTGAGAAGATCTTCGCTCGCAGAAATAAGATTTCTGCCAATAGACTTGAAAGCGTCAATTGCTTTCTTCTTTCGCTCCTTTGAGAGATGACCGAAACTATCCGAACATAGCTTATTATAATATGCGCCGAATAGCTCAAATAAATATATATACGTGTCAATTATATATGTATCTTTGGAATTGAAATAACTCCGATACTTTTTCATTCGTTCAATCGGATCATTATCAGCATTATTGACACCGAACAGCCGAAAATTATCTCCTTCGACGCTATGCACGACTTCTTTTAGAGAAGAAATTGCCTCATCCGAGACCTGTTCCTTCAAAGTTTCATGTATGAATTGCGCCGATCTCAAGAAATCAACAAATGTATTTTTCCGCAACCGCCGTTCCCTGATCGTCCCAGCGATACTCTTCCAGATCCAGCGACCGAAAGCGATCAGCACCGCCCCGATGAAGGTCAGAACACCCAGAAGAACTGCCGCTCCGACGGATGATCCGTCGAGGCCGAAAAGTGGCTCGACACACGACAGCATGCCGCCAAACGGAGCCCAGCACTCATCAGGAGGCGCATTCCCGAGGTTCTGCGCCACGGATTGCTCCGGCAGCAGGTCCTGAGCCATGTGAACGCCCCCGTTCCTTGATCAGCACACAATCAGGGATACGATAACGCCACATGCCCGCACCGCAATCAAAAATTCCTTGACCTGACTCTCAATAGTATATCGGCGCCGTATTCACCCCGATCCCGCCGCGCACCCTTCGCCCTTGGCACGGGCATGGACGGCTGGCACTGTTGCGGCAGGCTGCCGCCTTTCAGGGGCGGTTGTGATCAAAGGAGAGTGCGATGAGCGAGCGACTGGAATTGCTGCGGGGGGTGATCCATCCGTGGCATCACGACCATTTCGGCCATATGAACGTGCGCCATTACGCGCCGTTCTTCGACGACGCCGTCTACCATATGTGGACGCGCCTGGGCCTGCCCTATTCCAGCATCATCCCGCGCCATGGGGTCCATACGGTCACCGCTCAGGCGACGACCGGATTTGTCAAGGAACTCTCCGCCGGGGATCTGATCGTGATCGACGGGGTGGTCAGCCGGATCGGCGGCAAGAGCTGCAGCTTTCACCTGCGCATGCTGCATGCCGATACGGACGAGATCCACGCCACCTACGATCTCGTCGAAGTCTTCTTCGATCCCGAGACCCGCAAATCCGCGCCGATGCCGGATTCGGTCCGCAAGCGGCTCGAAGACTGGCTCGTTGCGGGAGAAGTGGAACCCGACGCGTGATCAGTTGCGCTGCGGCAGTTCCAGGGCGGGCAATTCTCCACCGCCTGCCGCCGCCGGCGTGACCGCATTGCCGGAACCGACAGCCTGCCCCTGGGCGCGCCGGGCGAGTGCCACGGTCAGGCGTTCTGCGGCTTCCGGCGACATTGCGGCCATGATCTCGGCCATGGTGCGCGGGTTCATGTCGAGCACGACCGGCACCAGAATGTCGAGGCTCAGGCGATCAAAGATCCGCGCGGCCTCCTTGGGGCGCATGGCCTGATACATGGCGACGAGGTTCTTCATGCCCTCGCGCCGCTCTTCCTCTTCCTGGGCTGCCGCACCGCCATCTTCGGTTTCCTGCAGCGCGCGCATGCGCTCTTCGAGGCGCTCCTCTGCCTGACGGATCATTTCCTCGCGCAGGGCGATATCCTCGTCGCGCTGCTGGAGGTTCTGGCGACGCTCTTCCAGACGTTCTCGAATGGCCTGTTCGGCGGGTGAAGACGAGTCCTCCCTATCCGCAAGCGCATCCTGCGGCCCTTCATCTTCGGTGGACCCGGTCGTGACGACCTCGTCCTGGGGCGTATACCCGGAACGCGCATGCGCCAGGACACGCGCGAAGGGCGGCAAACCGGATTCCGGCGAGGCCTCCTCCAGGGATGGTGCACGCGCCGGCAGATCGGCGCCAGCGCCGTCACCCCGCAGATAGTCAACGCCCTTCAGCGCGAGAAGCGCCACAGCCGCAACGACTACGGCGTCGATCAGGCGCAGACGCTTGATCATGCGGCATCACCCCTCTCGTGGTGATGCCGCTCGCCCAGCCTGCTTACCGCACGCTGGGCCAGAAGCTCCGCAGCATCACTGATCCTGTCGGACATCCGTCGTGGCGCGGATGGCATAGCGGCGGGCGCTGCGGACTCGTGCGCGTATCCGCGAGAGGGTGTAACGGGTGAAGCCGGCGTAAACTGCGGCGCACCCTTGGCGGGCGGAGCGGCAGTTGAAGCAGCGGGCAACGATGCGGGCGCTCTCGCGCTGTCGACTGTACGGGCGTTGTTGTCTACTGCCGCCATGATGCGCCCCATGACCTGCTCGCCCGCCTCGACCTGTTCGGCCAGATCCGAAGCATAGCGCTCTGCCGTACGCAGACGCTCCGCCAGCGTCTTCTCGCATTCACCGAGGGTGTTGCGCAAACCCGCGATGGCGCGCTCGGCGGTTTCGGTGGCACTCATGAGTTCGACGATCGTGTTGCGCATGGCCTGCTCGTCGGCCTGCAGCTTCGCGATGCGCTTGGACAGACGCACCGAGGTAATCACGGTTGCCACGAGGAGCACCGCTACCAGGATTTCCGCGAAGAGCATCAGAAACGAGCCCATGGATATCACGCCTCACTCTGGTTCTTCGCGCTGGCCTCGAAGGCCGCCAGTGTCGTCCGGGCACGCCGCATCGGCCTGGCAATCTGCACCGCGATCTTGTCCTCGTAGCGCCCCACCCGCCCCTGGGTCAGGCGCCAGTCACCGCATTGCAGGGTGACAAGGTCGGAGGGTTTGGCGTCGAACATGAGCGTATCGCCGACTTCGAGCTTCATCACGTTCTTCAACGGGACACGCATCTCTTGCAGAACCGCCTTCACCTCGAAATCCGATTGCCAGATCTCCGTCGCAAGATGGCCCTCCCAGACCGCATCACGCCCGAGCTTCTCGCCCATGAAGCTTTGCAGCAGGAGGTCGCGGATCGGCTCGATCGTGGCGTAGGGGAAAAGGATCTGCAAAAGCCCGCCACGGCCTTCCATGTCGAGCTTGAGATCGATCAGGATGGCGGCATTGGCCGGCCGCGTGATGGTGGCGAAGCGCGGATTGGTCTCGATCCGGTCGACCTCGAATTCGACATTCGCAATCGGGGCGAAGGATACCTGCAGATCACCCAGGACGATCTCGACCATGCGCTTGACCAGCTGCATCTCGATGGTCGTGAAAGGGCGCCCGTCCAGGCGGGTATCCTGGCTGCCGCGCTTGCCGCCCAGCAGCAGATCCAGGGTGGAATAGGCCAGATTCGATTCGATGGTCACGAGCCCGGAATTCTCCCAGGCCTCGGCGCGGAAAACTGCGAGTTGCACCGGCAGCGGGATCGAATTGAGATAATCGCCGAAACGGACCGAGCGGATATTGTCGAGGGTGACCTCGACATTGTCCTGGAAGAAATTGCGCAGGCTGGTCGACAGGAGGCGCACCATCCTGTCGAAGATGATCTCCAGCATCGGCAGGCGTTCGTAGGAAACAACGCCCGAATCGACGATGGCGCGGATACCGCCCGCCCCCGATGCCGAAAGCTCGTGAAGAGAGAAACCGAGCAGCTGATCGATCTCGTCCTGGTTGAGAATACGGTCTGCGCCCGCCATGTCCGGGCTGTCGTCGTCCGTGCTCTCGTCGATCATGGTGGCCCATTCGGCCGCCATGTCGCTCACCGCCGCAGCAGAACCCTGCTCGGCCAGGGCCGCACCCCATTCATCAGCGAGCGCGGGATCCTCACTGCCGCCACTACCACCACCGCTCGCACCCTGTTCCGCGAGGGCAGCAGCCCAGTCGTCATCCATGGCGTCGTCGCCGCCACCCGCGATATCGTCGTCGTCAGCCATGCCGCTCGCTCCTCATTGCACGACGACTTCCTTGAAAAGGACCCCGTCCACTCTGGCGGGGTGTACGGCGATGTTCACACGACGCAGCAATTCCTCGCGCAGGCGATAGACGCCGGCCGATCCTTCGAGCTCACTCGGACGCAACTCACGCACGAAGACCTGGAATGTATCCTCGATGCGCGGCATCAAGGGTTCCAGCGCTGCAGCGACTTCAGGATCATCGACTTCCAGCGCGACATTGAACTTCAGGAAACGCGGACGATCCTCGTTCGGCTCGGACGCAAGGTTGACCACCATTTCCGGGATATCGACGAAGATCGCCGGTCGCTCGGCTTCGACCTGCTCGTCGGCGGCATCGCCTCCGCCCATGAAGAACCAGGCCCCCCCGCCTGCGAGCAGCAATGCGACGAGGCCGGCCGCGGCGAAAACGATCAGGCGCTTGCGGTTGGACGGCTTTTCGACGCCCTCGCCATCCGCGCCTTCTTCCTTTTCCTTATCTTCGGCCATGTCGCCCCCGGCAATCGCGAATCCCGCCCCTTGCGGGCTGCCTGTGGAAATCTGCATCCCGACAATCGCCGGATACGGTTAACGCCCCGTTAAGGCGGCAAATCCTGCCGGGTCAATTCTGCCGCGCGGACGGATACGACTGCCCCGCACGATGACCACGCCCTGAATCAAGTCATTAAAATTGCTTACATTTTTCGAGAATAGCGAGTTGGCACGCCATCTGCGACGAGATGCTGGCCGAAACCGCGCTGGGGAGCGCCGGGGATTCGGCGGGGAAAAACGGGAAAGGGAGCGGCTCGCATGGAGAATTCGCTTCTCATCGGCCTGTCTCGACAGGTGGCGCTGGCGCGTGAAATGGGCGTCGTCGCCAACAACATGGCCAACGTTTCGACGAACGGTTTCAAGTCCCGCTCGCCGGTCTTCGAAGAATACCTGATGCCGACCGCGCGCGCGGAAGAGTTTCCACGCGCCGATCGCATGTTCTCCTACGTGATCGATGCGGATACGCCGCTTGATCTCAGCCAGGGGGCCGTGGAACAAACGGGTAATCCGCTCGACATCGCCATTCAGGGGGACGGCTTTCTCGTCGTCGATACGCCCCAGGGTGAACGCTACACCCGCAACGGCGCGATGCAGCTCGACAACCAGGGCCGGCTCGTGACCAGCGACGGCTGGCTGGTGATGGGTGACGGCGGACCGGTGGCGGTCGATCCGGAAGCCACCGACCTGACCATCGCACCGGACGGCGTGATCTCCTCGCCGGCGGGCGAGTTCGGCCAGCTCCGGCTGGTACGTTTCGACAATCCGCAGGCACTGCGCAATGCCGGCGCCAACCTCTTCACCACAGAGGAAGCGCCTCTGCCCGCGCTCGAGACCGCGACCATACGCAGCGGGGTTATCGAGCGCTCGAACGTCAATTCGATCATGGAAATGACGCGGATGATGGATGTCAGCCGCGCCTATACCAGTACCGCCAGCATGCTCCAACGGCTGGCCGAGCTACAGCGCACTGCGGTGCAGCGCCTCGGCGAACCGGTCTGACGCAAAGGAGGTCCGCACATGCGCGCCCTGCACACCGCCGCTACGGGAATGACCGCCCAGGAACTCAACGTCCAGGTCATTTCCAACAACATCGCCAACATGCGCACGACGGGCTACAAACGCCAGCAGGCGCATTTTCAGGATCTGCTCTACCAGGATATGCGTCGATCCGGTTCGGTAACGTCGCAGCAGGATACGCGTGTCCCTGCCGGGATCGAGATCGGTACGGGTGTCAAGTCGGTATCGACCGCCCGCGCCATGTCCCAGGGCGGGATCTCGCCCACGGAGAAGGATTACGACGTCGCCATTCGCGGCGAGGGCTTCTTCCGCATCGAGATGCCGGATGGCCGCACCGCCTACTCCCGCGACGGCGGCTTCGAGCTGAATGCCGAAGGCGAACTCGTAACCAAGGATGGGTACCGCGTCGCACCCGGAATTCAGGTTCCCCAGGATGCCCGTAGCGTCTCGATTTCCGCCGAGGGCCAGGTCCAGGTTCAGGTTGCCGGAGCCAACGAACCTCAGGATGTCGGCCAGATAGGCCTGTCGCGCTTCGTCAACAAGGCCGGCCTGCAGTCGATCGGCGACAATCTGTTCCTTGAGACCGCAGCATCCGGTCCGGCCATAGAAGGCCAGCCGGGCGAGGCCGGCTTCGGCAATCTGCAGCAGGGCTTTCTCGAGGAGGCCAACGTCAACGCGGTGACGGAGATCTCCGCGCTGATTGCTGCCCAGCGTGCCTATGAGATGAATTCCAAGGTGATCAGCGCCGCTGACCAGATGCTGACCGCCGCCAGCCAGATGTTCAGGGGGTAACGGGTGATGATCGTCGATCTTCGTATTCTTGCTCCCACACCCGGATGTCGCGCATATGCCGGCAAACGAATCCCGCTACCCGTCGCAGGCCTTCTCGTCGCGGCGCTGCTGGTCCTGTTCTCCAGCATTTCGGCCGTGGCCAGCGACGACGATTCCGGCGAACTGCGCCTGCGGGGCGACGTCACCGTCGAGCGGGATGTCGTCACCATCGGCGACCTGATCGCCGGAGCCCCCTCTGATGTCACCGGGATCGCAGCGTTCCGCGCGCCGTCTCTGGGTGAAACCGGCACCATCCAGACGAGCCGCGTTCTCGCTGCCGCCGATCAGCTCGGCCTTCCGACTCCAGAGACTTTCGGGCGCAGCCGGATTTCCGTGACTCGTGCAGCGCGCATCATCGATGCCGACGAGATCGCCGAAGCTCTTGCCGATGCTGTTGCGGGCCATATCGCCATTCAGGCAGAGGCACTTGATATCCGCTTCGAGGGCAATCCGCCGACGCTGCGGGTTTCCCCGCGGATGACCGGCGCCGTCGAGATTTCGGATCTGCGTTTCGATCCCGCCTCGATGCGGGTCGCGGCTCTGGCCCATGTCAGCGGCGCAGAAGACGCAAACGAAAGCCGTGTCATGGTCTCGGCGCGGGTTGTCGAAACCGTGGAAATCGCGGTCCTGACCCGCTCGGTCGCACGCGGTGAAGCCATCCGGCCAGGTGATTACGGGATCGAGCGTCGACCGCTCGCCAATGTGCCTGCGGATACCCGCTTTGCCGAGATCGATCTCGACGAACGCGTCGCGCGGCGCAACATCGTGGCCGGTTCGGCCCTGCGCAAGGGTGACCTCGTGCGGCAGGATCTGGTGGCGCGTGGCGAAAACGTCATGATCATCTATCGCAGCCGCAATCTCACCCTGACCATGCGCGGCACCGCCAACGAGGCCGGTGCCCGCGGCGACAATATTGCCGTCACCAATCCCAATTCGGAACGCGTCCTGCAAGCGATCGTGACCGGAGCCGGGCAGGTGACAGTGGATGCGCCTTCTCTCGGCCCCGTCGCCGCGACATCGCGCGTGATCCAGTAATGCGAGCCGGGATAACCATCATGACTGCTTCACGCATGCTTCCCTCACGCGCGCTTCGGCTCGCAGCCCTGATCGCAGCGGGTCTCAGTCTCTCTGCCTGCGGTGCTGCAGATCGCCTCGCCAATGTCGGGCGCGCGCCGCCCCTGTCCCCGATCGAGGATCCGACCTCGCAGAGCGGGTACAAGCCGGTCCGGATGCCGATGCCGGATGCGGAACCGGCCGCCTTCGCCTCGAACTCCCTCTGGCGCCAGGGCTCGCGCGCATTCTTCAAGGATCAGCGCGCGGCGCGGGTCGGCGACCTGGTGACCGTACGGGTGAATGTTACCGATCAGGCGCAGTTCAGCAATCAGACCCGACGCTCACGCCAGAATGGCGAGAATCTCGGTGCGGAAGGCCTGATGGGCTTCGAGACCAGACTCGACCGGATCTTGCCCGATGACGTGCGCGCCGATGCGCTCGTGGGTATCGATTCGGATTCGAACAGCCGTGGCGAGGGATCGACCCGGCGCTCGGAGCAACTCAGCACCAACGTCGCTGCGGTCGTGACCCAACTCCTGCCGAACGGGAATCTGGTCATCGAGGGCAAGCAGGAAATCCGCGTCAACTTCGAAGTTCGCGAGTTGGTCGTTGCCGGAGTCGTGCGACCGGAAGACATCGAGGCCAACAATACCATCGATTCGTCGAAGATCGCCCAGGCCCGTATCGCCTATGGCGGACGCGGCCAGCTCACCGACGTGCAGCAACCCCGCTACGGCCAGCAGGTGATGGATATCCTGCTGCCCTTCTGACCTCTCTCCCCGCGAGACGCGCCCGGGTGCGCTCCCCAACAAACCCGTCGTCTCGCTTCCCGGCGGCCCCGGACAATCCGGGGCCGCCTCCCCATTACCCCAGCGACAGTATGTAGGCGACGATATCGTCCTTTTCCTGCGGGAAGAGTCGATAGGTCGTCATCGGAAAGTGATCCTCGTCGAGGAATGCGCGCAACGTGGCGGCGTCGCGTCCCGGCAATGCGATGATCTCGGCGAAGCTCGGACCCGCTCCGGCGATTTCCGGGCGCTCCGCGCTCTGTGCGGCATCACGCGCATGGCATTGTGCGCACCATTGTGCGGCCACGGCTTCACCGCGCATCACCGCTGCCGGATCATCCGGGTTGCTCGCACGCGCCTGCGGTCCCGCCTCACCGACACAGGCGGCGAGGGCGAGAATCACAGGAACGCAGCCCATGCCCAGCAGCAGACGTACAGGCATCACCGGCAATGAACGGAAGCGCTTGAAAGAGATCGGCATGGTCGTCCTCCCGGCCATCGTCGTAATCACGGCGCCATCCTACGCGTCCGCGACCGCGAGGAACAGCCGTCGGAACAACGGATGCATCCCCGGCATTGACGCCGTCGCCCGCCGGGGCCAAAAGCATCCGCCCCTTGATCACAGGTGCCAGATGCGCGTCGATGAATTCGATTTCAAACTGCCCGAGGACCGGATCGCCCTGCGCCCGGTCGAACCGCGCGACGCCGCTCGCATGCTCGTCGTGCGCCCGGATGACACCCCGGAGCTGAGCGACGCGCAGGTGCGCGACCTTCCCGATCTGCTTGCACCCGGTGACGTGCTCGTCCTCAACGATACCCGCGTCATTCCCGCCCGCCTGTATGCGAAGCGCGTGCGCGGCGAGATCGTGGCCGGTGTCGAGATCATGCTGCACAAGCGCGAGGGCGCCGCGCGCTGGCGCGCCTTCGCCCGCCCGGCCAAAAAGCTCCAGACAGGCGATCGCCTCGTCTTCGGATCAGACAGCGCGGGCCCCGTCTGCGAGGCGGCGCGGCTGGAAGCCACGATCGCCGGGAAAGCCGAGGGCGGCGACGTCGTGATCGATTTCGACCTCGCCGGTCCCGCCCTCGACGAGGCCATCGCCATCGTCGGAGAACTCCCGCTGCCGCCCTATATCGCCGGCAAACGCGCGGCGGATGCGCGTGACCGGGCGGATTACCAGACGATCTATGCCCGCGAGGAAGGCGCCGTCGCCGCGCCCACGGCGGGCCTGCATTTCACCGATGCGCTATTCGCGCGGCTTGATACGCGCGGGATTGCCCGCCATTTCGTCACCCTGCATGTGGGCGCGGGCACCTTTCTGCCGGTGAAGGTGGAGGATACCCGCGATCATCGCATGCATGCGGAAACCGGTTTCGTCTCGCGCGAGACGGCGGATGCGCTCAACGCGGCGCGCGCAGCCGGTGGGCGCATCGTGGCGGTGGGAACCACTTCTTTGCGGCTTCTGGAGAGCGCGGCGACCGAGGACGGCACCATCGCGCCCTTTGCCGGCGATACCGACATCTTCATCACGCCCGGCTATCGCTTTCGCGCGGTCGATGCGCTGATGACCAATTTCCACCTGCCCAAATCCACGCTGATGATGCTCGTATCCGCCTTCAGCGGCCTCGACACCATGCGCCGGGCCTATCACCATGCGGTGGATACGGGTTATCGGTTTTACAGTTTCGGCGATTCGAGCCTGCTGTTTCGCGACGCTGCCAGGCAGGATGGCATGAAGGACGACGTTGATGGCTGATGAATTCATGTTCACCCTCACCGGCACTGACGGCGGGGCGCGTACCGGCGAAATCCGCATGCCGCGCGGCGTCATCCGCACCCCGGCCTTCATGCCGGTGGGCACGGCGGGCACCGTCAAGGCGATGTATCCCGATCAGGTGAAGGTGCTCGGCGCCGACGTTGTGCTCGGCAATACCTATCACCTGATGCTGCGCCCGGGCGCCGAGCGCGTCGCACGGCTCGGCGGGTTACATGCCTTCATGAACTGGCCCTATCCGATCCTCACCGATTCCGGCGGCTTCCAGGTGATGTCGCTCGCGGGCCTGCGCAGGATCGAGGAGAGCGGCGTCACCTTCCAGTCGCATATCGACGGCTCGACCCATGTGCTCACGCCCGAGCGCTCGATAGAAATCCAGGGGCTGCTCGGCTCGGATATCCAGATGCAGCTCGATGAATGCGTCAAACTCCCCGCCTCCGAGGAGGTGATCGCGAAAGCCATGCATCTGTCGCTGCGCTGGGCGGAGCGCTGCAAGGTTGCCTTCGGCGAGCAGCCCGGCAAGGCGATGTTCGGCATCGTCCAGGGCGGTGACGTTCCGTATCTGCGCGTCGAGAGCGCGCGCGAGCTCGTCGGGCTTGATCTGAAGGGCTACGCCATCGGCGGGCTCGCGGTGGGTGAGCCGCAGCATGTCATGCTCTCCATGATCGAGTCGGTGGAGCCACATCTGCCGCGCGAGAAGCCACGTTATCTGATGGGCGTCGGCACGCCGGACGACATCGTCGAGGCGGTGCGGCGCGGGGTCGACATGTTCGACTGCGTGATGCCCACCCGCGCCGGGCGCCACGGCATGGCCTATACCCGGGCAGGCCGGCTCAACCTCAAGAATGCCCGCTACGCCGAGGACCTCTCCCCTCTCGACCCTCAATCCACCTGCCCCGCCTCCAACGGCTATTCCCGCGCCTATCTGCACCACCTCGTGCGCGCCAACGAAATCCTCGCCATGATGCTCCTGACCTGGAACAACCTGGCCTATTATCAGGATCTCATGGCCGGCCTGCGCAAGGCAATCCGCGAGGAGCGGCTGGAGGATTTCATCGCGCAGACGAAAGAGGGCTGGGAGCAGGGCGAGCGGGAACGCAAGGCGGGGTGACCTTATCAGTCAGGGTCGATCGATGTGGAGAAGGTCTGATGGACGTGAAGCCGATCAGGAACGATGCAGATCGCGATCGGGCTTTGGCCGAGATCGAACAGTATTTCGATAGCCCCCCGCACCCGGCACGCCGGAGGCAGACCGGTTCGACGTCCTGACCGACCTGATCGACGCGTATGAGAGCAAGCACTACCCGATCGATGCGCCGGATCCGGTCGAGATGATCCGCGAATACATGGCCATGCGCGGATTCAAACAGGCTGATCTGGGAAAGCTCATCGGTGGCAAGAGCCGCGCATCCGAGGTGATGAACCGGAAACGTCGCCTGACATTGTGAATGATCCAGAGGATCAACCGCGCCTGGAAAATCCCGGCTGAGCTGCTGATCGCCGCCCCCTATCATCTGGAGGAGGATGGCCAGATCTACGCGGCAGCCGGCCAGACCGTTTATCTGCCTGATCAGGCTCCCTGACTCCGATTTCCTTCGCGGCGCGGTCCGGCGATACCCCGGCGCCTTGCCGGATGAATCCGGTCGGCCACTCCGTCTCCATAAAGGGCATATCGCCAGCTTTCCGGCCAGCACCGATGATCACCGAGGCCGGAAGCATGTTGCGTCGGTTGACGCATGACCGGGCAGACCGCAAAACACCATGGCTTGCATCCCGGCGCTGTTGTCGCGCCACCCCTCCGGCTCCCGGCGAGATCATGGATGTCATCTCGATCGTCGGCATCGTCGCCGCATTGTTCATCGTCATCTCGTTGAGCGAACCGCTCGCCGAACGGACACGGCTGCCCTACACTGTGGTCCTTGCGATCATCGGCGCCTTCATCGGCGCGGCTGCGGTCTATGTTTCGCGGTACGGACAGGATGTTTTCGGTATCGCACATGCCTTCCTGCTGTTCGACTTCAGCATACGATCGAACGTCTTTCTCTACGTCCTGCTTCCGACGCTGCTGTTCCAGGTCTCGCTGGGGGTGAACCTGCGCCGAATGGCCGATGACTGGGTGCCGATTCTCGTCATGGCGGTGCTGGCCGTGGTCGTGGCGACGTTCGTCATCGGCTTCGCGCTGACGCCGTTCACCTCACTCCCCCTGATGGCCTGCCTGATGCTGGGCGCGATCGTCGCCACAACCGATCCCTCGGCGGTCGTCTCGATTTTCCGCAACATCGCCGCCCCGCAGCGGCTGACGCGGATCGTCGAGGGTGAGAGCCTGTTGAACGACGCTGCTGCCATCGCCCTCTTCGGCTTCTTCCTGACATTCGTGATGATGGGCGTGCCGAACCCCACCTTGCGCGATGCTCTCGTGGAGTTCCCGATTCTGATCTTCGGCGGGATCGCAACCGGACTGCTTGCATCCCGGATCTGCATCGCGGCCCTCGGACAACTCGGGCGGTTTCCACTCGCACAGATCTCACTCAGCGTCGCCTTGCCCTATCTGGCCTACCTGGTGGCCGAACGCATGCTCGGTGTTTCTGGGGTCATCGCGGTCGTGATGGCGGGGATGACGCTCAACTATCTCGGCCCGGGGCGCCTTTCCCCGGCGAACTGGGCTTGGCTGCGAGAAGTCTGGAATGTGCTTGCGCACTGGGCGGGAGCCCTCATCTTCCTGCTTGCCGCATTGCTGGTCCCGGGACTGCTCGGCGAGATCCAGTTGCGAGACCTTATGCTGATCGCGATCATCGTCGTGGCCGCGACCGGAGCGCGCCTGTTCATTCTCTATGGCGTCCTGCCTCTGCTCACCGCATTGCGCCTGTCACCCAGGGTCGATCGCCCCTATCGCATCGCCATTCTCTGGGGCGGATTGCGGGGCGCCGTGACGCTTGCACTCGCACTCGCAGTGACCGAAAACCTCCGCATCCCGCTCGATATCAAGCGCGAGGTGGGCATCCTGGCGACAGGCTTCACGCTGTTCACGCTGCTGGTGCAGGGCACGACGCTGCGCTGGGTCATATCATTTCTCGGTCTCGACAAGCTCTCGGCGCTGGACCGGGCCCTGTCCAACCAGGTCATTGCCGTCGCCCTGCAGAATGTACGTGACGAGGTCTCGACTACGGCCAAACGCCACGAGCTGACAGGAGAGATCGTGCGCACCGAAGCCAGGCGCTTCGCCGAGCGCCTCGACAATGCCATGGCGAAAGCCGAAATCGCCGACGCAATTCTCGACCGTGATCGCATCACGCTCGGCCTCGTCGCCCTTGCCGGCAGCGAGCGCGACCTGATCCTCGAAACCTTCCGCCAACAGCTGATTTCAGCAAGGCTGGCGGACCGGATGCTCTCGGACGTCGATCGTCTGATCGAGCGGACCCGCGCGGGAGGGCGCGATGCATACCGCGCGACGGGACGAGTCAGCCTTGGACGCGGCACGTGGTATCGATTTGCGATCTTTCTGCACAATCGCCTGCATGTATCGGGGCCGCTGGCCCGGATGACGGCGGATCGTTTCGAGATCCTGCTGAACCAACGCCTGATCCTGCGAGACCTGCACGGCTATATCGACGACAAGATCCGCCGCATCCACGGGCACCGCGTCTCGGATCTGCTGCACGAATTGCTCAAACGGCGCGAGGAAGAAACCCACTCAGCCGTCGATGGGCTGCGCCTCCAGTATCCCGGTTACGCCGAGGAGATCGAACGCCGGTTCATCCGGCGGATTTCTTTGCGGCTTGAAGAGCGGGAATACGAGATTCTCTATCAGGATGGCCTGATCGGGCGAGAACTCTTCATCACGCTGACGCAGGAACTGAGTGGACAGCGCAAGCGCGCCGAGGCGCGACCGGCGCTGGACCTCGCCGTCCAGAAAACCGAGTTGGTGCGCCAGTTCCCGCTTTTCGCGGACATGGCAGAGGCATCGCGCTCGCAACTCGCCCGCGCATTGAAAGCGCGATACGTGCAGCCGGGTGAGGTATTGCTGCGGAAGCAAGACACCCCGCGCGAAGTGTGCTTCATCGCGTCAGGCGCCGTCGAAATCGAGACGGCGGGTCAGAAACACAAGCTGGGACGCGGCGAGATGTTCGGGGAACTGTCTCTTCTCAGCCGCCATGTCCGCCGGACACAGGTTACTGCGATCAGCCATTGCGCATTGCTGGTTCTCGACGAGCCGAGCTTCCGGCGGCTTCTGAAGCGCAGCAAGGCGCTCAGGGTCGCTGTTCTCGAGAGCGCCGAGCGTAGAGGCGTCGATATCGCCTTGCTGGAAATCTCAGAGTAAGACGCCACCATGCCGGCGGCATCCTTGCAAGGCCTCGGAGCCCGCCGCACGCGGCAAGAGACGGGAGCTGACGCGGCCCGTCCAAGCGTCGATTACCCCAACCGCACCAGTTGCTTGCCGAAATTCGTGCCCTCCATCAGGCGCATGAAGGCCTCCGGCATGCGCTCGATACCGTCGAGAACGTCTTCCCGCGTCCGGAGCCCACCTTCCCCGGCGAGAGCGGCAAGCCGCGCGAGGGCTTCGTCGCGGCGGTGCCACCAGTCGAAGACGAGGAAGCCGTGGATGCTGGCGCGGGTGACGATGAGATGCCCCATGAAGCGCTCGCCCATATCAGGCTGTCCCGCCTTGTCGGCCAGCGCGATGCGCCCGCACTGGATGACGCGGGCGTGGTTGGCGAGGTTCTTCATCACCGCATCATGGATCGGGCCGGCGGTGTTGTCGAAGAAGATGTCCACACCATCCGGGCAGGCTTTCGCGACGGCGCCGGTGAGATCTTTCTCGGTGCGATGGTTGACCACGGCGTCGAAGCCGATCTCGCGGCACCAGGCGAGCTTGTCGTCACGCCCGGCAATGCCGACGACGCGGCAGCCGGCCTGTTTTGCCAGCTGGCCGACGAGCTGGCCTACGGCGCCGGAAGCCGCCGAGACTACCAGCGTATCGCCGGGACGCGGGCGTCCGACATCATAGAGCCCGAAGAACGCCGTCATCCCCGGCATGCCGAGCCACGAAAGCGAACTCTGGATCGGCGCCAGCGCCGGATCGACCCGGTTGACACCGCCACGCCCGCCACTGTCGGGGGTGAGCACCGCATATTCCTGCCAGCCGACAGCCATGGATTCGGCGATGTCGCCGGGCTTCCAGTCTGGATGGTTGGAGACGACCACCTCGCCGACGCCGCCGCCCTGCATCAGCTCGCCGATCTCGACGCCCTTCGTATAGCCCCTGGCCGGACTGATGCGCCCGCGCATATAGGGATCGACGGAGAGATATTTCACCTGGATCAGGATCTGGCCCGGTCCGGGCTCGGGGCGCGGCGCCTCCTCCAGGCGCCAGGTCCGCGTGCTCGGCATGCCCTGCGGGTATTCCGCCAGCAGCCAGCGGCGGTTCACGTCTTGTACCATTGCGGCTTTCCTCGATGCCTCGTCGCTTTCATTGACGATAGGGAAGCACCAGAAGCGCCCCGCTGCAAGCGATCAGGACTTGCCACGATTCAAGAAGGCAAGCGCCATATCCGCACGGTGCCGCCGCCTCAGGCGCTCATCCGGCGCTGGCCCGGATCGGGGATGACGACACCGGCGGAGGCGTATTCGTTGAGCTTGTTGCGCAGGGTCCGAATCGAGATGCCGAGGATCTTCGCCGCATGGGTGCGGTTGCCGACGCAATGGTCGAGCGTGTCAAGGATCAGATCCTGCTCGACTTCCGCCACCGTGCGCCCGACCAGCGATCGCGTCACCGCCTCGGCAGTGCGAGCGGCGCGGGTGGCGGAATCCTCCGGCTCCGACAGGCCCTCGCCATCGGCGGAGACCAGCGCATCCGCCTCGATCTGCGCCCCGCTCGAGAGCAGCACCGCGCGGTGCATGGCGTTTTCCAGCTCGCGCACATTCCCCCGCCAGGGTGCGGCAACGACGAAGCGCCTTGCTTCTTCCGACAGGGCTCTTTCCGGCAACCCGTTGAGCTCGGCATATTTTCCGGCGAAGAACTCCGCGAGCGCCAGCACGTCGCCAGGGCGTTCGCGCAGGGCCGGCAGCTTCAGATGCACCACGTTGAGCCGGTAGAACAGATCCTCGCGGAAGGTGCCTTCCTTCACCGCGTCCGTAAGATTGCGGTTGGATGTGGCGATGATGCGGATATCGACCGGCACGGGCTTCGTTCCACCGACCCGGTCGATCACCCGCTCCTGCAAGGCGCGCAGCAGCTTGGCCTGCAAGCGCACATCCATTTCGGAGATTTCGTCGAGCAGGAGCGTGCCGCCATTCGCCTCCTCGAACTTGCCGATCCGCCGGGCCACGGCCCCGGTAAAGGCGCCCTTCTCGTGGCCGAACAATTCCGATTCGAGCAGGTTGTCGGGGATCGCGGCACAATTGAGCGATATGAACGGCTTGTTGCGGCGGCCCGAGCGTTGGTGCACGTGGCGCGCGAGCACTTCCTTGCCGGTGCCGCTCTCGCCGGTGATCAGGATGGAGGCCTCCGAGCGCGCCACCTGCTCGGCGAGTTTCACCACCTTCTCCATGGAGGGATCACGCCAGATGAAGGAGCGGCTGTCGGCGGCCACCGCCTCGATCACAGCCGCGATCATGTCGGCATCGGGCGGCAACGGAATATATTCCTTCGCGCCCGCCTGGATCGCCGCGACCGCAGCGCGGGCATCCGTACCGGTGCCGCAGGCCACGACGGGAATGCGCATGCGCTCATCAGCCAATGCGCCGACGAGATCGGCCACGGCCAGCGCCACGTCAATCATCAGCAGATCGGCGCCTTTTGCCCGCAGCACGTTCATCGCCTGCTCGACAGTCTCGGCATGTGTGACGGCTGCGCCGCGATTCATCGCGATCCGCGACGCGTTGATCAGTTCGCCGTTGAGCGTTCCGATGATCAGGAGGCGCATGGACATGACGGTTCTTTCCCTTTCGCTTCGCCGGTTCAGCTGTCGTTCTTGATGATTTCGGTCATGGTCACCCCAAGGCGATCCTCGACCAGGACGACTTCACCGCGCGCCACGAGGCGGTTGTTGACGAAGATGTCGATGGCTTCACCGACCTTGCGGTCGAGTTCGAGCACCGCACCGGGGCCGAGCTGGAGGAGGTCACCCACCGGCATCCGCGACGAGCCGAGGATCGCCGAGACGGTCACGGGTACGTCGAAGATCTGCTCGAGATCGCCGGCGGAGCGCTGGACCACCGGCGCGTCCCGGGTGGAAAGCGGCGCATCGGCATCGAAATCGACGTCGGACTGGTTGAGTTGGGGAAGGTCGAATTCGTCGCTCATGCTGTGCTCTTTCTGTTTGTTGCCGCGCCCGCGACGCTTTCAGCCAGGGCGGCGCCGATGGCCGCCCCCTCACGCACGACGCCGCCATCGGCCCATTCAAGCCGCGCATCGCCGGGAGCGATTTCAGGTTCGCCCATGATCACGAGACGCCCTTCGAAGCCGCGTTCACGCGCGATCTTCTGCATCAGCGTCTCAGTCTTCTCCACGAGTGCTTCGTTCACGCGCACCACCAGATGCGGCACGCCGCGCAGATGCTCGAAATGACGCCGTGCGAGTTGCGCGATCGCATCCATCGGGTAGCGCTTCATCGCGTCACCCGCGAGCTTCTCGGCCAGCGCCGTGGCAAAGGCCAGGGCCTCGGCCTCGAAGGTCTCACGATCGGCATCAGCGCACGCCAGAAGCGCTGACGCATCGGCGGCGATGCGCTCGAGAACGTGCTGCAACGCAGAATCCGCCTCGGCGCGCCCCTCTTCGAGGCCCTGTGCATACCCTTCCTCGCGCCCGCGCTGTTCGGCTGCGGCCAGCGCCTCGCGATCCTTCGGGGTCTGGGCTTCCGCCGGCGCGCCGAAATCTCTCTGGAAGAGGAATTTCTGGGCCTTGGGCTGTTGTTGTCCGCTCATGGCTCAGCCCTCACCCACGCTCGTGAATCCATTGCCGCAGGACCGAGACCGTCTCCGTCGGGCTCTGCTGGACCAGGTCGCCGACACGATCGAGCGATTGCTGCTGCACCTGGCCATTGACCTTGGCCATCTCGATCATTTTCGAAGCGGGATTGTCACGCGCGGGCAGGCTGGGAAAGTCCACGTCGTTGTCATCACTCCCCCCAATTCCGGCGCTCTTGCGCTTCGCCGGCTGCTCTCCGGCCAGGATCTGGCGCACCAGCGGGCGCACCACAGTGAACAGGACGATCAGGGTCAGCAGTGCGATCACCGCGATCTCGATGATGTAGAGGATATCCGCGCGTGTCGGGCTCATCAGGCTTTCAACGAAACCGGGCTCCTCGAAGGCCATTGGTGCAGGCGTCTCGGCGAATTGCAGGTTGACCACCTCGACCTGATCCCCGCGATTGCGGTCGAAACCGATCGCGGTGCGCACCAGCATGGCGATCTGCTCGAGTTCCTCCTCCGGGCGAGGCTGATACACCATTTCGCCATTTTCATCCGGGATATAACGACCATCGACCAGCACCGCCACGGAGATCCGCGACAGGCGCCCGCCTTCGATGGTCTCGACCCGGGTCGTGCGCGAAATCTCGTAATTGATGACTTCTTCGTTGACGGCCTGCTCGTCACTGGGGCCGCCTTCGGCAACCTGCTCGTCGGCGCCGGGCAACTCGTTGCCGACGGTCACCTGGCCGTCATTGCTCGTGCTGGTCGCGGTCTCATTGCGCGACTGGGTCGAACGGATGACGCGGCCATCCGGGTCGAACGTCTCCGAACGGCTCTCGACGCGGTTGTGATCGAATTCCGCCGCGACCTGCACTCGCGCACCCTGCTGGCCGACGACACCGGCGACGATATCCTCGATCTGGCGCTGCAACCGCCGTTCCGTTGCGGTGCGACGCTCATCGGCGGCGAGCCCGCCGGCCATGCCCTCGGCATCGCCTGCGCCATCGGCGAGAAGCCGCCCGCGCTCATCGACAATGGAGACGCGTTCCGGATTCATCCCCTCGATGGCGGAGGCGACGAGATGGCGGATGGCGCGGACATGGCTGGGCTCGAGATCACCGCGCAGCTTCAGCACGATCGAGGCGCGCGGCGCCTCGCGGTCACGCTCGAACAGGCGGCGCTCGGGAATGGCCAGGTGCACCCGCGCGGCCTCGACACGCTGCAAGGAGCCGATCGTGCGCGACAGCTCGCCCTCAAGCGCGCGCAGGTGGTTGATGTTCTGCACGAAACTCGTGGCGGAGAAAGTATCACCCTCGTCGAAGATCTCGTAGCCCACGCCGCTGCCTACCGGGATACCCTGCCCGGCCATGTCCATGCGGATCCGGGCGAGTTCACTGCGCGGGGCGAGGATTGTCTGGCCATCGCCGCGGGTCTCGTAAGGGATGCCGCGCGTTTCCAGTTCACGGACGATGTCGCCAGCATCCTGCAGGGAGAGGTCGGAATACAGGACCCCCATCGAGGGCTGGCTCATGCGCATCATCACAAAGGCGAAGAAGATCACCATTGCGAGCGTCACCGCCCCCATGGCCACGAGGCGCTGGGGTCCCAAACGTCCGACGAGATCAAGGGCCTGGTTCACGCTTCGAAATCCTGCCAAAACTTCCCGCACCGAGCGACCGCGCCCGGCTACTAGGCAAGAATTTCCCAGCCCATGGTTATCAGGAAGTTAACGTGCGCTGCGATCGTTGCGTGAACGAGGCCACACAACGAAAAAAACGCCGCCCGGTTAAGGCGGCGCTCCTTGAAAATCCGGCCAACAAAAGAGAATCAGTTACGATAATGCTGGATTCGGGTGGTGCGCAGGCCCGCGAGCCCGTGCTGGTCGATGGATTGCTGCCAGCTGAGGAACTCCTCGGTTGTCAGCGTATACCGCTGGCAGGCCTCCTCCAGACTGAGAAGGCCGCCGCGTACTGCAGCAACGACTTCAGCCTTGCGGCGGATGACCCAGCGCCGGGTATTCGTCGGCGGGAGGTCAGCCACTGTCAGTGGGCTGCCATCCGGTCCGATAACGTATTTCGCCCGTGGGCGATGGGGTTCGGTCATGATACTCTCACACACTCGACTGACCAACGTCTGTGTGAACACTAACCCCTTTCTTTTAAGAATTGCCTAAATCGACAGACGTGGATTTTAGTCTTTTGTTAAACAAAATTTCGCCCCTCAACGCATGGCGCCCTTGATCTGCGAGAGCGGTACACGCGCGTCGCCGATCAGCAGAACAGGCTCCTGCCCCTCAAGATCGAGCGCATCCACCACGCCCTCGACTTCCGTATTCACGGAAATCGGCTGACCGGAGCCGTCACGCGCATCGATATTGATCGTATAGCGCCCGTCCGGTGCGAATTGACCTGACGAGGTAGCGCCGTCCCAGCTGAAGGTCTGGCGCCCGGCAGAGAGCGCACCCGAGCGCGTCGCCACGGTGTTGCCGTTCTGGTCGCGGATCTCGATCGTCGTGCGTGCGGCGTTGACCGGTACATCGAGGGTCCATTCAGCCCGGCCATCGGCGAGCCGCGCCTCCTTGCCGTCTGCGCGCACGGTCATGCCGACGAAGCTTGCTGCGGTCGAGACATTCTGTGCGCGCGACGTAGCCAGGAGCGATTCCAGCGCATCATTCGATTTGATCTGCTGCTCGACCGAGGCGAATTGCACCAGTTGCTGGGTGAACTGGTTGGTATCGAGCGGATCGAGCGGGCTCTGGTTCTGCAACTGGGTTGTCAGAAGCGTCAGAAACGCATCGAAATTGTCTGCGATACCCTGCTGTGCCGGAGCGGCCTGCTTGGCGCCACCTTGTCCGGCTATGATGTTTTCAATTCCTGCAGCCATGACGGTCTCGCTTTCCAGTGTTGTCTCAAATGCTCAGATCGACGCCGCCGAGCGCCTGGCGCATGGCCTGTCTGACGAGCAGTGTCTCACGGGCGAGCGCGCGGATTTCCGCCTCGCTGTGTCCTGTTTCCCCGATCCCGGCACTGTGCGGCTGCGGCCGGGTTTCGTCATCGCCCTCGCGCGCCTCGCGCCGGCTTTCATCGCCGCGATCATCCCGCAGGGAGAGGTCGATCCCCTCCTCTGACGGTTTCAGCCCGGCCTGTTCGAAGGCGCGTTCGAGCATGCGGGCATCGCGTTGCAGCATTTGCAGCGTGTCCACACGATCGACGGTGAGACGGGCCTTGACGTTGCCTTCGTTGTCAATATCGAGGCGCACATCGATGCGCCCGAGTTCCGCCGGATCGAGGCGGATTTCGAAGCGGCTGGCGCCGGCCATCGCCTTCATGCCGAGCGCAAGCGGCACGGCGGAAAGGGGTGTGTTGACCAGCACCGCACCGTTGGTCTGGGCGGGTTGCGCGCCTGCGGCAGCCTTGGCCGCATCGAGCGCGGGCTGCGTCTGTTGCTGGCTTGCGACTTCGTCGGGCGAGGCATTGGCATCGAGCTTGAACGCCTCGAAGGCCTTGACCGCCTGTTCGGCAGCACCGCCCTGTCGGAGCTGGCTTCCGGGATTGCCGCCGGCCTCGACGGCCCCGCGCCGGGCCGTTTCCTGATCCACGCCTGCGAGACGTTCGGCTCCGCCGCGCCCCTCGCCCAGGACCGCCTTGAGGGCGGTCGAAGCCCCCTCCCCGTCCACATCTTCGCCGACCTGCGCATCAGCCGCCTGATCGCCAGGAGCGCTCGCGGTTCCCTCGGAGCCAGCCGTGCGACCGGCGAGACCGGGGGCGCGGGCGAGTGCGGCGCGGGCGGCGTCGGAGGCTTGTGCGGGAAGCGCGCCGCGCGCGGGATCGGCGTTGCGGGTGGCTGCATTCTGCGCTGATGCCGTGGCAGCCTGCGTCGCGGCATCAGCATCGGCCTCGGCATCGGCATCAGTTTCTGCTGCGGTGTCATCATCTCCCGCGTCATGATCTGCCGCGTCATCCTGCGCCTGTTCCGCCTCGCCCTCCGCAAGGATCGGATCCGCATCGACGTCCACAGGCTGTTCGTCAGCGGCGACGCGCGGATCGCCATCCTCGCCGGTCTGCTCGCCGGGGATTTCCTCCGGCGGGGAGTGCGACGCATCGGCTTTCCCGGGCGCGGATTCGAGCAGCGCCCCGGAATCAGCCTCCGCAGCATTTTCGGGATCGTCGACGAGGCCCTCTGCCGGCCCGGTCTCCAATGCTTCACCCCTGTTCCCGGCAGAGCCGGTGCGCATCAGCGTGATCAGGGAGACAGCGCCCATGGCCTTCAGCTTCGCGCCGGGGGGGCTGTCGGTATCCGATGCGCCCGCATCCGGAGTAATATCGCTCGGCTTGTCGCCTGACGCGTCTCTCTCACGAGACGGTTTGTCGGGAGACGCCTTGCCGGAAGCCTCTTTGGCGTCAGTTGCCTTGCCGGCTTGGGCGTCGTCCGCCTTGCGGGCTTGGGCGTCAGCGCGGCCTGCCCCGCGCTCACCCGCCTCGGATCCCTGTGCGCTGGACCCCTGCGCCCCGGCATCGCGTCCGGGGCGCGTATCGCCCCGCGATTCCTGCGGCAGGGTGAAACGCTGGTCGCGCTCGCCCGACCCACGCCCATCTCTGGCGCGCCGGTCGATATCGGAAGCGCCCCCGCCGCTGCGTGCGGGTGGAGACGGGGGCGGGAAATCGGCAAAATCGGTACGCATGGCAACTCACCTTTTCCGCCCGGCGACGCTGCGCGGCACCGCAACGATGCGCGACACGTCATGACGGGCACCGCCCGCGCCGCAAGACCCGGGCCACCCCGCAAGCAGGCAGCGGCCCGCCATCGCACGGTCCGAAAAGGTCATGTGTCTTCAATGCGTTGCAGGGCCGGCCCGCGAAATCGGGAAAACCCGCCCACCCGAAACCGCCCCGCCCGCCAGCGGCAGATTCTGACCGGCCCCGAAATCCGAACGGCAGTTTTTGCCGAGCCCCGGGCCGGGGTTTCTTCGAGGGGGCGGAGAGGCGTGATGGCGTCAGGCCGCCACGGGCTCGCCCCCGGAATCCGCCCCGCGCAAGGCGTCGACATCGTCGCGGATCGTCTGCAGATGGCTGAAGATCGCGTCGGAGAGCGTGGTCAGGGCGTGGCGGGAATCGCTGTCCTGGATGTTGGAGAAGGCCATGTCGAGGGCGAGGATGAGGGCGCGCAGATGGCCCAGCGCATCGGTGATGTCGAGCAGCGCCGATTGCGCGGCGCGAGGCAGCGCGGGCTCGGGCGGCGTCGCGCAATAGGCATCGACGAGCGCCTTGATCTGCACGATCTCGCGCGGCGAACGCCCGTCGATCACGCGCCGCAGCCAGGCGGCGTCTTCCGGGGAGAGCTCACGCATGTCACTCATGCCGCCCCCCTTTCGCGCGGACGCAGCCGCCCGCACGCAGCAACGCCGCAGTGTGAAACCACGCCCCATAACACAAGATCACTTCCGCCGCAGGGGCGGTTTTGGTATCCCTGATTGCAGCCATTGGAAAAGGTCCTTTTTCTGATGGTCAGAGCCGGGTGAGAGGGTGCCTCCTCTCGCTCGGTTCGCAATTTTTTATAGAGATATTGGAACGGATGCGCAACATGGGTTGTGGGGGAATTGGGGTTGGGGTGGCAAGGGGGAGCGCGATGCATAAGCTCGAGATCATCAGCACGGGCGAATCCGCCGGCGTGATCCTCCCGGAGGAAGTCATGGCGCGCCTCGGAGCCCGCAAAGGCGACACGCTCTGCCTCACCGAAGCGGCAGGAGGGGGCTACCGGCTGACAATGTGGAGCGCGGCGTTTGAGCGGCAGATGGGGGTTGTGGAGGAGATTATGGAGGAGGGTCGGGAGGTGTTGAGGGGGATGGGGGAAGCACACGGTATAGGGAGCGCTTCGCATGCCCCGGCAGTCTTGTACTCCCCGCAGCGCCAGGGTCTCGATCAATGTCGCCGCCGCTGATACCTTCGGCTTCACAGGAGGCTATAGGGACTTTACGACCATCCTCTGAACGTGCAATTTAAATTAAAAACTAATGCAAGATTGGGGCTTCCCGATGAAGAATGTTGGAATAGCTATCTTAGGCGCCGTTGCGGGTGCCTCTATTACTGTTATACTGATTTTACTTTGGTTCGGTTGGGGCTCGCCCTTACATGGGCAGCCCGCACATATTGACCCTGTCAGATCTGATTATGTTGACCTTCTACTAACCGTAGCGACTGTTTTTCTAGGCGCTATAGGCCTTGCAGTCACAGTTGGCGCACTTGTTATCGGTATCGTTGCGCTCAAAACATTACGGGAGATCAAAGATGAGGCGACATCCGAAGCCAAAAAGGCAGCCGGAATTACGATTAATGACACAATCAAAGCAGAACTTGACCCAAGCGTAGCAGAAAAAGTTCAAGCTGCGCTACCTGTTGCTCTTCATGATGCGCTATTGAATGACGAGTTAGGCCACAGAATTCTGAGTGACATGGCTGGCCGTGGCGAGCTAGATATCGTGCTTGAACGGGTCGCAATGCGAATTCAGGGAGGCGGACCGGAGATAGACCCAGACGAAGACGGCACCTCTACGACAGGAAACGACAACAGAAAATAGCCCCCCCTTTCCAAGGAGGAAAGTATGAACTCAACCGCTCGCAAGATGAATTCCTCGCCAGAATGGGAAGTAAAAGCCCCATCTCGAGAGTATTTGAGTTTGCCAAAAGATCTGAAAGAAAAGGTTGACGCATCTTTGACCAGTTACCCGGTCAAGTTGGGCGAAATCGCTACTAACCTTGGCATTAAGGTCTTACTGGCGACTCTTCCACGCGGTACGTCTGGAACTATTGGGCAAGAGAACGGTGCCTTTGTGATTCGAATTAACCGGCATGAGGCAAAACATCGTCAGCGCTTTACCTTGGCCCATGAGATAGCGCACTTCTTACTCCACCGCGACAGAATCATTGCGGAAGGCGGATGGTCTGAGAACGTCCTTCTACGCTCGGGGCAACCAGAGAGAATCGAGTACGAAGCAAATCGCCTCGCCTCTGACATTGTGATTCCATCAACTCTGCTAGCAGAGGCCATTGAGGGCTACAGAGGACCGATAACTAGTGAAATAATAGAAGATCTCGCCCAAAAATTTGGCGTATCTGCAGCAGCAATGGAAATTAAATTACAAATGCTATAGGGATGAATAAGCATGGATGTCCAAGATTATTTAGTCACCTTATGCATCCGCCCAGCGGAGATGAGCGGCCTGAAGGAGTTGCCTGGAGCCACAAAGGATCGTATTACTCCTCTTGTGCTCTTGGCTCCTTGGCTTGGGACGACACCGCTTACACGCGCGCTCGAAAAATTTGAAGAGTCGTATCCAGCACGACCATACTACGTAGATGTGGACACGTATTATCGATTGAATGACAACATAAATGAAGCGAAAGAAACATGGTTAAAACTTGCTTCAAAGCCAGCAGATATTACTACTTGGCACGATTTAATATCGCGTTTCCCCAATGCAAATCCGTGCTTGCTTATGGCAGATCAAAATTTGGAGAATGTGCGTGCACAAATATCATGGGCACGCGCAAACAATAGGACATTCTGCATTAGAATGAATTTAGCTGACGGCATTGGATCAGGGATACCTCCTTGGATACAAGAACTTATTGCGGCTTTAGTCGCTGAAGGCGCAACTGATTATACTATTGTTTTTGATTTTGGGTGGGTGCCTGACCCATTGATTATTGGAGCAACAGTTAGCGGTTATATAGAAAGTTTGCTTTTCGACATCCCTCCAACAATACCTGTTGTGGTATCATATACATCATTCCCGAAAGACTTTACTCCATATGATGGAGTCGCAGAATGTGTATTTAAGAATCGTGATTTAATTGGCCAGATTCAGAAAACAACAAACAAGAAAATTGTTTATGGAGATTGGGGGTCTACAAAACCAAGAAATTACGATCGCGCAAGCACCCCGAAAACTAGAATAGACTATCCTTCTGATACATCTTGGATAATCGCTCGCGGTCAAGAAGAAGAAATTTCATTCAGGAATGCGGCAGAACACATCGTCAAAAATAAGAAATGGTCTGGCCATCTTGGGATATGGGGAGAGCAACTCATAGATGGGACCGCGCAAGGACAAGCTTTTGCAATAGATACAATGCCGAAGATGTATGCTGCGCGGATCAATATACATATTCACAGGCAAGCTTTTTATGATCAATTGCCGCCGCCAGAAGCTTTGGATGAGGCGTGGAGCGATGATGATTTGTAAATTCAGGGATATAAATCCCCCCATCACCCCACCCGGTTCTTCCGATACGAATCCTTCACCGCGATTTTCCCGTCCTTGAACGTGAAGATGTCGCCGCCATAGGTTTCGATGGGGCCGTTGGGGCCGGTGGCTTTGAAGAGCCATTCGGTGACGCCTCGGCTGCCGGTGATGAAGTGGGTGGGGTTGTTCCAGCTGGCGTCGGGGAAGTTTTTGAAGAAGGTTTCGATGCCGGCGCGGACCTCGGCCTGGCCGGTGAAGCGGGCGCCGTAGGCATGCGGGCCGGTGGCGGGGAGGAAGACGCAGTCCGGTGTCATCATGGCGAGGATGGCATCGACGTCGTGGCGGTTCCAGGCTTCGGCGAAAGCGTCGAGATCGGCTTCGGTCACGGCGGCCATGGTGTTTCTCCCTCTGTCTCTCTTGTTGGCCCGGATGCTAGACCCGCAAGCTGCGGCTGCCAACCACCGCGTCCGGCCGCCTTGCCGCCCTGCCCTTTTCCGGCGCGCCGCCTTTGCGATTCTACCCCTTGCACCCGCCCCCGCCTTGGCCGATGCTCACCCCATGCTGCTCGATTTCTTCACCACCCTGCGCGCCGCCAAGGTGCCTGTGACGCT